>Ga0105164_10001299_pt1 | contig 16099 bp, 19 predicted proteins | sample VDWuncwatermetaG_FD_89674 | JGI IMG/M metagenome (GOLD analysis project Ga0105164, IMG submission 89674) | Wastewater microbial communities from Netherlands to study Microbial Dark Matter (Phase II) - VDW unchlorinated drinking water | ecosystem: Environmental > Aquatic > Freshwater > Drinking...
CCATACAAGTGTATATAAACGTCCATTTATCATACCATAACTAAGAATACGTACTTCGCCATACTCTTTGCGCTTATCAAGCTGGCTTACAACGTTTCTCCAATCAAGCTCCATCACACGCTCAAACGACACTCCATGCTTGGAAATATTGACTTCATTTTTGGCTGTATCATATTCAATTTTCATTTATAAACGAGTTTAGCGCAAATAAAGCCAATAATCAATTATTATTTGTGAGGACATAAAATATGCAAATAATACAAAAACCATCTCCCAATTTTGATAATCGTGACGGGCAGAGCGTGGATATGCTGGTGCTGCACTATACAGGTATGCAATCAGCAGAAGCAGCACTGGCAAGATTATGTGATGAAACCGCCAAAGTCAGTGCGCATTATATGGTTTCTGAGGATGGAAACATATTCCAACTGGTTGATGAAAATAATAGAGCATGGCATGCTGGCGTGAGTTATTGGCGTGGTAACAGCAACATCAACCAGCGTTCGGTTGGAATAGAAATTGTAAATAAAGGGCATGAATTTGGTTACTGCCCATTTCCACAAGCGCAAATGGAGGCAGTTGCCAGTTTATGCAGCGATATAGTAGCGCATCATAAAATTCCACCGCGTAATGTGGTTGGACATAGCGACATCGCCCCTACCCGCAAAAAAGACCCTGGTGAATTGTTTGATTGGAAATTGCTGGCGGATAGAGGAATTGGGTTGTTTCCATTTCAAACAACCAACAACCAGCAACCAGCAACCGCTCTAAACCAATATGGCTATGACATAACCAACCTTCCGCAAGCTATTACAGCCTTCCAGCGTCATTTCCGCCCTAATAATCTTTATGGAATATGGGATGATGAATGTGGAAAGCTGCTTGCAGCCCTTATAGAGATGATATAAACTCGCTGCCTGTCAGATAGCTGGATGACCGCCCCACCAGTTCAACGAACTGGTGGGGAGGAAAGTCCGGGCTCCACACAGCGCAGTGCCAGATAACGTCTGGCGGGGGTGACCTTAGGGAAAGTGCCACAGAAAATATACCACCCCACCAGTTCAACGAACTGGTGGGGTAAGGGTGAAATGGTGCGGCCAAAGGCGAAAGCCAGAAGCTTAAAGTAAGAGCGCACCGCGCTACTGGTAACAGTAGTGGCAGGGCAAACCCCACTGGGAGCAAGACCAAATAGGAATGGTGCGTGGCTGTGCGCTTAACCATTCGGGTAGGTCGCACGAGCTGTTAAGCGATTAACAGCCTAGATGAATGGTCATCGTTTCTATCGCAAGATGGGAATACAGAACTCGGCTTATAGGCTATCTGACAGAATCTTCTGAGTAGTGAGTTATGAGTGCTGAGTGCTGTGAAAACTCTAAACTCAGCACTCTTAACTCAGCACTCACTCACGCCAAATCAAACAACAGAATCTCGCTACCAGCTTCAACACGAATTTCCTTTACCTCACCACCAGAAAAGGCAACGCCATCGCCTGCGGAGAGTTTATTGCCGTTTATTTCTACCGAGCCTTTAGCAATTTGCAGCCAGCCGAAACGCTTTTCTGCTATATTAATTGGCAAAGTTGTTTCTTTATCCATAACCGCCAAATATAATTTGGCATCCTGATGAATGGAAATAGCACCACCCTGCCCCTGCTCGCTTGCCACTAGTTGCCACTCATTCTTTTTACCAGATGGCAACCACTCACTATAAGATGGCGTAACATTCTTAGTATGCGGCATAATCCATATCTGCAGCAGATGGCATGGATTTTCCTTAGAAGCATTAAACTCGCTGTGAGTTATGCCCGTGCCTGCGCTCATACCCTGAACTTCACCAGCTTTTATGGTGCGCCCATTGCCCATACTATCTTTATGGGCAAGTTCACCTTCTAATATATAGGTAATGATTTCCATGTCGCGGTGCGGATGCGTGCCAAAGCCCTGCGCGGGGGCAATCACATCTTCATTTATCACCCGCAGCGAACGAAAACCCATATTCTCCGGATCATAATAATCGGCAAAAGAAAAGCTATGCTTGGCATTCAGCCAGCCATGATCGGCATGACCGCGATCATCGCTCTTACGAATCTGCAACATATCGCTATTATTTCTTTGGTTTCAGGTGTGATTCCACAAACCATAACTGTTTATCAAGTCCACGCGTCATGCTGGTAAACATATCCGCCGAAACCGCGTCACCAAGCACAGCGGTTTCATCAATTGCCTTACGCGCAGCTTTGTTAAACGCCGCAAGTGCCGACGACAGCGCATCGACATGTTGCTGGCTATCAACTGCATCTAACGGATATTCCTTTAAGCGTGATTTTTTAGCCGATACTCTCACTGTTCCCTGCGCGCTGCCCCCAAGCTGCATAATACGTTCAGCAATGGTATCTACCGCAAGGCTAACTTCTGTAGCAAGCAAATCAAACAGTTCATGCAGGGCTATGAAGTTTTCGCCCTTCACATTCCAATGCGCTTGCTTGGTTTGATAATGAAGGTCTATTCCATCGGCGAGCAACTGCCCGAGCAGTAAATTTATTTTCTTACGATTTGCACTTGGCAGGTCATTTTTTGTCTGTTGTGTCATAATGAAACCTTTTCATATGTTGGTTAAATAAGAAGCCTCATAGCTGTAAGTAGGTAGTTTATTTAGAAAAACAAGCTGTCAATAAAAAAATGTGCGTTTAAAAATAAAAAACTTTTGACAGTCTTTTAACTTGCCAACTTGGTCAATTTTTTTGTATAATAACAGTCGCGCGATGGAGATTTTTCCGTCGTCTGCGACAAAAAAGCAACAGATTTTATATCCTCGTGTGTTGCTAGTATGTTGACCGTAATTATTTAAAGTAATTATTCATAGAAAGGGTTGATACAATTATGTCTATTCAAGCTCATATCGATTCACTGTCCGAAAAACGCTCTCATATTAAAGACCAAATTACGGCGGAAATGAATCACCCCTCTCCTAATTTTGAACTAATAACGAAACTCAAAAAACAAAATCTGGTATTAAAAGAAGAAATGCAGCGTTACCTGACTACGATAAATGAAACTGCTTCGGCGTAAGATTTTTTGTCAATCCCCGCCAATTATTCCAAATAAAGTTGGGCGGGGATGACAATTTTTGCTATACCTTTATAAACCCCAGCGCATATTCCATTATATTCCATTCCTGAGTCGCTTGCTACGCGCAGTGCCACGTCAATTGGAATACTACCAAGTAGCGGAATAGATAATTCGTCTGCAAGTCGCTTGCCGCCACCTTCGCCGAAAATAGCAATATGTTCACCATTCGCATCGGCGAAATAACTCATATTCTCAATCACGCCCAAAAGTTTTACTCCAGTTTTTAGAAACATCTGCCCACATTTTTTTGCATCAATAGTTGCGACATCCTGCGGCGTTGTTACTATTATCGCACCTGTAAGAGGCACTTGCTGCACCATGCTGAGATGTATATCGCCAGTTCCCGGCGGCATATCGACCAGCAATATATCCAGAGGCTTTTCCTTTGTTCCCCAGCGCGTCATCCTCAGTAATTGGTGTAGAGTTTTGCTAATCATCGGCCCGCGCAGTATTGCCGCTTCTTCACCTGTGATATAGCCCATAGAGTTGGTTTTTATACCATAACGCTCATGCGGGATCATTTTCCCGTCAATAATCTCTGGCTGCCCAGAAAGAGAAAGCATGCGTGGAATGGAAGGGCCATAAATATCAGCGTCAAGCAACCCAACATTTTTCCCAAGCGCGGCAAAAGCCAGTGCCAGATTTACCGCGGTTGTTGACTTCCCTACCCCACCTTTTCCCGAAGCAATGGCAATAACATTTTTTACGTTTTCCACAGGAGTTAGATTCCACTGCGCCCGCTCGCGTTGCTGGGTATAACCCGCCTCTGGTTTAGGGGCTATCGGTTCGGCATTCTGCGCTGTAAGGACAGCAGTAACCGATTCAATCCCTTCAAGACTAAGAACAGCTTTTTCGCAAGCCTCACGCAGGTAAGACTTTATTTCTTTATCCTTAGGATCAATAGTTATTAAAAACCCGACTTTCCTGTCCTTTATGGCAACACCGGAAATCATCTTGGAAGATACAACATCCCTGCCGGTTTCGCGGTCAATAACGTGGGAGAGCGCAGATAAAATTTTATCGTTATTTATGGAGGGCATTATAAATCTATCATTTGTATATGTCGCGACGATGTCCTACTTCTATTACAAGAATAACAAGCCTGTCATCTATAATCTGACAAATTATGCGGTAATCGCCTACCCGGTAACGCCAGAGTCCTGCTTTATTTGCGGTTAATCCTTCACCACGTGAGCGGGGATTTTCAAGAAACGCAACTTTATCACGCAAGTAAACCGTTATTTTCTTTTTTGCTTGACGGTCTAGCTTTTCAAAATTTTTATCAGCTTTAGGAGAAAATTCAATCTGCCAAACCATATTTCTTTTCTATTTCCGAAAGAGGAATGGTAGGCTCGTCGAGCGATAAAACATACTCAGCTATAGCAGCATCTTCGATATCTTCAAGATAGCGCGTCATTAATTCCTGCAGCACTGATTGGCGTATCTTGTTATTTTCTAAGCATACACGATCAAAATCCGTAACCAAAGCATCTGGTAATTCAATAGAAATTGTTTGCATAAATAACCCCTTTTAAAACCCTATAAGACAGAATAATAGAGTATTTTAGCAATAATTACAAGTTAGAGATTTACCACGATATCAATATATAAACTTGAAATTACCAATATAACTGCTCTATATATCTTATAAATAATTATGAAGGAAAGCAAATATGGCGTGGGGCGATAAAGATAATAATCAGGGTCCATGGGGCAGACCGCCATCAGGCGGTGGAAGTGGTGGTGGCAACAGAGGCAGCGGGGGCGGCGGAAACGGGCCACAAAAACCTGATATTGATGAAATGCTGCGCCGTAGTCAGGAAAAATTAAAGAAAATGTTCCCAGACGATGGCAGCAGCAACGGTAAGGCTTTTTCTCTGGTAGTCATTGTCATTGCCTTAATCTGGGTAGCATCTGGGATTTATTTCGTTAAGGCTGATGAGAAAGGCGTGGTTATGCGCTTTGGTGCATATGACCGTACTACGGAATCCGGACTTAATTATCATCTGCCCTATCCAATTGAATCGGTAGTAACGCCACGTGTTACCGCAATTAACCGGGTTGAAGTTGGCTTCCATTCCGGCGTGACAAGAAGCAGTAGATCCGGTGAAGCTTCGATTCCGGAAGAAGGACTTATGCTGACTGGTGACGAAAACATCATTGACGTTAATTTTGAAGTGCAGTGGAAGATCCGCGATGCGGCGGATTTCTTATTCAATGTCCGCAATCCGGAAGAGACTGTGAAGGCGATTGCCGAAAGTGCCATGCGTGAAGTAATCGGCAAAACTCAAATTACAACAGTGCTTGCCGAAGGAAAACTGCAAGTAGGGATTGGAGCAAAAAAGCTGCTTCAGGAAACTCTGGATTCTTATAAAGCTGGTATTGAAGTTATTACGGTGAACCTCCTGAAAGCAGATCCGCCAGCACAGGTTATTGGTGCTTTCCGTGATGTGCAGACAGCGCGCGCTGATCTGGAAACTTCACGAAATCAGGCGGAAGCATATCGTAATGATATATTGCCAAAAGCTCGCGGACATGCACAGCAGATGATACTGGAAGCTGAAGGCTATAAACAGGAAGTTATCGCCCGCGCCGAAGGTGAAGCTTCGCGTTTCCTCGCTATATATAACGAATTCAGGCAGGCTCGGGATGTTACTAAAAAACGTATATATCTGGAAACAATGGAAGAGATATTGCAAGGCATGAATAAAATTATTATTGAAGGAAAAAATTCGCAAGGCGTGTTGCCTTATCTGCCGCTTCCCGAACTAAAAGCGAAGCGTAGCGAAGATGTGAAGGAGATAAAATAGCTATGCTAACTCTTGAAGAACTTCGCGCCAAATACAAACCGCAGATTCTGGAACTCGCTAAAAAGCATGGAGTTACCGATATTCGAGTATTTGGTTCAGTAGCAAGAGGCGAAGCAAGAGAAGATAGTGATATTGATTTTCTTGTTAAAAGATTACCTAAAACAGATCTTATGAATATTGGTGGATTTTATTCTGACGTTGAAGATTTGCTACATACCAAAATAGATATTGTCAGCGAGGGAGCATTAAGCCACAGAATAAGAAACCGGGTTATTAATGAAGCTGTTTACTTATGAGCCAAAATATTATTAATCGAGATAGTGAACGATTAGCCCATATATTGGATTGTTGTACCAAAATTGAAAATTATGTAAGCAATAGTGATAGAGATGAAAAAACACAGGAAGCAATCGAAAGAAATCTGACTATTATCGGGGAAGCATGCAGAGTCGTTTCCGATGAATTAAAAGCCAAGTATCCATTAATTCCATGGGCTGAAATTCGTGGTATGAGAAATATACTTGTACATGAATATTACATAACAGAAGCAGAGACTGTTTGGGATGTGGCGGAGCATAAAATACCAGCGTTGAAAAACTGGATAGAAGAGATTTTTAAAATATTAGAGGGAAAACAATGAAGTTATTTAGCGTAGGTGGAGCTTTAATCGCAGTTGCGTTATTCCTGTTCTTAAATTCTGCATTCATCGTAAAGCAGACAGAGCAGGCGTTGGTTATGCAGTTTGGCAAATTCGTGCGTGAGGAAAAAAATGCCGGCATTTATTTCAAAACTCCATTTCTCCAGAATGTAGAATATTTCGACAAACGTTTGCTGGATTTTGATGCAAACCCTAATGAGGTAATCGCTGCTGATCAAAAGAGGCTGATAGTTGACGCTTTCATACGTTATAAAATCACCAATCCATTGCTATTCAAACAAACTGTTGGCAATGAAATGACCATGCGCAGCCGCCTCAATTCTATTTTGGAATCCAGCCTTAGGCAGGTTTTGGGAAGCGTTCCGCTATCGGCAGTGCTGTCCGAAAAGCGTGCGGAAATAATGTCGGATATTCGTAATCTGGTAAATTTACAGGCTATGGGAGCGAAGGTTGAGGGTACCACTGAAACTGCGAGTATAGCCACTGGCGGCTTTGGTATTGAGGTTGTCGATGTACGGATAAAACGTGCTGACCTCCCTCCTGCTAACAGCGAAGGTATATATAAGCGGATGCAGACGGAACGTGAGCGCGAAGCTAAGGAGTTTCGTGCAAAAGGTTCTGAAGACGCACAGAAAATCCGTTCACAAGCTGATAAGGAACGCACTATTTTGCTCGCCGAAGCTAAGAAAAAAGCTGAGATAACACGTGGTGAAGGTGACGGCACAGCTACCAAAATTTTTGCTGATTCTTTTGGGAAAGACGAAGAATTTTTCCAGTTCTACCGCTCAATGCAGGCTTACAAGAAAACTCTGGATAAAAAGGACACTACCATAATGATGTCGCCTGATAATGAATTCCTGCAATATATGGAAAAGGGTGAAATTTCAACATCTCGCTAAAGAATTTCTTTAAGCAACATGAATGATTCAGCAGCTTCTACGCCTGCCTGACTGCCGCGCAATTGCATTTGTGCAAGCATCGCCTGCTCACTGCGCGGGAATGGGAATTTGCCCATTTCTCCTGCATATATTTTCATAATATCAATTTTCTTCTGTGCAAACTTTGTCACATCGATAAATACGTTAGGCTTAAACCCGCCATCGTCTGGGCGCAGGGAAAACTCGGTTTCCGATAATGTTTCGTAAGATAAAATCCTCTTCACATAAGGATAACGGAAGGTTTTTGTGCAGGAAATAGCAGCATCAAAAACCACCGCATGGTCGCTATGCACGTCATTTCTATAAGGCAGATAGATAGTGTGCGACTGCACACTCGCAACAACTGAACTTATAGCTTCCACCAACTGAGCTTTTGGAATTGTGTCGAGCAGCGTAGTCGGAAATTTTGCCTGATGCACACCAGCAAAACCATATTCCTTCGCAACCTTCTTTATTTCTTCATTGCGGCCAGATATTTTTGTTTCCGAAAAACCATTTTCAGCTTTCATCTCGGTTATAATCAACCAATGCACTTCATGACCTTCTGCAACATGGCGAAGAATAGCACCTCCACAGCCGAGCGTTTCATCATCAGGATGCGGAGCAACAACCAGTATTTTATTTTTCATTTATATTCTCCAATGGGTCTTCCTTCTTTTTCAATATAGAAAGAAAATCTATATTTTTAATAAGATCATAAGCGCGTTTTGAGCTATTACCATCGCCATATATATTTTTTATATCAGCAAAAGATTTTATAAAATTATCACTACAAGCCTTAATAACAGCATCTTCTATGCTTTTTTTATCGGTATCGCAGAAAATTACATTCGCTCCACACTGACGACCTGATTGTCTCTTGCCAACATTGACTGCAGATATTGGAATTGAAGCTGCTTCAAGAATACCTGCCGAAGAATTGCCGATAATAAGTTTTGCTTGTTTAAAAATGGAAAGAAAATCTGCACGTGGTAAATTTTTATAGCAATATACATGTGGATTGGCGGAAAGAACTTCTATCGCTTGTACGATATTTTTATTGCCATAGTCGGTATTTGGTGAGCTTATAAATACAAACATTCCGCGCTGCAAAAGTGTATCTGCCATGTATTTTATATATTCCGCAGCATTTTCTATTTCTTCTTCAATAGGGTGAAATATTATAAGGCCATGCTCTTGTTTTTGCCTTTCTTTTGCAATATTAAATCTCTTATAAATGTCAGGCATTGGTTCAGATTCATGCAGCCTGAATTTATCAAGGGCAATGCTGCCAATATTATGTATTCTGAATTCTGGCTCAGCAATCGCCAAAAGTCTTTGTTTATGTTGTTTTGTACTTACAAAATGCACTGTAGAAAGTTTAGAGGCGGCATGGCGCAAAGGATTATCTATATGCCCATCTGCTGCATGGTCGCCAGCAAAGAAATGTATGGTTGGGATAGAAAGAAATCCGCCTAATAATGCTCCAATCATAACATCCTCGCGATCTCCAGCGTAAATTATTAGATCAGGAGCAAAATCACACACTACATCTATTGATGATATAAGCAGATTAGAGGCTGATTTTAACCGGGAAGAAAGACTGTCTGCATCAATTAAAGATTCAATTTTAAGCAATATATTAAAACCATCCTGCTCAATGTTTTTCAGTGTATAGCCATAAGAATGGGAAAGATGCGCGCCAGAAACTAAAAGTCGTAAATCAATATCGCGATCATTATGCAACAAGCTATATAGCTGTGACATTAAATCATAATCAGAACGGATAGAAGTAAGAGCCAATATTTTCATTAAAATACATCAGAAAGTGAAAGGGTTTTACAGATTTTCAATTCGGCATATTCAGGTGAAAAACTCCTATACCCAAATTGATAATCAAATATCTTATTATTTATGTGCCTTTTATTTGTAGCATCAACAAGAAAATTAATTTTTTTATCGCGCGGGAGGGAAGATAGGGCATCCGCATCTTTTACCCAAATAAGATCGTAAGTATCTCCAAATTCTTTAACTATACAGCCACTAAGATATTTATATCTTCCGTATGGACGTGACATTCTCCAGGCTCGTATTTCTGAATCCTCTAAGTTTAGAGAAAAACGACTGGGATCGGAAATATAATTTTTGTATAAATCATCAGAGCAGATTTCCTTATAATCAGCAGCAGCAACATAATCAATTTCACCAAGCGACCACTGCAAGTATTTTCTTATGCCAGGAGCGGCTTTATTATTAGGAAAGCCAATAACCATTTCTCCATTTTTCTCAACTAATCTCTGATATGTTGCCTCCGCCAATTTTGCAAAAAGACCGCGTGCCAAATGGCTTTTAGCAATCATTGTTGTAATAGCAATATATGATTTAATCATTTTTCCTAAACCATTCTGCAGAAAAAATGGAATAACAGCATAATGCGCCACTATTCTTCCTTCATCACGCAAAATGGTGACTATTGGATCTCCGAATATATTATTAATATACGCCCAATCCCAAATATCAGGCTCTAATTCTTTACCAAAACATTCGGCAAAAAGAGACAAAATCTGCTCTTTGTTTTTCAGCAATCCAGTTTTTGAGTCTATAGTTTCAATCTGCATATTGCAGACCTAATTTAACGCTTGATGGCAGGCTGATAATCCGCTTATGCAGATTTTCAGTGAGTTGCAAATCAGCGCGTGGGTTGTTTTTATACATTGGAAGCTGGTGCAGTGGTGTCCATGTCGGGCGACATAATATTTTTTCCTGATGCAGAGCAGAAAGGATTTCATCGCGCCAGGTTTCATTGGTATTGCTATAGAGCATAGTTACTAACCAATAATTGCTCTGGGTATTTTTTGGCTCAGGTAAAATATTTATTCCAGTAATTCCTGCCAATTCTTCTATATAACGCTTGGCAAGTGCGCGTTTGGCAGCAAGGAAGCGTGGAAGCTGCTCAAGCTGGGCGCAACCAAGGGCGGCATTGAGATTGGGAAGGCGGTAATTCCACGCTATTTCGTCATGTTCAAAAGAAAATGGGTGTGGTTTTTTGGCGGTTGTGGTCAGGTGTTTTAATTTTTTATAAAGTGCCTCATCCTGCACCAGAATTGCACCGCCACCGCCAGTGGTAATAATTTTATTGCCGTTAAAACTTAAGACCGCGATACCATGACTACCAATCGGTTTATCGCCAATTTTTGAGCCGAGTGCTTCGGTAGCATCTTCAATCAGCAGCAAATTATATTTTTTGGCAATTTTATGTAATTCATCAAGCTGGCAGGGATGCCCAAATACATGCACAGGAACGATTGCCCGAATGATACGGCCAGTATTTTTATTTATGGTAAAGCCGTTTTTAGTAACCGCTATTTGCTGTAAATAAGCATCGAGTTTGACAGGGCATATTCCCAAAGAATTTTCTTCAACTTCTACAAAATGCGGAATCGCGGAAGCATGAGAAACTGAATTGGCGGTTGCAACAAATGTCAAAGAAGGAACCAGCACTTCATCATTTGGCTGTACACCGCAAGCAACCAACGCAATATGCAAAGCGCAAGTCCCGTTTACCACCGCTACCGCATATTTCGCAGCACAAGCCTCAGCCAGTTCGCGCTCAAATCTATCAACAAATTCGCCAACTGATGACACCCAGCCACTTGTCACGCACGAAGCAACATATTTTTCCTCATTGCCGATAAACAACGGCTCATGCAGGGCGACTGGACGCGGCTCATCACCTATCACTTTTTTAATGGCAGCAATGATATTGTTATATTGTGTAGCGGTGGACATCTTGATAATAAGCGCGGTTAGCAGGATTTTCGAACCATTTTATAGTGTCGGCAAGACCGGATCTCAGCCCTTCCCTTCCTTGATGCTTTGGTTTCCAACCTAGCAATTTAAGGGCTTTGTCATTGTCACAACATAAACGCTCAACCTCGCTAGCGTTAGGGCGCAGGCGGCTCTCATCGGTTTTTACTTCCAGCTTTTTACCAGTTATTTCGCTGATCAATTTTACCGTGTCGCCAACGGAAATTTCAAAACCGCTGCCGATATTTATGGTTTCGCCAATTGCTTTATCGCTATCAAGTATTGCAACCATCCCCGCCACCGTGTCACCTATAAAATTGAAATCACGAGTCGGATTTAATGCGCCTAGTGATAATTCCTTCGAATCGCTAAGTGCCTGTAAAATAATTGTTGGGATGACAGCGCGCAACGACTGGCGCGCGCCGTAAGTATTAAATGGGCGAGCAATGGCAACTGGCGTACCGAATGAGCAGAAATAAGAATACGCCATCTGATCGGCAGCTATTTTACTGGCGGAATAAGGCGACTGCCCAACCAGCGGATGAGTCTCAGGAATCGGCACTTGCTGCGCTGTTCCGTAAACTTCTGATGTCGAGGTATGGACGATTTTTTTAATCCCCAGATCACGCGCTGCCTGCACAACGTTAAGAGTTCCTGTTATGTTCACATCAACATATGACGCAGGCGCGTTGTAAGAATAAGGAATGGCGATTAGTGCTGCAAGATGCATTACCCCGTCACAACCGCGCATAGCCTCGCGCACCGAAAACGGGTCACGCACATCGCCCATAACCAATTCAACCTTGTCACGCGTTGCCGCTGGTATAGTATCCAGCCAGCCATACCTGCCGAAACTGTTATAAAGAGCCATGGCTTTGACGTGGCGACCTTCAGCTACCAGAGCTTCAACGAGGTGTGAGCCGATAAATCCTTCGCCGCCAGTAACTAAAATATTTTCCAGTTTTTCTGCCATATCCTTCACGTAATCTCTTTACTTATACACTGTCAACGCTTTGATAAAGCTACTTGGTGGAACGACACTGTTTTGCACAATCACCGCCCCGCTGCCAATATATGAATATTCACCAACATTTGCTCCACCCAGCACCACAGCGCGTGGTGCAATATGCGCCCCTGCCCCAATAACCGCGTCATGCTCTACAATTGCGCCGCTATTGATAACCGCACCCTCACCTATCACTGCCCCGCTATTAACCACGGCATGTGGCAATATCTGAACACCAATTGATATAGTCGCTCTTTTGCTTACTAGTGCTGTTGGGTGAATCAGTGGCGTGAAGTACGCGCCTTTTTCTTGATACTCTTTCATCATTGTTGCGCGCTTATTAAGCGACTCACAATCTGCCCCAACAAAAGCTATGAACAATTCCGGGCGGTTGCCGAGTATTGATGATAAATTATCATCGCTGATATGCTTGATATTCTGTTCATCAAGCCAAGCTTGAGGTTTTGAATCGGTATATCCATATAATGTCCGATTTTGTGCAAGAACTGTATCATACAGCACTTTTGAATGCCCACCACCCCCAATAAATATTAGCATTTAAATTCCTTTTTTTATTTTATTAATTGGCATATTTACCATTTAGCCGTCAATATTACCATGAAAATACTGATAAATAATCTTAGCTTTATCCTTACCTATGGTTGTAACTTGCGCTATTTCTTCTATACTGGCTGCTGCTATCGCCCGCGCTGAACCGAAATGATGGAGCAGAGCTTTTTTGCGAGCCGCCCCTATTCCTGGTATAGAATCCAGCTCAGAAACCTGCATGGATTTGCTGCGTTTATTACGATGCGCGCCAATGGCAAAACGGTGCGCCTCATCGCGAAGGCGTTGCAGGTAATGCAAAACCGCATCATTTTCGGGGAGTTGGAATGGTTCACGCCCACGAATAAAAAAATGTTCACGACCAGCGTTCCTATCTTCGCCTTTGGCTATTCCAACATATACTATGTCATCAACGCCAAGTTCTTCAAAAACCTGCGTGGCAATGCTGAGCTGCCCTGCTCCGCCATCAATTAAAACAAGATCTGGTTTATTAGCTGGTTCATCGGGCAAGCGTTTGAAGCGACGAGTCAGAACTTCGCGCAGCATGGCATAATCATCACCGGCAGTAGTCTCTAAATTTTTTATATCGAATTTGCGGTACTGGTTTTTTATGAAGCCATCCACTCCGGCAACGATCATCGCTCCCACCTGATTTGTACCGCTGATATGGCTATTGTCATAAACCTCTATGCGTTTTGGAATATCATCCAGACCAAATAATTCTTGTACGCCCGCGAGTGCTGCTTTTTGCGATATGCTGGTAGAAAGATGGCGCACTAAGGCTTCTTTTGCATTGCGTATCGCCTGCTCTATCAACTCGCGTTTTTCACCTCGCTGCGGGTAAATAATACTCACTGCATAATCGCTGTTTAAGCGCAATGCCTCTTCCAATAATTCCGCATCTTCTAATTCCTCACTGGTGAGTATCAATTTTGGTACTGGTTGCGACCCATAAAATTGAGCGATAAAACTAGAAATAATTTCACTGGCACTATGATCTTTTGTATTAGACGGAAAATAATTTTTGCTGCCATAATTACGTCCACCACGAAAACTGAAAATCTGTATTGAGCAGTTATCACCATCTTTTGCCAATGCTATTAAATCGGCATCATCCACTGAATTATTATTTAACTTACTTTGTTGCTGTACTTGGGTAAGAGAACGAATCCGATCGCGAATCTGGCTAGCTTTTTCATAATCCTGCGCTTCGCTTGCAACCTGCATTTCTTGCAGTAATTCTTCCTGAATCTGTCTGCTTTTACCTGAAAGAAAATCCTGCGCCTGCCGATTCAGTTCTGCGTAATCCTGTTTATTTATGTAATCAACGCAAGGAGCGGAGCAGCGTTTTATTTGATATTGCAAACATGGTCGAGTTCGATTTTTGAAAATATTATCACTGCAATTTCTAAGTAAAAATGCTTTTTGCAAAAACGTAATTGTTTCATCGACTGCACCCGCCGAAACAAACGGACCAAAATATTTGCCTTTGTTTGTTTTAGCTCCACGATGCTTGGAAATGCTAGGAAAATCGTGGTCTCCAGAAATAAATATATAAGGAAAAGATTTATCATCTTTGAGCAGAATGTTATAACGCGGTGAATATTTTTTTATCAGATTTGCTTCAAGCAGCAATGCTTCCGCTTCCGAGCGCGTAGTTATTATTTCCATTTTTGCAGTCAGAGAAATCATTCTCTGCAAACGAGTGTTGAGAGCAGAAGCGTTTACATAATTCATTACGCGGTTTTTTAAACTTTTCGCTTTTCCGACATAAAGAGTGTTGTCGGATGCATCTAACATACGATACACACCAGCACGATGTGGCAATTCATCCGCATAAGTTTTTATAATTTTTCGCCCACTGGCAAGTGACTGTTGTTGTATTTCCATGACTTATATCTAGCTTAACACATCTGCTTTTCAACTATATAAAACAGTCCACTTTTTCTGTGGATAACTCTGTGAGCAATAGCAAAAACGAAGCAGCCAAGTGAGGTGAATCCTAGCATTTTATCTTATTGCCTAAAAAATAGGCAGCAATATAACAGTCTGTTTTATATATATAATATTTAATTCGTTAGCGTAATATTTTGCAAATTCATGGTTTCTTTACTTTATTTTGTAATTAACTTTTATGCTGTGTACAAAAACTCTCACTAAATCTATCTATATTTGCATAGTAGGAAAAAAATGCCTAGAGAATTTTGTATTACTTGTCATCCCGAGTGAAATCGATGAATCTTGTTTTTCCATCATCAATCAAGATAATAAACCGCGCGGCAGGATAATACATCGTTGTTGTTATACGCACCGGATGTAACACAACTACCCACCACTATTGCTCCAGTTCCAGCACTAATATCAGCTGCATCCAATCCCGAAAATCTACCTTTGTTTGATATTCCGTCATCAATTTTTTCATCTATTGCCCGTGCTTCATTTGGGCTTAAGGCTGGGAACTTAGCCCATGGAGCAGAAAAATCAGCAAACGTTACTGTGTTTTTATTTCTCTTTGGCGTAAGCTCTAAATACACATCATCAAAAGAAAAATAAGCGCACTTATCATTTATTCCCTTAAAATATGTAGAACCACAACTTGTTACACTAGTTGCTGGAAGCATATTAGCAGCAACAAGCGAATAGACCGTTTGACGAGATTCACAATACCAATTTCCAGTGCCACCATCATTTATTAAATCATCACCATTCCCGTTTCCATTGCCGTTTGGCATCGTACAGGAACCAGCAACTGGTATGTAATTGCCAAATAAATCAGTTGCATCCTTACAATCACCAGCAACACATCCATATTTCAGCTTAAATGTTCTATAAGCAAGTTCGAGCTGTTGTAGTTGGGAATAGTTTTTCTTTATTGCTGCCTGTTTTATTAAATCTCTGCCAACCATCACACCTCCAACAACCAATCCAATAATAACCAGAACTATTGAAAGTTCGATGAGGGTAAAGCCAGTTTTTCTATCAGGAATGGGCATGTATATAAGGCATTGTAAATATTTATTATTAAAACTAAGTTTTAATTCACCTTCTGGCAATAGTTATTATACTTGCAAACCTCGCATTGTGACCCAGTTCTAGACTGAAGTGCAACACTTGCTGTAAGGCTGTGTTGCTATGGAAAAGAAATATGGACACCTTTGTCGCGTCGAGAGGGATGAGATATACCGCCTTTTAAAAGGCGGTATATC
>Ga0105164_10001300_pt1 | contig 16096 bp, 12 predicted proteins | sample VDWuncwatermetaG_FD_89674 | JGI IMG/M metagenome (GOLD analysis project Ga0105164, IMG submission 89674) | Wastewater microbial communities from Netherlands to study Microbial Dark Matter (Phase II) - VDW unchlorinated drinking water | ecosystem: Environmental > Aquatic > Freshwater > Drinking...
CTGGCGGTCCACACCGAGGACCATCCGATCGACTACCTCACGTTCCATGGCGTCATCCCGGACGGGTATGGCGCGGGAACGATGACGATCTGGGATACCGGGACGTACGACCTCGTGGAGGAGCGACAGGACCGCGCCGGCGATGTCGTCGAGTACAAGGTGCGGTTCCACGGGACGCGACTGACCGGTGAGTACGTCCTCGTGCGCACGAAGCAGAACGAGGGGCGGGACTGGCTCATGATCCTCCATGGCACGCCCCCGAAGGAGCACCCGCTCGACCAGCGCATCTCCCCGATGCTCGCGATCTCCGCTGACGAGCCGTTCGATTCGCCGGACTTCTCCTTCGAGCCGAAGTGGGACGGCGTCCGGGCGGTCGCGTTCGTCGATGGGGGAGCCGTGCGCCTGCAGACCCGGAACCTCCTGGACTGCACCGCCCAGTACCCCGAGGCGCACGGCATCGCCGAGGCGCTGACCGGCGCGTACCAGGCGATCGTCGATGGAGAGGTCGTCGCGCTCGACGAGCGTGGGGTCCCGTCCTTCCAGCGGCTCCAGCCGCGGATGCACGTGCAGGACGAGGGCACGATCCGCAAGCTCCGCCGGCAGATCCCCGTCGTGTACCAGGTGTTCGACCTCCTATGGGTCGACGGCGACGACCTGACGCGACGCCCCTTGCGCGACCGCCTGGCGCGCCTCGATCTCGTCCTCAGCCCGATGGGATCGATCCGCCGCTCGGAGCCATTCGTCGGCACGGGCCGGGCCCTCTTCGTGGCCGCGCGCGATCAGGGCCTCGAGGGGATCGTCGCGAAGCGGCTCGACTCACCGTACCTGCAGGGACGGGCCGCGGCGTGGATCAAGATCAAGGCGCAGCGCTCGATGGAGTGCGTCATCGGCGGCTGGACGGTGGGCCTCGGCGGACGTTCGAGCACGCTCGGCTCGCTGCTCCTCGGCGTGTACCGGGACGAGAAGCTCACGCCGATCGGGCACGTGGGGACCGGATTCGACGAGCGGACGCTCAAGGATCTCCTCGCGATGCTCCGCGAGCGCGAGACGCCGACGTCCCCCTTCTCGCGCACGCCGCGCGTCAACCAGCCCGCCCGATGGTGCATGCCGGAGCTCGTGTGCGAGGTGCGCTACACGGGGATCACGAACGAAGGGTCCCTGCGTCATCCGAGCTACCTCGGGCTGCGCGCCGACGTCGATCCGAAGGAGTGCACCGGGGAGGAGCGCACCGAGCCGACCGGGCGCGCGCGGAAGCACGCGGAGCGCGAAGCAAAGGCCGCGCGCGCGACGCCCGCGAAGCCCGCAAAGCGGGTCCCCGCCGTCCTGACGGTTGACGGACGCGCACTGCGCCTGACGAAGCTGTCGAAGGTCCTCTTCCCCGACGACGGCTACACGAAAGCCGACCTCGTCCGCTACTACATCGACGTCGCCCCGTACCTGCTCCCGTGGGTGAAGGATCGGCCGCTCACGCTCAAGCCCTTTCCCGAAGGCATCGACGGGCCGAGCTTCTACCAGAAGGACAAGCCTGGCTTCACGCCGAAGTGGATCGCGAGCTGGCGAGATCCCGAGGAGGCCGACAACGACTACATCCTCTGCAACGACCTCCCCACGCTCGTGTGGCTCGCGAACTACACGGCGCTCGAGATCCATCCGCGTCTCGCGCGTGTGGACAGGCCCGACCACCCCGACTACGTGATGGTCGACCTCGATCCGTCGGAGGGCAGCACGTGGGAGCAGGTGAAGGAGGTCGCCATGAGCGTGAGGGAGATCCTCGAGCGTCTCGACCTGCGGGGCTTCCCGAAGACGACGGGCTCGCGCGGGATCCACGTGCTCGTGCCCGTCGCGCGGCGCTACACGTTCGAGCAGACGCGTGCGTTCGCGGAAGCGGTGGGCAAGGCGGCGCGCGAGCGGCTGCCGAAGCTCGTCACCCTCGAGTTCACGAAGGCGCGGCGGCGTGGCATCTACATCGATTACCTGCAGAACACGCGGGGAAAGACGACGGCCGGTCCGTACAGCGTCCGGCCGCGCCGGCGGGCGCCCGTCTCGGCGCCGCTCGAGTGGGACGAGATCCCGGCGCTCGGGAGGCCGGACGCCTTCACGATCTCGAACATGCGCGATCGCCTGGCCGTCGTCGGCGATCTCCTCGCCCCCTCGATGGACCTCGCCCAGAAGCTCCCCCGGAAAGCGCTCGCGTCGGCGCGCTGACGCGCGCGGCGGTCATCGCGCCGGGCTGTGCCCGCACGGTTCGTGCGGCCGCACCCGGAAGATCAGAAGGGAACTTTCGCTACTCAGTATGGCCGCGCGCTTCCTGTCAATGCCCGTACCGGATCGGCCTCGGGAAGGTTCCGCTGCGGTGGGTTGCGGACCTCGATCCGCATCGGCAGGCCGCCCCTCGGGCGCAGCGTAACGATCGCGTCTGGGCGCGCGCGGTATCCGGCTAGCAGGTGGAGACGATGGCCAGCCAGGATCGCGGCGAGCGCCGCGATGACCATGGTCATGCCGAAGTCCTCGCCGACGCAGTTCCGCCTTCCCCTGCCGAAGGGGAAGTAGACGAATGGTGGCAGCCGATCGACCAGCCCGTCGGCCCAACGACCCGGATCGAACTCGTCGGCGCGGTCGAAGTAGCGCGGATCACGGTGCATGACCCACTGCGACCAGACGAGCATCATCCCCTTCGCGACGGCGTGCTCTCCGATGATGCAGTCGGAGACGACCTGCCGGCCCTGGATGGGCACGGGCGGGAAGAGCCGCAGCGACTCGAGCACGACCTGCTCGAGATATGCGGCGTCCGGCGCTGCGAGGATCCGATCCTCGACTTCCGGATGCAGACCTACGAGGTAGAGCGTCCAGCACAGCGCGGCCGCGGTCGTGTCGTAGGCGGTGAAGAGCAAGGTCACGAGCTCGTCGCGCAGCTCGCGGCGGTCCATGCCGTCGCCGCCAGGCGGGGCGAGCGAGCGGAGGACCGATCCATTCGGGCTGCCGTTCGCCTGTGAGCGCCCGTCGATGACCGCGTAGACCAGATCGTCCAGCAGCCGCCGACCCTTCTGAGCCCGACGGTTGACGGGCGTCGGGAGCCAGCTCAGCGCGGGATGGAGGCTCATGGTGCTGAAGCCCTCGCCCGCCACCATCACCTCGAGCGCGGAATCGAGCCGATCGCTGCCGGAAGCGGGCTCGATGCCGATGATCGCCCTGGCGGCGATGTCGAGCGTCAGCCGACGCATCTCCTCGTGCATGTCGCGGACCTCGCCGGGCCGCCATGATCCGGCCATGCGCTCCACCGCCGCGTCAATGACCTTCTGGCTCAGGACGTCCGCGGGGTTAAGGGCACGCTGGACCGCGTGGCGCTGGCGCTCCCAGAAGCTGCCTTCGCTCACCAGCAGTCCGTTGCCAAGGACCGTACGAAGGAGGAGCGCGCTCCAGCCGCGGACCAGGCTGCGACGCTCGGCGACCGCGACTTGCCGGATCAGCTCAGGGTCTCCGACCAAGACGCACTGCTTCGGCCCGAGACGGAAGGGGACGAAGTCGCCGTAGCGGGCACAGCGCGTCAAGAACCCCAGGGGGTCGCGGAGGAAGGGCAGCAGGTTGCCGAGCAGCGGAAGGCCTCGTGGCCCTGCGACCCTTCCCGTCACTGGCCACGGACCCTAACCCACGGAGCCTTTTCGCCGTCGCGGGCGTTCACTACGCTGCTGCGGCGATGGAGACGAGACCGAAGGACGCGCCGCGGCCGGCGAGCCCTTCGCTCCAGGTGCCGACCGGTGCCGGCCAGCTTGGTGAGGAGCGCCGGCAGGTCACCGTGCTGTTCGCGGACCTGGTCGGCTCGACCACGCTGGCCGGGCGCCTCGATCCGGAAGAGCTGCGCGCGGTCCTCGGGTCGTTCTTCGCGGCGATCGCGCAGGTGGTGCAGCGCTACGAGGGGACGCTCGACAAGTACATCGGCGATGCGGTCATGGCCGTGTTCGGCGCGCCGGTGGCCCACGAGGACGACGCCGCTCGGGCGCTGCACGCCGCGCTCGGCATCCAGGAGGCGGTCGCGGCCGCCAACGTCGAGGTCGGCGACCGCCACGGCGCGCGTCTGGCGGTGCGCATGGGGATCAGCTCGGGCGAGGTCGTTTCGGGGCTCCTCGCGCACGAGGTGCAGTCGGCGTACACGGTCGTCGGCGAGACGGTCAACGTCGCGCAGCGGCTGCAAGCGGCGGCGCAGCCGGGCGAGATCCTCGTCGCCGCGGCGACGCAGCGTCTGGCGCGCGGTTTCGCCTTCGACCCGCCTCGCCTGATCACGCTCAAGAACAAGACCGAGCCGGTCGCCGCGCATCGGCTCATTGGCTTGCGCCGCGCTGCGCGTCCCGAGCAGGAGACCTTCGGTGCGGCGCTGGTGGGTCGCCGCGCCGAGCTCGCCGCGCTGGAGGCCGCGCTCGGTCAGCTCGATGTCGGGACGGGCGCCATCGTCGCGATCGTCGGCGAGGCCGGCGTGGGGAAGTCTCGACTGGTCACCGAGCTGCGACGGCGGCTCGGGGCGAGCGGACCGCGCTGGCTCGATGGCCGAGCGCTCTCCATTGGCCACACCATCAGCTACCTTCCGTTCCTCGAGATCATCCGAGCTGACGCCGGCATCACCGACCACGACACCGCGGCCGAGAGCTGGCCCAAGCTGCGCCGCCGGGTCGAGGCCCTCTTCCCGAGCGACGCCGCCGAGATCCTTCCGTACCTCGCCAGCCTCATTGGGCTCGAGCCGCCGCCCGATCTCGCCGAGCGCGTCCGCCAGCTGACCGCGGATGCCATGCGCCGGCAGATCTTCCTCGTCTCGCGGCGCTACGTCGGCCGGCTGGCCGATGAGGCGCCGGTGGTGCTGCTGATCGAGGACATCCACTGGGCCGACGATTCGTCGCTCGCTCTGCTCGAGCACCTGGCGCCGGTCGTCGAGGCGCGGCCGCTCGCCATCTGCGTGACCGCCCGGCCCGACGCCGCCGAGCGCGTCTCGCGCTTGCGCGAGATCGCTTCCCGCGACGGTGCCGCACGGTTCACCGAGATCGCGATGCGCCCGCTCTCGCGCGAGGAGAGCGGCGAGCTGGTCGTGGGGCTGCTCGACGCGGAGCGCGTCCCGAGCGAGCTACGCGAGCTCATCCTCGGCAAGACCGGGGGCAATCCGTTCTTCATCGAGGAGGTCGTCCGATCGCTCGTCGAGTCGGGTGTGGTCGTTCGCGATCGCTCCGGGGCCGCGCTGGCGCGACCCGTCGCCGAGGTCGACATCCCGGACAGCGTCCAGGGCGTCATCCAGGCGCGCATCGACCGCCTCGACGAGGAGCTCAAGCACGTCATCCGCGTCGCGGCGGTCGTGGGCCGCTCCTTCCTGTATCGGGTGCTCCGCGCGGTGGCCGACGTGGACCGCGAGCTGGACGGGGACCTCGGCCAGCTCCAGCGCCTCGAGCTCATCGCCGAGCGCGCTCGGCTGCCGGAGCTCGAGGACTTCTTCCGCCACGTGCTGATCCAGGAATCGACGTACGAGTCGATCCTGATGCGGAGGCGGCGCGAGCTGCACCACCGGGTCGGCGAGGCCGTCGAGTCGCTCTTCGCTCAGCGCCTGGAGGACTTCTACGGCGTGCTGGCGTACCACTTCGCGCCGGCGGAAGACTGGACCAAGGCGCAGGACTATCTCTTCCGCGCGGCCGACCAGGCCGGTCGGGTGGCCGCGGATGCCGAGGCCCTCGCGCTCTACGACGAGGCCATCGCCGCGTACGCCCGCGTCTTCGGGGACAAGTGGGATCCGTTGCAGCGCGGGACCCTCGAGCGAAAGATCGGCGAAGCGCTCTTCCATGTGGGCGAGTACCCCCGGGCCGAGCAGCACGTGCATCGTGCGCTCCAGCTCCTGGGCCGCCCGTTCCCCAAGTCGAAGGCGCAGGTGCGGCTCGCCATCCTGGGCGAGCTCGGCCGGCAGATCGTCCACCGCCTCGCTCCGCAGCGTCTTCCCAAACCCGACGCGGCGGCGATCGACGCGCGGGCCGCGGAGCGCTTCCGCTGCTACGAGGTGACCGGCTGGATCTACTACTACATTGACAACGAGCGGCTCCTGCTCAACTCGATCCGCAGCCTCAACGAATCGGAGAGCACGGGCTGGCCGCTCGGGATCGTCGTCGGGTCGCTGGGGATGGGCATCGTGTGCGACTTCATCCCCGCCTTCGACCTCGCCGAGCGCTACCACCGCCGGGGCGTGGCGCTGGCCGAGGCCACGCAGCTCCCGCTGGCGCTCGGCTACGCGTACATGGGCCTCGGCTACCACCAGCAGCGGGCCGGCGAGTGGCATACCGCCCTCGACAACTGGGCGAGGGGAGCGGCGCACTTCCGCGGTGCCGGCGACCTCGCCAAGTGGGGCGCCGCCACGTGGGGGACCACCTGGCTCGCGCACCGCAAGGGCATGCTCGGGCGCAGCCTTAGCCAGAGCGAAGAGCTGATCCGCGTGGGCGCGGACACCGCCGACCGGCAGCTGCGCGGCTGGGGCCTGTACTTCCGGGGACGCGGGCTGGGACAGCGCGGCGAGGTCGAGGAGGGCGTGCGCTCGCTGGAGGAAGCCATCGCGCTGTTCCGCGAGATCCCCGATCTCCCCAACCTCGCCGGGGCCAGCGGCGAGCTCGGGATCTGCCGTCTGCGTCAGGGTCGTTGGCGCGAAGCGGTCGAGATCCGCGAAAGCACTGCGCGCTTGATGCGCGAGCAGGACATTCGCGGCTTCCTCGCGCACGTGCACAACGCGCTCGCCGATGCCTACCTCTCGCAGGCGGAGGAGACCACTGGCGCGGAGCGCGAGTCCGCGCTGCGCCGAGCGGCGGGCGCGGTGCGCTCGGCGATGACGCGGAGCAAGGTCGAGCGCGAGGGTTTCGGGGGCGCGTTCCGGGTGCGCGGGACCTACGGCTGGATCACCGGCCGGGCCACGGAGGCGCGAGAGGACTGGCGGCGCAGCCTCGAGCACGCCGGGCGTCTCGGCGCCCGCTACGACGCAGCCACGACTCACCTCGAGATCGGGCGCCGAACCGGCGAGCGCGCGCACCTCGAGCAGGCGGCGGCGATCTTCGATGAGCTCGGGGCGAAGCTCGATCTCGAGCGGGCCCGTTCGCTACTAGCTCGCGCCTAGATTCTCGCGCGACGCCGTCAGGGAGCAGGGCAGCGCGCTCGAGCGCCTAGGGAGCGGTGCCGGTCGTATCGATCTGCGCGCGCTGCAGCTTGCCCGAGTAGTCGACGTAGATCGACTTCCACTCGGAGTACACGTCGAGCGCGGCGCGCCCCGCCTCGCGGTGGCCGTTCCCGGTCGCCTTCATGCCTCCGAACGGGAGCTGGATCTCGGCGCCGGTCGTCCCGGCATTCACGTACACGATCCCCGTCTCGGCGTCGCGCATGAAGCGGAACGCGTTGTTGATGTTGCGCGTGTAGATCGAACACGAGAGCCCGTACTTCGTCGAGTTCAGCACCTTGATCGCCTCGTCGAGGTTCGACGCCTCGATGACGGCGGTCACCGGGCCGAAGATCTCCTCCTGCGCCACGCGCATGTTCGGCTTGACGTCCACGAGGACGGTCGGCTCGTGGAAGAACCCCTTCGCGAGCGCGCCCTCGCGCGCGACGTGGCCGCCCGCGGCGATGGTCGCGCCCTCCTTCTCCGCGACCGGGATGTAGGAGTGCACCCTCTCGAGCTGGCTCTTCGACACGAGGGGGCCGATGTCGGTGGAGTCCTCGAGGCCGTGGCCGAGCCGGAGCTTCTTCGCCCGCCCGACGAGGCGGTCGATGAGGTCGTTCGCCACACCGCGATGGCTGATGACGCGGGACGCGGCCGTGCACCGCTGACCCGACGTGCCGAACGCCGACCAGACGATGCCGTCGATGGCGAGGTCGAGGTCGGCGTCGTCCATCACGACGATCGCGTTCTTGCCACCGAGCTCGCAGGAGACGCGCTTCAGCAGCCGGCCCGCGAGCTCGCTGATGTGCGCGCCGGTCTCCGAGGAGCCGGTGAAGGAGATGAGATCGATCCCCGGGTGCGTCACGAGGTGGTCCCCGAGCTCGCTCCCCGATCCGAGCACGAGGTTGAGCACGCCTTTCGGCAGCCCGGCCTCCTCGAGGACCTCGACGAGGCGCACCGCGAGGAGCGGCGTGTACGACGCGGGCTTGAAGACGACCGTGTTGCCGAGGACGAGCGCCGGCATGATCTTCCATGTCGGGATCGCGAGCGGGAAGTTCCACGGGGTGATGGCCGCGACGACGCCCTGGGGATGGCGCACGCTCATGGCCCACTTGTTCGGCAGCTCCGCCGGGACGACGTCGCCGAACTGGCGGCGCCCCTCGCCCGCGATGTAGTAGGTCATGTCGATGCCCTCTTGGACGTCGCCGCGAGCTTCCGCGAGGACCTTGCCCATCTCGCGCGTCATCTCGCGGGCGAGCTCGTCCTTCCGGCGCAGCAGGATCTCCCCGGCGCGGTAGAGGATCTCCCCGCGCCCCGGGGCCGGGATCAGGCGCCAGCCCTCGAAGGCTCGCTCCGCGGCGTCGACCGCGCGATCGACGTCGGCGGCCACCGACTTCGTGGCGGTCGCGATCATCTCGCCGTTGGCCGGGTCGGTGTCCTCGAAGGTCTCGCCGCTCGTCGAGTCGACCCAGCGGCCGTCGATGTAGTTCTGGAGGTGCATGGTGGCCCCCTTCCCCCGCGCTCGCTCCGGCGCGCTCCTAGAAGCTCGCTCCGTAGAACAGCCAGATGGTGAGCGCGCCAACGGCGATGATGCCGGCCACGATGAGGGCGAACGCGATGTTCGCTTGGTGCTCCGGGTCGTCGCTAGAGAACATCGGTGGACCTGAGGGGATTCGAACCCCTGACCTCTTGAGTGCGATTCAAGCGCTCTCCCAGCTGAGCTACAGGCCCTAGGAGCCACACGTGGGAGCTTGCTCACGGTGTGGCGACGACGGGCCTGCAAGCCGCGAAGCGGCGCCACAGGCCCTGCAACAAGACTACTCGCGACGACGGGCCTGCAAGCCGCGAAGCGGCGCCACAGGCCCTGCAACAAGACTACTCGCGACGACGGGCCTGCAAGCCGCGAAGCGGCGCCACAGGCCCGCTAGGCGACGAGCTGCCTGCGAGCCTGCAAGCGAAGCGCCACAGGCCCGCGGGGCCAGAAAGGGCGGTCACCGTCACGCAACAGCGTACTGGACCGCTCCCCCCGAAGTCACTGCACGCGCAGCACGATCGGAGCGTCGCCCCACAACCGCTCGAGGCGATAGAGCTGCCGCTCGTCGGGGACGAACGCGTGGACGACGACGTCGCCGAGGTCGATGAGGATCCAGCGCCCCGGATCGAAGCCCTCGACCCCGAAGGGCGTGCGGCCGGCCTTGGTCGAGCGCTCGACGATCCCCTCGGCGATCGCCTGAACCTGCCGCTCGCCGCGACCGCTGAGGATGACGAAGAGGTCGGCGATCGTCGTGACCTCGGAGACGTTCATGACGAGGATGTCTTCGGCCTTCTTGTCGGAGGCCGCCTCGACGACGAGATCAGCGAGCGCCCGGGGGCTCAGGTCGCGGGCGATGGGTCCGCCTCCGCCCGGTACAGACCGCTCCGCTCGATGTAGCGCCACACCGCGTCCGGAACAAGGTACCGCAGAGACCGGCCTCGAGCGGCTCGCGCGCGGAGCTCTCGCGAGCTGATGTCGAGGCAGGGAGCGTCGAGGAGGTCGACCGGCCGACCGGTCGGCAGCTCGGGCGCGCCGGGTCGAGCCGCGACGAGGAGCGTCGCGAGCTCGAGGATGCGTCGCACATCACGCCAGCGGTCGAGCTCGGCGACGGCGTCGCTGCCGAGGATGAGATAGAGGCGACCCTCGCTCGCGAGGGCCTCGAGGGTGTCGACGGTGAAGGAGGGCGACGGGCGATCGAGCTCGGCGCGCGACACGGCGAAGCGGGCCTCGTCCTTCGTCGCCGCCTGGAGCATCGCGAGGCGGTCCGCTTCGCTCGCGATCGGCCCCTCGTCCCTCAGCGGGGAGCGTCTGGCAGGGACGAAGACGACGCGGTCGAGCGGCACCGTATCGAGCGCGGCCTGGGCGATCGCGAGGTGGCCGACGTGCACGGGGTCGAAGCTGCCCCCGAACACCCCGACGCGGTCACGAGCCATCGGATCCGCCTTCGCGCCACTCGAGCTCGACCCGGCCGACGCGGACGGTGTCGCCCTCTCGCACGCCGAGGTGGCGCAGCTCGCGCTCGATGCCGCTCCGCACGAGGAGCTGCTGGAAGTACGCGGCCGCGTCGGGGCTGTCCCAGTCGATCCCCGACGCGAGGCGCTCGATCCGATCGCCCCGCACGCGGAAGCCGCCGTCATCGGGGACGACCTCCCAATCACTTGCCGTCCGCGCGAACGCGATGCGCCGCTCGCGCGGAGCGGCTGGCTCCGGCACCGGCGCGGGGGGGCAGGCCGCAAGGATCGCCCGCATGAGATCCGCCATTCCCTCGCCGGTCGCCGCGGAGATGGCCACCGCGTCCCGTCCCTGGAGGGCGGATCGCAGCCCGGGGACGGCGTCGCGGGCCTCGGCCAGATCGATCTTGTTCAGCGCGAAGAGGCGGGGCCGCTCGAGCAGGCCTCGCCCGTACGCTCCGAGCTCGCCGTCGATGACGCGGATGTCACCCGGCGGGTCCGGTCGGGCGGCGTCGATGACGTGCACGAGGAGGCGCGTCCGCTCGATGTGACGGAGGAACTCCTCGCCCAGGCCGGCACCGCCGTGCGCGCCCTCGATGAGCCCCGGGATGTCGGCGAGGACGAGCTCGCGATCGTCGGTGCGGAGGACGCCGAGGTTCGGCGTGAGCGTCGTGAAGGGGTAGGCGGCGATCTTCGGTCGCGCCCGGGTCAGCGCCGCGAGGAGGCTCGACTTGCCGGCGTTCGGCATGCCGAGGAGGCCGACGTCCGCGATGAGCTTCAGCTCAAGCTCGATCTCGCGCGATCCCCCCGGACCGCCGTCCTCGGCGATGCGCGGCGCGCGTCTCGTGCTGGTCGCGAAACGAGCGTTGCCGCGGCCGCCGCCCCCTCCCTCCGCGACGACGATCTCGTCGCCGCTCGCCGCGAGGTCGGCGACGATCGCTCCGGTGGCGAGATCGCGGACGATCGTCCCGGCCGGCACGCGGAGGACGAGGTCCGAGCCGTTCCGGCCGCGGCGGTTCGCGCGGGCGCCGGCGCCTCCGGCCGTGGCCGCGAACGTCCGCTTGAAGCGGAACTCCGAGAGCGTCGTCATCTGCGGGTCGACGCGGAGGACAAGGTCGCCGCCCGAGCCGCCGTCGCCGCCGTCGGGTCCACCGCGCGGGACGTGCGCCTCCCGGCGGAAGGAGATGGCTCCGCGCCCGCCATCGCCGGCGCGCACTGTGAGGCGAACGTGATCGAGGAACACCGCTAGGCGGTCGCGCGCTCCGCGGCCGGCAGCATGCGGAAGTGGTCCGCCTCGGCGAGACGGTCGAGGAGCGCCCGGATCCCGAGCGCGGAAGACCGCGGGAGCGCGGCGAGCGTGCGCAGAGGGTCGGCGCCGAGATCGCGGAGCTCGAGCGTCCCCGCGGGGAGCTCGCCGAGGAGCGCGACGAGCGCGTCGGTCTCAGCGGGACGGTCGGTGAGGCCGGGGAGGACGAGGAGCGCGACGGTGACGCGGATCCGTCGCTCGGCCGCGAGCTGGAGGCTCGCCCGCACGTCCGCCCACCGGTACGCCTCGGGGCCGTGCACGACCTCGTAGACCTCGGCGCGAGCCGAGGCCAGGCGGACGGTCACGCCGTCGAGGCCGGCGTCGATCGCGCGACGGAGCGCCGCCGGGACGGATCCGTTCGTCTCGAGGTGGAGATCGACGCGATCGGTCCGTTCGCGAACGGCCCGGATCACCTCCTCGAGCGCGCGCACCGCGAGGAGCGGCTCGCCATCGCAGGCGCGACCGAAGCTGACGCGGAGCGGGCCGCCAGCGGCGAGCTCCAACACGAGCTCGACGACGTCGGCGGCAGAGGGCCGGAACACCCTTCCCTCCTCGGGTCGCTCGTCGCGACCGCTCGCGAGGTCGATCGGCACGCGCGGGCGCTCGTTCCGCGGTGCGCTCAAGGGGACGGGCAGCTCGGTCCCGCCGCGAAAGGCGAGCTGGGCGGAGCGGCATCCGTACTCGCGCGCGCACCGCGCGAGCTGTCGAACGAGGCGGTTGGCGGGATGCGCTCGGAGCGCCGCGTTCCTCCCGGCCGCGGGCTCGGCCTCGGTCGCCTCGGGGGATGGTGTCGCTGAGGGCACGGCCGCGGCGACGATCTCGCCCGACGCATCGGCGGCGACGGCGGCGTAGGGGAGCGGGTCGAGCGCGTCGCCGGGCGCGTCGCGGTATGCGGGGTGGAGCGCCCGGGTGTAGCCGGGCCGAAGGATGGCGGCCAGCGCGAGACGTCCTCGGCCGAGCGGTCGCGCGCGGCCCGCTCGATCGAGGCCCTCCGCCTCGCGCGGCATCGGGATGAGCTGGGCTCCGGGCGGGAGCGGGATCGCCGCGTCGAACGGGACCGTGCGCGCTCCGTCGTGCGCTGCCGCCGCGTGGTCGGCGGATACGAAGACGCGACCGGATCGGTCAGAGTGGACCGCGGAGTACATGGGGTCAGTATCGGCCCGGGGGGTGTGCGTGACGTGGGAGGGGGGGCAGAGCCCCCTGCGATGACGAGTGTCGACCCTAAGCCGAGCGCGGGTCCGGCTGTGCCGGCCCGCGCGAGTCCATCAGAGCGGAGCGGCTACCCCACCCCACGAACGCTTCGCGTTCGCGGGGAGCCCCGGGGCGGGGCCGAAGGCCCACGATATTGGACTAGTACGCCAGCGGGTTCACGAAGCGGCCGGCGAGCTTGGCCTCCCAGTGGACGTGCGGACCGGTGGTCACGCCGGTCATCCCGATCGTGCCGATGATCTGTCCCCGCGCCACCTTGGTCCCGGGAGCGACGAAGACCGCGCCGAGGTGGTAGTAGCCGGTCTCGAGTCCGCTCTGGTGCTTGATGCGGACCGAGAGGCCGCCGACCGACACCCACCCCGCGGAGACGACGGTCCCGCCGTCCGAGGCGCCAACGCCCGTGCCGTACGGCGCGGCGATGTCGACGCCCTGATGGAACGCCCAGAAGTACTGCGTGATGCGGCCGCCGACGGGCCACGCGAGGCTGCCTGCCGTCCGGGCGGGCACCGGGGCCGGCGCGGGCGCGGGCCGAGCGACGACCGCTGGCGCCTCGACCTCCTCCTCTTCGTCGGCGGCCGCGTACACGAGGCCCGGGAGGGCGGCGCCGCGGACGAAGATGAGCTGACCGGGCGCGAAGTGCTCGGGCTCGAAGTAGAGCCGGTTGTATTCCATGATCACCTTGGGATCGACCGTGAAGCGCTGCGCGACGGACTCGACGGTGTCACCGGCCTGGACCGCGTAGAGGGCGCCCTCGCCCGGCGGGATCATGATCGTGCGTCCCGCTTCGAGGTTGCCGGGGTCGGTGATGCCATTGGCGAACGCGATGGCCTCGGCCGAGATCCCGAAGAAGTTCGCCAGCGTCGCGAGCGTGTCGGCCTTCGAGAGCGTGTACTGCACGATCGGCCGCACGTCCTCGGCGACCGTGGTCTGCGGATCGCGCGCCGCGGTGATGGTCGAGCTGCGGCTCACCGTCCGGGCGCGCGCGACCTCGGCGCTCGGGGGCGCGAAGCCTGAGGTGGTCGCCTGATGCGCCCGGCTGGTCGCCTGGCCCGCGGCGACGCCGAGCGGGAGCGAGAGGATGATCGACGCGACCACCGTGTCGACGACGATCCGGATCCGGTGACGGACGAGGACAGCGCTGGTGAGGGCGGCCCATCGTTCGATCTGGCGCCGCGTGGACGGCGTCGCGTGCGAACGCCGGGACACCCCCAACCCGTACCTCCCCCCATGTCGTTCACCGCGGACCGAGCCGCCTCTTCCCCACGCCCGTACGGAAACCGTACTGGGGTGAACGGACCGGGGCACCCTACCGTCGAGGGCGAAGCGCTGTCAACCCGTTCGCGGGGCCGGTTTGCTGGTGCTCCATGCCCTCCGTACGCTAGACCCCGGTGCCCGACTACAACCTCTCGTACTTCTACGTGTTCGCCTTCTTCGGAGCCGGGGCCATCTTCGTGACGATCCTCCTCACGGTCTCGGGGCTGGTCCAACCGAAGAAGGCGACGGCCGAGAAGCTCCGGACCTACGAGTCGGGCGAAGAGCCGGTGGGGCCCGCCTGGGGGCGGTACCCGATCCACTTCTACGTGTTCGCCCTCCTCTTCGTCGTGTTCGACGTCGAGGTGATCTTCCTCTTCCCGTGGGCCGTGCTCTTCCGCGATCTGGGCTGGTATGGCCTCGTCGAGATGGGGATCTTCATCCTCATCCTCGCCGCCGGGCTCGTCTACGCCTGGCGGAAGGAGGCCCTCCGGTGGTTCTGAGCTCGCCGCGACGAGCGATCGACCTCGCCGCCGTCGCGCGTCACGTGACCGAGCTGCTCCGCGATCGAGCTCGGGTGAGCACGCTGCACGACATGGTCGTCGTCGACGTCGACCGCGAGCGCCTCGTCGAGGTTGCCCGCGCGCTGCGGGACGACCCGGTGACGCGCTGTGACCTCTACTCCGTCAACGCGGGGGTCGACATGGGCGACGGCGAGCTGCGCTCGGTGACCTTCGTCCGCGGCGTCTCGACGAAGGTCTTCGCGATGCTCCGTACGCGATGCACGGAGCTCGACGCGCACGTCCCGTCGCTCGTCGACGTGTGGCCGGGCGCGAATTGGTGCGAGCGCGAGACGTACGACATGTTCGGGATCGTCTTCGACGGGCACCCCGACCTGCGGCGGGTCTTCCTCGAGGAGACGTTCCCGGGTCACCCGCTGCGCAAGTCGTTCATGCCGCCGCGAAGCGACGCGCGCGGGGGCTAGGGTGCCGCTCGGTCCGTTCGGCCTCGACCCCGCGATCTGGGCCGTCCTGCGCCTGGTCATCGCGATCGCTCTCGCGCTCGGCCTCGTCCTCAATGGAGCGCTCCTGCTCATCTACCTCGAGCGGAAGATGCAGGCGGCGATGCAGGATCGGATCGGTCCGTACCACGTGGGCCCTTTTGGCCTGCTCCAGACGTTCGCCGACGCGATCAAGCTGATCGCCAAGGAGGACGTTCGCGCCGGCAAGACCGATGCGCCGTTCTTCCTCGTCGCTCCTCTCCTGGTCTTCTCTCCCATGCTCGCGTCGTTCGTCGTCCTGCCGTTCGCGCCGCCCATCGTCGGCGCCGACCTCAACATCGGCCTGCTCTATCTCACGACCCTCGGAGCGATGGGTGTCCTCGGCATCGTCATCGCAGGCTGGGCCTCGAACAACAAGTACTCGCTCCTGGGGGGTCTGCGCTCCGCGGGTCAGCTCATCTCCTATGAGGTCCCGCAGATCCTCTCGCTGGTGACCGCCGTCCTCGTGGCCGGCTCGCTCTCGATGGTGAAGATCACCGAGTCCCAGCCGGGTCCGCTCGTGAACGTCTTGGTCCTTCCGCTCGCGTTCGTCACATACTTCATCGCCGCGCTCGCGGAGACCAACCGGACCCCGTTCGACCTCCCTGAGGCCGAGTCGGAGCTCGTGGCCGGTTATCTCACCGAGTACTCCGGCATGCGCTGGGGCGTGATGCTCGCGCTCACGGAGTACGGCAACGTGACGATCGTCTGCGGGATCATGGCAACGGTCTGGTTCGGGGGCTGGCAAGGCCCTGGCGTCGAGGCCTTCCCGATCCTCGGGCTCGTGTGGTTCACCCTCAAGACGTACGCCTTCATCCTCATCTTCATGTGGATCCGCGCGACGCTCCCGCGCTTGCGGATCGACCAGCTCATGAGCTTCTGCTGGAAGGTGCTCATCCCGCTGACCCTGGTCAACGTCATGGTGACGGCCACCCTTCTCGTGGCGTTCCCCGGGAACCTGGTGCCGGTCGCGGTGGCCGACTGGACGCTCCTCGCGGCCTTCCTGCTGGGCATCCCCGCCCTCCAGCGGCGACGTCTTCGCCGGTTCCAGGAACGACTGCGGTCGGGCGCGCTCGGGGCAGCACCGGGCGCGGCCACGTAAGGGTCCCGTTTGTTCGACCTCATCGAGCCGCTCGTCTTCGGACTGCTC
>Ga0105164_10001301_pt1 | contig 16090 bp, 11 predicted proteins | sample VDWuncwatermetaG_FD_89674 | JGI IMG/M metagenome (GOLD analysis project Ga0105164, IMG submission 89674) | Wastewater microbial communities from Netherlands to study Microbial Dark Matter (Phase II) - VDW unchlorinated drinking water | ecosystem: Environmental > Aquatic > Freshwater > Drinking...
GTATAGCCATGCCTTATTCTATCGCCTATTTTGACAACCTTTTCAAATCGCTTTGTCCTGAATCTCCTGCCGCCTTCTGTTTCTTCGGCATAGACATGATATATGTCTTTTCTGTATTTTGTAATCAATCCGATAAATCCCATTGTCTCTGCCGTAAGCGTTATTTCATAAATGCCGTCGCTTTTTTTGTGTATGCCTATCTTGCCTACAGCGGCCTTTTTAAACCACCAGAAGCCTATATTGTATGTAAATTCCTCTCCGTCAAAATATTCGCCGATAGTTGTTTGGTTTTTGATAATATCAGCTCCGGCTGAAGTTGCTGAGCCTGATGGAAGGATAACAATGAAACTGGCAAAAAGAAAAAAGGGGATGAGCTTAATAAGCAATGACCTTTTAACTGGGTTCACCCCGATAGAAGTCTGCATAATAGAAACAATAAAAGCGTTGGCCAATCTGACAATTTCAATACAGATAGTTCTAACGGGGTTCATACAATATCTTTATCAAAAACAGTATCAAAAGGCAAGGAGGTATGAATACAATTCGATCTCGGAATAAGCTTGTATGTTTAGTCCGATTTTTGATAATATCGGGAAATTGAATGAGGGTAAAAAATGATAGCAAAGGTGTTCAGCGGAGCGGTTTTAGGCATAGATGCGTATATTGTAGAGGTTGAAGTGGATACTGCCTTTGGCCTCCCTGTTTTTTCTACAGTCGGTCTGCCTGATAATGCTGTGAAAGAGAGCAAGGACAGGGTAAGGGCTGCATTAAAGAATTCAGGATATGAATTTCCCGCAAAACATATAACAGTGAACCTTGCGCCTGCGGATGTAAAAAAGGAGGGGACAACATTTGATCTGCCGGTAAGCATCGGGATTCTATCTGCTGAGGGGGTTGTAAAAAAGGAAAGACTGTCTGATTATATGATATTAGGCGAGCTTTCTCTGGATGGGAGGGTGAAGCCTGTAACAGGTGTTTTGCCAATGGCTGTTGCCGCAAAGAGGGAGGGCTTTAAAGGCATAGTCCTTCCAAAGGAAAATGCCGAAGAGGCTGCCCTTGTGGATGGCATAGAAGTCCTTGGCGCAGAAAATCTTTCACAGCTTGTGGAGTTTTTAAATGGCAATATTACAATCCATGCTTGCAGGATAGATATTGAGGCATATTTTAAAACTGATGGAGAATCGCACATTGATTTGAATGAGGTAAAAGGCCAGGAGCATGTAAAAAGGGCGCTGGAGATTGCGGCGGCAGGCGGCCATAATGTCCTTATGATAGGGCCTCCTGGTTCAGGCAAAACCATGCTTGCCCGGCGCATGCCGACTGTCCTGCCGGACATGACTTTGGATGAGGCAATAGAGACAACAAAGATTCATAGTGTCGCAGGGCTTTTAGATGGGAAAAGGGCTTTGGTAACAGCAAGGCCGTTTAGAAATCCGCATCATACAATATCAGATGCAGGTTTGATCGGCGGCTCCCGTATCCCGAAACCCGGCGAGGTTTCTCTTGCCCATAACGGTATTTTATTTCTGGATGAACTGCCTGAGTTTAAAAAGAATGTGCTTGAGGTGTTAAGGCAGCCTCTTGAGGACGGCAGAGTTACAATATCAAGGGCAGCCATCTCTCTTACCTATCCATCCGGTTTTATTTTAATAGCTGCGATGAATCCCTGTCCATGCGGTTTTCTCGGAGATTCTCATAAGGAATGCCGTTGCACGTCGATGCAGATTCAGAAATACAGGAGAAAGATTTCAGGCCCGCTCATGGACAGGATTGACATCCACTGCGATGTGCCTGCTGTCAGATTTAAAGAGCTTTCAGGCGATGCAAAGGGCGAGTCCTCAAAAGATATAAAGGCAAGAGTTAATATGGCAAGAAAGATTCAGACAGAGCGGCTTGCAGGCTACGTTAAGCATGAAGGCAGAAAGCTTTACTCCAACAGCCAGATGACAGGACGTCATATAAAAAAGTTTTGCGTGATAGATGATGATGGCAAAAGGCTTCTGGAAATGGCTGTGGACAGACTTGGCTTGTCAGCGAGGGCATATACCAGGATATTAAAGGTTGCGCGAACAATAGCTGATATGGAGGGTGAGGAACGAATAAAATCTCATCATCTTTCAGAGGCGATACAGTACAGGAGTCTGGACAGGGGGATGGTGTAAGAAGAGACTATGAATAGCGCTCAGTGTCTCCCCCGTGCGTGTGTTTCATTTTTTGCTTTAACAGTAATTACATACGCTTTAGTAATGGTAGCTTGGTAAGTTTTTATAATTTTTAGTTTTTGTTATAAATTAAAATATCCGCTTGCCCACTCGCTTGCCTCTTTTATAGATAATAACTCGCCTGTCTTAAACATTTCACCTACCCGCAATCCGAATAACCACAGTTACACTTAGCACAGCCTTCCTCGTACTGCATCTGGGCTCCGCAGTCAGGACAGGCGCCTCTTATAAGTGACGAGTGATAGGGATGGAGTAATGAGTCGGAGATATTTAACCCTTTACCGGTTGCCGGCCACTGACCGCTGGCCGCCGGCACCTGACGCCTGTAGTTTAAATACCAATCCATGGCCCTGGCAACGGCGTCAGAGCAGGATAGGATTTTTTCCTTACCGTAACCCACAGGCACATGACAGCTTATGCCGCGCATCTGTTTAATAACTTCTTCTGTCTGGATCCCGCTTCTTAGTGCGAGTGATGCCATCCGGCCTATGGCCTCGCATTGCGAGGCTGCGCATCCGCCTGCCTTGCCAATCTGCGTAAATATCTCAAATGGCCGTCCCTCCTCATCTTCATTTATAGTAACATAAAGGTTTCCGCAGCCTGTCTTCATCTTTCTTGTTGCGCCAAAGGTAATATCTCCTCTTGGTTTGGGGGTTAAAACTGTTGTTTGATGTTTTAATTCTTGTGTCTGGAGTTTGGCGTCTTTTTTCTCCCCTTTATTCAAAACCTGAACATCCCTTGAACCATCCCTGTAAACGGTAACGCCCTTGCAGTTGAGTTTATAGGCTAATCTGTAAACATCGGCAACATCCTCTGCCGTTGCCTCATTTGGGAAGTTGACAGTCTTTGAAACCGCATTGTCCGTATATTTCTGGAATGCGGCCTGCATTTTTATATGCCACTCCGGGGATATATCGTGGGAAGTTACAAACAGCCTCTTTATGTCATCCGGCACGCCATTCACATCATGCAGCCCGCCTGTCTTCGCAACCTGCTTTATAAGCTCCGGACTGTAGAAACCGCGCTCTTTGGCAATCTCCTCAAACAATGGATTTGCCTCTACGAGTTCAGCTCCGTCAAGCACATTTCTGGTAAAGGCAAGGGCAAAGATAGGCTCTATGCCTGACGAGCATCCTGCTATCATAGATATTGTTCCAGTCGGGGCAATGGTAGTTACAGTGGCATTTCTTATCTTATTAGCTTCATCGTATATAGAACCTTTAAAATTAGGGAACTCACCCCTTTCCCCTGTGAGTTCAATGGACGCCTCTCTCCCCTTTTCCTGTATAAAACCCATAACCTCAAGGGCCATGTCTATTGCCTCTTCTGAATTATATGGAATGCCAAGCCTTACCAGCATATCTGCAAAACCCATTACACCAAGGCCTATCTTGCGGTTGCCCTTTGTCATCTTTTCAATCTGGGCAATCGGATAACAGTTCATGTCTATTACATTATCAAGGAAATGAACCGCTTCCTTTGTAACATGCTCAAGCTTATCCCAGTCAATTTGGTACAGTTCGGAGTCTTTACTCCTGACTCCTGACTCCTGACTCCTGACTGTCTTTCTAATCATCTTTGCAAGATTTATAGAACCAAGGTTACAGGACTCATAAGGCAGAAGCGGCTGCTCTCCGCATGGATTTGTTGATTCTATCTCCCCTATGTGCGGGGTTGGATTGTCTCTGTTTATCCTGTCAATAAAGATTATTCCGGGGTCGCCGTTTTTCCATGCCATATTTACTATCTTCTCAAAGACCTCTTTTGCATCAAGAGTTCCCGCGGTTTTTCCTGTTCTCGGATTCTTCAATTCATATTTTCTGCCTGCCTCAACAGCCTCCATAAAATCTTCTGTAATGGCAACAGAGATATTAAAGTTGTTGAGCTTGTTATTATCCTCTTTGCAGGTTATGAAATGCATTATATCAGGATGGTTTATCCGCAGGATTCCCATATTTGCCCCGCGCCTCGTGCCTCCCTGCTTTATTGCCTCTGTGGCTGAATCAAATACAGTCATAAAAGATATAGGGCCGGATGATATGCCGGATGTTGAGCCAACTATGTCTCCTGACGGCCTGAGCTTTGAAAACGAAAAACCAGTGCCCCCTCCGCTCTTATGGATTAAAGCAGTATGCTTTACAGCCTCAAATATGCTCTCCATTGAATCATCCACAGGAAGCACAAAGCATGCAGAGAGTTGCTGGAGTTCCCTGCCTGCGTTCATAAGGGTTGGCGAATTGGGCATAAATTGGAGCGATGCCATCATCTCATAAAACACCTCTGCTGTGGTTTGAGTATCTGCCTTTGGGTCATAGAACTTATCAGCATGGCTGATATTCTCTGCCACCCGCCAGAGCATAGTTTCAGGAGCCTCTATGGAATTGCCATTCATATCTTTTTTAAGATACCGTTTTTCCAGCACCTTGATGGCATTATGCACAAGTTGCGGAACTATCTTTTTTTGCTTTTGTATCCCGCGGGATAGTTTTTTCTTTGAAACCAAAGACTGGAAACCCTCTCCAAAAATATTTTGTTCTACGCCCATAACATCTCCTTTTTTTAAGTGAGTTGTAGCGCCGGGGTTTATCCCCGGCAAATGCCGACCATAAAGGTCGGCGCTACTTACGATTTTTAGTATAACCGAATGGCATTGAGTATATAAACATAAGCGCTTGTTTTTAAAAGGCAAACGGCATATATTGTGGATAGGCGCTTAATATACCACAATATATTGTGTTGTCAAGAGAAAAATGTGAATGAAGACGCAAACTCTTGACTGCTTCCCTTATTCTGCTATACTTGTTATCGGAAACTGCATATGAATAAATTGCTGGATATATTTATAGAAAACAACCTTGCCCTACTCACTCTTAATAACCCGCCTGTAAATGCGCTATCTCTCAAGTTGATAGCCGGGCTAAAGGAGACTTTTCGGGATTTAAATAAGAAGGGGAATATCAAAATTATAATTATAACAGGCGCAGGCAGAACATTCTGCGCCGGCGCAGATATAAAAGAACTGGCGGCAATAAAGACATGTCAAGAGGGAGAGGTTTTTGCAAAAAACGGGCAGGAGTTGATGGATATTATTGAATCCTCAGACATCCCTGTAATTACCGCTATAAATGGCGCATGTATCGGCGGCGGCAATGAGCTTGCCATGGCCTGCCATATAAGGATTGCTTCAGAAGATGCATGGTTTTCACAGCCGGAGATAATCCTTGGACTTATGCCTGGTTTTGGCGCAACTCAGAGGCTTCCACGATTTATAGGCAGAAGCAAGGCCATAGAACTTGTGCTCACAGGAAACAAAGTTTCAGCTAAAGAGGCTTTGGCCATCGGCCTTTTAAATAAGATTGTCCCAAGAGCCAAGCTAATGGATGAGGCAAAAGAGCTTGCCGGCAGGATAGTAAATAAAAGCAGGCTTGCCGTGAGCTTATGCCTCAAGGCTATATATGGAATGGAAGGAGAGGATAAGCTCTTTGGCAAGGTTTGTGAAACAGAGGACAAAGATGAAGGCATTCGCGCCTTTCTGGAAAAGAGGCAGGCGGCATTTAAGGATAAGTGAAATTGGCCAGCATCGCATATTTGCCGTCTGTATTCAGAAGAGTTAAACGAAATTTTTCTTCCAATTCTTGTATATTTTCCTTCTTGGTTATCACCAGAAGGCTCTTAGAATTTTTCATGGCTGCAAGTTCTCTAAGGCCGCTTTCTCCATCAAGTTTAAGAATCTTTCTTCTGCTGTAAAATACTATACTGGGTTGATTTATATTATAAGTTGCAAGTACGCCGTCCTCCGGCAGGTTTTTTTTGGCGTAGGTAGAATATTGGTAAAGGGTTTTCTGGAAATAAATATTGACAGGCGGCGCTCCGTATGTCCTCATCAAGATAAGCAGGACAATAGTAGCAGCGGCTATACCTCCGATTGAAACAAGGCGGTATCTTTTATTGATAATGGTAAAACCGAATACAGCAATTGCCAGAAAACATATGCCTATCCCCCAGAAAAAAACAGGCAGGAAGGTTATTCCCATTGTTGTCTGCGGTAGAACAAAAAAGGCTGCTATTGCGAGCGCCAGAGAAATGGCTATGAGAAAACTACAGGATATATACAGCCATGTTTTTTGCAGCTCTTTTTCAATGATGTCATGTATTGCAAGACCGGTTATAATAGCCATTGCCGGGAAAAGAGGCATGATGTAATTAGGAAGCTTTGTCCTGGAAATAGAAAAAAATATGAATATCACAAAAAACCACACTAAACCAAAGAGATATATCTCATGCTTGCCACCCCTGCTTACTGCTTGCAGGGGCAGGCTTGCAGAGGCAGTCTCCTTTTGTTTAAAGGCATTGTAAATTGCATTTGGCAGAAAGGCAACCCAGGGGAAAAAGCCTGCGAGTATGACCGGTATATAGAAATATATTGGACCGCTGTGGCTTGAGATGACCTCCGTATATCTCTGAAGGTGGTGTTTTATTATAAATGCGTTAAAAAACTCCCACCCATTTATTGAGAATTGGGCTATATACCAGGGAAAGGTAATGGCTGAAAAGGAGAGCAGAAATCTTGGAGTCAGCAATGTCTTTACCTTGTTTAATTCTCCCGACACAGCAAGGTATATAAAAATAATCATTGCCGGAAAGAGTATGCCTATTATCCCTTTTGTTAAAGTTGCCAGGGCGGCAAAGGTCCAGAATAATAAATACCACTTGTTTATGTTTTTAAACTCCGAACTACTGACCCCAAACTCCAAACTCATCTGATAACCCAGATAAAAACTGTAAAGAGACGCAGTTATAAAAAAGGCCAACGTCATATCTGTAACCGCTGAGTGGCTGTAGACAAAGAATTCCAGATTTAGCAGGAGACATAAGCCTGCCAGAATTGCCGCCCTCTGACAATATAATTTCTTGACAAAAAAGAAGGTCATCGCCGCAATGGCAACTCCAAAAATTGCAGAGGTAAATCTTGCAGAGAATTCTGTTATTCCAAAAAGCTTGTATGCAAGGGACATGAGCCAGTAAAAGAGAATCGGCTTATCATACCGCGGCTCATAATTATAGGTTGGAGTGATGTAATTGCCTGTTGCAACCATCTCCCTTGTTGCCTCTGAAAACACGGCCTCATCCACATCAAAGAGGAGAAGGCTGCCAAGCTTAAAAAATGAGATAAATACTGCGAGGCTGAGGAAAAGCCCGGTTTGCCAGTGTTTTTTTCTTGTTTCAGAAAATAAAAACATACTTATTCCAAGCCCGAGCAAGGCGCCGCCTGCAACATCCGACGGATAATGAGAACCCAGATATATTCTGGAAAGACCTATCGTTGCCGCTATAGTATAAAAGAATAGGGATAATTTTGGATATGACCTTGATAACGCATATGCAAGGGCAAAGGATACTGTTGTATGTCCGGATGGAAATGAATTAATCCTTCCTCCAAAGTCAAAGACCGATGGGCTTTCTATAAGCGAGAGGACGCCTACGCCGCTAAAATCAGGCCTTACCCTTTCAAAGGCTGTTTTGAATAGATGAACAAAAAAACTTGCTGCTATAATAACAGACATACCATAAACACCGCTATTACGGATATGTTCTTTTTTGAATATGATTCCTAATATAAAAAGAAAGATACATATTCCTGTAAGGGTTATCCCATCGCCAAGTATGCTGAAAAATTGCGCCAAAACGGCAAGGTTTTCTCCCCGCAGGCTATCTGAAAAAGAATCCATCCGCAGACTGAAAACCAAGATGGCAAGGGATAGGAATATGAAAATAGCAGCTTTCTTCATAGTAAGGCGTAGTATGCCGATTTATCGGCGCTTTTAGAGACGCCCATAAATGGGCAAGCTACAAAACCGTTCAGAGAAGTCAAGGATATATGGAATAGACATAAAAATCAAGGACTCAATTAAGCTATTACTCAGTTAAAAATCTACAAGATAAATTTCTGTTGTAATGTCTTTTGATTTATGACAATATATATTTTTTTGCAATAGATGGAGAGGGTGAGGAGGCATATCTTTACCTCAAATCTCTATCTGATTTAAGATAAGGGGGATTAAGATAAGGATGAAACAATCTATTTATAAAAACATGGCGATGTGGCTCATTATAATAGCCACGATGGTGCTTCTCTATAACATGTTCAGCCATACTCCGCAATCTCAGGAAAAGATTGTATTCAGTGATTTTATTCAGTCAGTTGAGAACGGAAATGTTGCAGAAGTTACTATACAGGGGAATGATATATCCGGAAAGTTTAAAGATGGCAAGGAGTTTAAGACCTTTGCGCCTGATGACCCCGAACTTGTAAAAACCCTGAGGTCAAGCGGTGTAAAGATATCGGCAAAACCTGCGGAAGGGTCCCAGTGGTGGACTATACTTATCTCATGGTTCCCCATGCTTCTTCTCATAGGCGTTTGGGTATTTTTCATGAGACAGATGCAGGCTGGCGGCGGCAAGGCAATGGCCTTTGGAAAGAGCAAGGCAAGGCTTTTGACGGAGAATCAGCAGAAGATAACTTTTAAAGATGTAGCAGGTGTTGAAGAGGCAAAGGAAGAGGTAGAGGAGATTATTGATTTTCTCAAAGACCCGAAAAAGTTTACAAAACTCGGCGGCCGTATACCAAAGGGCGTTCTCCTAATGGGCTCGCCGGGAACAGGAAAGACCTTGCTTGCAAAGGCAATAGCCGGAGAGGCCGGCGTTCCGTTTTTCAGTATATCCGGCTCTGATTTTGTAGAAATGTTTGTTGGGGTTGGGGCATCCAGGGTCAGGGATCTCTTTCTTCAGGGAAAGAAGAATGCGCCGTGCATAATCTTTATAGATGAGATAGACGCTGTCGGAAGGCACAGGGGGGCCGGTCTTGGCGGCGGCCATGACGAGAGGGAGCAGACCTTGAATCAGCTTCTTGTGGAAATGGACGGCTTTGAATCCAATGAAGGCGTGATATTGATTGCTGCAACAAACCGTCCGGATGTTTTGGATCCTGCATTGCTGCGGCCAGGAAGGTTTGACAGGACAGTTATTGTCCCTAAACCCGACTCGAAGGGCAGGAGCGAGATACTCACTGTTCATGCTAAAAAGGTGCCTCTGGCGGAGGATGTGAATCTTGAGGTGGTTGCAAGAGGAACCCCAGGCATGTCAGGGGCAGATCTTGCAAACTTAGTTAATGAAGCAGCCCTGCTGGCGGCAAGACGCGGCAAGAACAAGGTTGAGATGACAGATTTCGATGAGGCAAAAGACAAGGTATTGATGGGTAAGGAACGGAAGAGCATGATAATAAACGAAGAGGAGAAAAAGAACACGGCATATCATGAGGCAGGTCATACGCTTGTTGGGAAGCTTATCCCCGGTTCCGACCCTGTTCACAAAGTAACCATTATTCCAAGGGGCTATGCCCTTGGCCTTACCCAGTATCTGCCTTTGGATGAAAAACATACATGGCCGAGGGAGTATATCATGGGAAAGATTGTCATAATGATGGGGGGCAGGGTGGCGGAAGAACTGGTTCTGCATCACATGACAACCGGCGCCGGTAATGACATTGAAAGGGCAACGGAGATGGCAAGAAAGATGGTGTGCGAGTGGGGCATGAGCAAAAAGATGGGGCCGTTAACATTCGGCAAAAAAGAAGAGATGGTATTCCTTGGGAAAGAGATAGCCTCACATAAGGATTATAGCGAACATACGGCCAGAGAGATAGACTCGGAAGTAAAAGAGATAGTGATGGAATGCTATAATAAGGCTAAAACCATCTTGACCGAAAGGGTTGATACCCTGCACAGGCTTGCCAAGGCCCTTCTTGAAAAAGAGGTGCTGGACGGCGATGAAGTAGACAGGATAATACGCGGCGAAAACGGCGGCGGAACCGAACCTTCAAAGGAAACCTTAGCAGCCGCTGCATCCCACTAACCTGATAGCCTTTTTATCCCTGCGAGGTTTTTGTGAATTTGCCCAGGTATCTAAACATTACCTCTAAAGAAGAATCCGTGTCTGAGATGTTCCGCATTGGGGTTGATCCTGTAGGCATAAAGCTTATGTCCCCCAAACTGCTGCATCTGAACATCAAGATACATGGCTTGAATTCCCCGCAGGCAAATATCCTTAAACAAGAAATGCTCTCTGTTGGCGGAGATGCGGCAGTATCAGTGGGTGTTATTAACTGTAGTGTTAAAACTACGGATGCCATTATATCCGGAACGGAAAAACAGATATACAGTGTAATTAAAAAATTAAATATGCAGCCATTTGGGTTGAAACAAATCGGCAGCGCCATAAAAAATGCTATTGACAATATATATAAAAGAGAATGGATATTTGAAGTAAAAGGGAGAAAGTGGATTTTAGGAAGGCGGACGTTAATAATGGGCATCTTGAACGTAACGCCCGATTCCTTTTACGACGGCGGCCAATATCTAAAAAAAAGAGAAGCTGTAAAAAAAGCGCTGCAAATGGCAGAGGATGGCGCTGATATTATAGATGTGGGCGGTGAATCATCAAGGCCTGGCTCTAAACCTGTCTCCATGGAAGAAGAGATTAAAAGGGTTATACCTGTAATAAAAGAAGTGGCTAAAAAGACCGATTGCGCCATATCGGTAGATACAATTAAATCAGAGGTTGCAAAACAGGCAATAAACGCAGGGGCTCAAATAGTGAATGATATTAGCGCCATGAGGTTTGACCCCGAGATGGCAGATATGTGCGCAAAAACCAAAGTTGGTGTTATACTTATGCATATGAGAGGAACACCTGCAACAATGCAGATGGATGTAAGATATGATGACCTTATGTCAGAGATATTCAGCCATCTTGAAGAGAGGATTTGCTTTGCTGTTAAGGCTGGCGTTAAAAAAGAAAGGATTGCCATAGACCCTGGCATAGGGTTTGGCAAGGGAGTTGAAGATAATCTAAAGATTATAAAAAGGCTCTCTGAATTTAAGAGCATCGGAAGGCCGGTAGTTCTTGGGACATCGCGAAAATCCTTTATAGGCAAGGCCCTTGGCTTGGATGCAAAAGATAGATTGGAGGGCACTATTGCCACAATTGCCGCGGGGATATTAAACGGAGCAAGTATTGTCAGGGTTCACGATGTTAAGGAAGCGCGAATGGCGGCAGATATGGCAGACGCTATTAAGAACAGTTCGGAGTTGGGAGTTCGTGGTTCGTAGTAACTACCAACTACGAACTGTAAACTTCTTTGATGGAGGAATATGCCGCAGGCTATTTTTGATATTCGCTGGATAGATGTAGTTGATATCCTTATTGTTGCCTTTGTAATTTACAGGCTCATGCTCCTTGTAAAAGGGACAAGGGCAGAGAGGATGCTCTGGGGGCTGGCTGTAATAGTCCTCGTCTATTTCATATCCCAGAGGATGGAATTGTTTACACTCCATTGGATACTAAGTAATTTTCTTGGTTCAATAGTAATAATAGTAATCGTGGTCTTTCAGAGGGATATAAGACGTGTGTTGGTGCAGGTCGGCAAAACATCGCTTTTTGGCAGAGGTGAAGGTTCAAAGGAAGAGATTTTTGAGGAACTGAGCAAAGCAGCCTTTCAGATGTCGGAAAAAAAGATCGGAGCTTTGATAGTTCTGGAAAAGGATGTGGGATTGGGAGATTATCTGGATATCGGGATAGAGGTAGACGCAAAGGTGAGTTCAGAAATGCTCCTTTCCATCTTTAATCCCTCATCCCCGGTTCATGACGGGGCAGCAATAATCAAAAAAGGAAGGATAAACAGGACAGGGTGTTTTCTTCCGCTGACGCGAGACAAGGAGATAAGCAAGTCTTTAGGAACACGACACAGGGCAGCCCTAGGGCTTACAGAGGAGACTGATGCTGTTGTGATAGTTGTATCAGAAGAAACAGGAGAAGTTTCTTTGGTTGTTGACGGAGAGATAGATAGAAATATGGACGCGGCAATATTACTGAAAAAGCTCAAGGATATATTCCGCAGCGCCCACCCGCAGGGAGAAACCAAAGGCAAAAAAGGGATATTTTCATGAGAGAGATCCTTTTGAAAGAGTTTTTCTTTAAAAATAAGATCTTAAAAATAATGGCCATTACATTTGCAATTGCCCTGTGGATTCTGGTAGAAGGTGAGAAAAGGACAGAGGTAGGTTTTTTGATCCCTCTTGAGTTCAGGAGTCTCCCTAAGGACATGGTAATAATTGGCGAACCCGTAAGAGAGGTAGAGGTAAGAATTCTTGCTTCAAAAACGGTTATGTCAAAACTCTCTCCAGCGCAATTAGCTGCGTCTATTGACCTTTCTGCGGCTAAACCAGGCATTAACAATTTTATAGTTGCCTCAAGGGATATAAAGACCCCAAAGGGCGTAGAGATTATAAAGGCGAATCCATCATCAATACTGGTTCATCTGGAGGCTATTGTCAGCAAACTTGTCCAGGTAAGGGTAAAGCTGTCAGGAAGCGCAGCAGCCGGTTTTAGTGTGAAAGGTATTTCTGTTGAACCTGATTCAGTGGCAGTATTCGTGACGCCGGGTCAGTTAAAAGATATAAACGCAATATATACCGCTTCAATGAACATAAGCGGGATAAAAGAAGATAAGACCAGTATGCTGGCCATACAGATTGCCGATATAGAGCTAAAGAAGGCAGAACCAGATATTGTAAAGGTAAAGGTGTCAGTAGCAAAGATGAGGAAAGAGAAATGACCATGCGAAAACTATTTGGAACCGACGGTGTCAGAGGCGTTGCCAATATCTATCCAATGACCGCTGAAATTGCCATGCAGCTTGGAAGGGCTATTGCGTATGTATTTAAGAAAGAGCCGCGGAGACATAAAATTGTAATCGGCAAAGATACAAGGCTGTCCGGCTATATGCTTGAAAATGCAATGGTTGCCGGCATATGCTCCATGGGCGTTGATGTAATGTTAGTCGGGCCGCTCCCGACCCCGGGTATTGCCTTTATCACCTCCAGCATGAGAGCAGACGCAGGCGTTGTGATTTCAGCATCCCATAACCCGTATCAGGACAACGGCATAAAATTTTTTTCAAGAGACGGTTTTAAACTGCCTGATGATTTGGAAAGAGAGGTAGAAAGTTTTATATTTACAAACCACACCCCTTCGCACAGACCAACTGCAAGTGATATTGGAAAGGCTTATAGAATTGACGACGCAATCGGCAGATATGTTGTATTCGCAAAAAACACATTTCCAAAGGAATTAACGTTGGACGGTTTGAAGATAGCGGTTGACTGCGCAAACGGCGCCGCATATAAGGTTGCACCGGAGGTCTTTTATGAGCTTGGCGCAGAAGTTTTTTCAATCGGTGTAAATCCGGATGGTGAAAATATAAATGATAAGTGCGGTTCATTATATCCTGATGTTATCGTAAAATTGGTTAAGGAAAAGAAGGCGGATATCGGGATTGCGCTGGACGGCGATGGAGACAGGGTTATTTTGACAGATGAAAAAGGCAGGGTTCTGGATGGAGATTATCTCATGGCAATATTGGCAACAAGGATGCTGAAACAAGACGCATTGAAAAATAAAACACTTGTGACAACCATTATGAGCAATATGGGACTTGAAGAGGCTGTAAAAAAGGCCGGCGGCAGGATAATCAGAACAAAGGTTGGGGACAGATATGTGACTGAGGAGATGTTGAAAGGCGGGTATAATCTTGGCGGCGAGCAGTCAGGCCATATAATATTTATGGATCATACTACAACCGGAGACGGCATCATCTCTGCCCTGCAGACGCTATCTGTAATGGTAAAGGAGAATAAAAGGCTTTCAGAGCTTGCCGCTGTTATGCGAACATTTCCACAAATTCTTATAAATGTAAAGATAAAGGAAAAGAAAGATCTTTCAACCATCCCGCATATTGCCAAAAGGATAAAAGAGGTAGAAAACAAATTGGACGGGAATGGAAGATTGTCTGTCAGATATTCCGGCACAGAACTGCTTGCAAGGGTTATGGTAGAAGGAAAGAATGAAGGAGAGATAAAAAAGATGGCAAGGTATATTGCCGATGCAATAGAAAAGGAGCTTGGATAATGGCAAGATTGTCAGTAAATGTAGATCATGTGGCAACAATAAGACAGGCAAGATGCGCTAAAGAGCCTGACCCTGTAACCGCGGCTGCACTTGCAGAGCTCGGCGGTGCAGACGGCATAACCATTCATCTCCGTGAGGACAGAAGGCATATTCAGGATAGAGATGCAATCATACTGAGGAAGACAGTTAAAGTAAAGCTTAACCTGGAAATGGCTGCAACACAAGAGATGCTGAAGATTGCCTTTGAATTAAAGCCTGACATGGTTACGCTTGTTCCTGAAAAGAGACAAGAGCTTACAACAGAGGGCGGTTTGGATGTAAGGGCGCATAAAGACCATCTTAAGAAGTTTATTGCAACCCTTAAAGATGCCGGCATCAGAGTAAATCTGTTTATTGATCCTGAACCTGAGCAGGTCAAGGCAAGCCACAGAATAGACACAAATGGCATAGAGATACATACAGGAAAGTATTGCGATACACAGGATGGGGTATTGAAAGATAAAGAACTGGAACGGATATATAATACAGCCCTTCTCGCGTCAAAACTCGGCATGGCTGTTCATGCAGGCCACGGCCTTGATTACTACAATATAAAGAGGGTTGCAGAGATAAAAGAGATTGAAGAATTCGCCATCGGCTTCAGCATAATAGCAAGAAGCGTATTCGTCGGCATAGAAAGGGCAGTGAGGGAGATAAAGGTACTTGTAAGATAGTATGATTTACGGCATTGGCATAGATATTGTTCATATCCCAAAATTTAAAAAAGTAGTGGAGCGATGGGGGGATAGATTTAGAAACAGAATCTTTACGCAAAACGAGTTGATGTATTGCGGGAAAAGGCGATTTTCCGAGCAGCACCTTGCAGCGCGCTTTGCTGCAAAAGAGGCGTTTCTGAAAGCCCTTGGTGAGAGAAAAAAGTTTAGCGAAATTGAGGTGGCAAATAATAGCGACGGTAAACCTTATTTAAGCCTTCAGCCTGATAAAGAGGTCTTGCGGCCATCCTTCTGCCGTAATTTTAAAACCCACTTATCCCTTTCTCACGATAGAGATTACTGTATTGCACAGGTGATATTAGAGACAAAAGAGTAATAAATATGAAATGGACAGCATTAGCAATCTTTATTATCCATTATAATTCTGAATGGCTGTTCAAAGATTGAAAAAGAAGATAAGACTGAGAGGGCTTCTGTGAAAATGGAGGCTAAAAATCTTGAAAAGGCAACCTTTGCCGGAGGATGTTTCTGGTGCATGGAGCCTCCATTTGAAAAACTTAACGGTGTTGTTGATGCCATATCCGGATATACAGGCGGAGACAAGGAAAGCCCAACCTATGAAGAAGTATCTTCAGGTTCCACCGGACATCTTGAGGCCATTCAGATAATTTACGATCCGGATAAGGTAACCTATCAGGAACTCCTTGATATATTCTGGAAGCAGATAGACCCAACAGATGCAGGGGGTTCTTTTGTTGACCGAGGCTATCAGTATAATTCAGCCATTTTTTACCATAACAATGAACAGAGGCAGCTTGCCGAAGCCTCTAAGGAGAAATTGGCAAAGTCCAGACTCTTTGATAAACCTATAGTAACAGAGATAGTCAAATTCAAAACCTTCTATAAAGCCGAAGGGTATCACCATGACTATTACAAGAAAAACCCGTTAAGGTATAAATACTACAGGTCAAGGTCAGGCCGCGATCAATTTATCAAAAAAGTATGGGAAAAGAAAAAAGGTGAATACCAAAAACCTGCTGACGAAGGGCTTAAAAAAATATTAACCCCGTTGCAGTATGAGGTAACGCAAAAAAGCGGCACTGAAAAACCATTTCAGAATGAATACTGGGA
>Ga0105164_10001302_pt1 | contig 16088 bp, 11 predicted proteins | sample VDWuncwatermetaG_FD_89674 | JGI IMG/M metagenome (GOLD analysis project Ga0105164, IMG submission 89674) | Wastewater microbial communities from Netherlands to study Microbial Dark Matter (Phase II) - VDW unchlorinated drinking water | ecosystem: Environmental > Aquatic > Freshwater > Drinking...
AAGAAATGGCTGGATGAAATCAGGGGGCGCTCCTATATTGAGATTTTACAAAGTTAAGTATGCGCAAGGGCAGGCATAAAATCAGGGTCGGCATTACTATGGGTGATCCCTCAGGCATAGGGCCGGCTATTATTCTAAAAGGCATAAATAAACTAAAGGGGTTAGCTGATTTCACGGTCATTGGGGATAAGCGGGTATTTGAAAAAAATCAAAAATCAAAATTAAAAAATCAAAAATATAAATTTATAGATTTAAATAATGTACCGCGTAAAGATTTCAAATTTGGCAAAGTTAAGGCGGAATACGGCAGGGCATCTATTGAATATTTAGACAGAGCGCTAAAATTAATTAAAAATAACGAGATAGATTGCCTGGTTACCTGCCCTATTTCCAAAGAAGCGGTGCATCTGGCGGGTTTTGACAATTTTTCAGGCCATACCGAATATTTAGCCGCACGCGCAAATGTTTCCTGTTTTGTTATGATGTTATTAAATAGAAAACTAAAATTTAGCCTGGTAACCCGGCACATTCCGTTAAAATATGTATCTGCGAGATTGGATGCGGATAAAATATATAAAACCATCCTTTTAACTCACCGCTCTTTAAAAGAGCTATTTTTGATCAAAAACCCGAGAATCGGAGTATGCGGATTAAATCCCCACGCTTCTGATAACGGGCTTCTGGGAGGAGAGGAAAATAAGATCATAAAGCCGGCATTGATGCGTCTATCCAAAAGCATAAGGAATATCCACGGGCCCATTCCTGCCGACGCGGCGATCTTAAAGGCGGTTCAGAAAAAATATGATTGTTTGATCGCGATGTATCATGACCAAGCCCTGATTCCACTGAAGATGTCTGGCGCCTATACTGGTGTAAATCTTACGCTGGGCCTTAAGTTCATCAGGACATCCCCTTTGCACGGGACCGCTTTTGATATTGCGGGGAAATTCAATTTAGCTAATCCCAGCTCCCTTATCGCTGCCATAAAGCTTGCCATAAAGCTTACCAAAAATGCACATTAGGTTAGGGAACAATGGTTTGGCTTCCGATTGGCCACAAGGCCATGGTTTGGCCTCATATAGCCAAAGCCATAGCCAAAGCCATAAGTTAGGGAACAATGGTTTGGCCTCCTTTAGCCAAAGCCATAAACCGAAGAAAAGTTTAGGGCAGAATTTCCTTACCGACAAAAATATACAAAGAAAATTGATTTCGTCCTATAATCTGAAATCCTCTGACCACGTATTAGAGATAGGGGCCGGTTACGGCGAATTAACCAGGCTTATTGCTATGCAGGCGGCTTTTGTATATGCCCTGGAGGTTGATGCTTTGTTATGCAGGGATTTAAAGGATAACACCGAAGGCTGCCCGAATGTTAAAATAATTAAGCAGGATATATTAAAATTTGCCCTGAGCAAATACTTTAAAAATTTAAAAAGCAGAATAAAGGTGGTAGGGAATATTCCCTACTATATCACCTCACCCATTATTGAACACCTCATAAAATACCGCGAAAAAATTGAAACTATTTTTATTACCGTGCAGAAGGAGTTTGCAAAGAGGATGGTGTCCCCCGCGGGCTCTAAAGAATACGGTTCTTTCAGTTGTTTTGTGCAATACTACACTATACCCAAAATACTCTTTTTTATAAAAAAGGGGAGTTTTTTTCCGGTTCCGAAAGTTGATTCCTGCGTTCTGGAATTTAAGGTAAGAGAGGCCCCGGCCGTAAAAGTTTGTGATGAGGGCTTATTTTTTAAGATTATAAGGGCGAGTTTCAATCAGAGAAGGAAGACCCTAAGGAATAGCCTCAATGGTATCGCGGGCCGTGAACAACTCCTGGAATTCTTCAGCAAGGCCGAAATTGACATTAACACCCGCCCCGAAGACCTCACTCTAAAGGATTTCGCCCGCTTAGCAAATAGTTTATAAAAAAAACATAAAAAAAGGTTGACAAAACCGAAATTTTAATATAAACTTAATTCTTTAGGCAAATCCCAAAAGTAGTTTTTCAGCGGATTTAAGTTAATGCTAAAAAGGTAAACTAACAAAGAATTTGTTAAATTCTTTGCGTAGGTAGGTTTTTTTTACTTTAGAAGTTATATTTTGGGGCGTTATGAATGAGAACCCGACGGTAAAAGGCACCTATAGACCTCTCTTGCAAAGGCGTGATTACCTAAATGCTGGAGTAGCTCAGTCGGTAGAGCACGTCCTTGGTAAGGACGGGGTCACGGGTTCGATTCCCGTCTCCAGCTTAATTCGCACATATACTTACTCATACTGTCGTATTCGTAAGTTTAGTGCTCATTAAAAATGCGAGAAATTATCACATTAGAATGTACGGCCTGCAAAAACAGGAACTATACTATGACTAAAAATAAAAAGCTGCACCAGGATAAATTAGAAGTTAAGAAATTCTGCAAATTTTGTTATAAGCATATTTTACATAAGGAAATAAAGTAGCTGCGACTTTTTGTTTTTCAAGAAAATCGCTTCGCGATAAGTTTAGGTGATTTTCAGTGGTTAGGAAAGTGTTTTATACTTTCCTACACCATGAAAAATAAAAGGTAAAAAGGGCCAAGAGTGTCAACAACGGTACAATTAATAGGAGCGTCGGTTAATGGCAAACCAACGGTCTCCAAAACCGTTACTGCAGGTTCGACTCCTGCCGCTCCTGTTTTAGTAGCGCAAGCTGCACCCGCTGCCAATAGTTACCATGAACATATTTAAGAAAATAACTGATTTTTTAAAAGAAGTCAGGTTAGAGCTGGCTAAAGTATCATGGTCAACCCGTCAGGAATTGATTACCTCAACCGTGGTAGTTATAACGGTTACATTTATTATGGCGGTATTTATCGGGATAATTGACATTCTGCTTTCTCATACGCTCAGAGTGGTATTCAGATGAACCCCGCCCTTCCTAAGGGGCTGGGGTTATAGATTTTAGGAGGAAGTGCGGGGTGAAGAATTGGTACGTTGTGCATACGCAGACCGGATTGGAGGATAAGGTTAAAACGGCTTTAGATAATAAAATTCAGTCGCAGGGCCTACAGGAATCCATATCGGGAGTCGTAATTCCGACGGAACAGATTTCCGAAATCCGTTCAGGAAAAAAGAAGATTTCGCACAGAAAATTCTTTCCGGGGTACCTCCTGGTGGAGATGGAATTAAACGAAGAAACTTACTTTCAGATAAAGACGACTCCCGGCGTAACCGGTTTTATCGGGCCGGGTAAAAAACCTCAGGCCTTATCACAGACCGAAGTAGACAATATTTTAAAAAGGACGCAGGATACGCAGGTAAAACCCAGCCCCAGGATAGTCTTTGAAAAGGGCGAACAGGTCAGGGTTAATGACGGGCCGTTTATGAATTTTAACGGCACCATTGAAGAAGTTCATCCGGAAAGAGGCAAGCTAAAGGTTAGTGTTTCAATCTTTGGCAGGTCAACCCCGGTAGAATTAGAATATTGGCAGGTAGAAAAGATATAAAATATGGCTAAGAAAGTAGTAGCACAGATTAAATTACATGTCACCGGGGCCCAGGCAAATCCCGCTCCCCCGGTCGGCCCTGCCTTGGGCCAGCATGGCGTAAATATTATGCAGTTCTGCAAGCAGTTTAATGAGCAAACCAAGGGCAGGGAAGGCTTGATTTTACCTGTAGTTATCAGCGTTCACGATGACCGTTCTTTCAGTTTTATCATTAAAAGCCCTCCGTCTTCCGTCCTTATTAAGAGAGCAGCGAATTTAGCCAAGGCCTCCGGAATCAGCGGAAAAGAAATCATCGGAAAAATTACCAAAAAACAGGTTGAAGAAATCGCAAAACTCAAGGCAAAAGATTTGAATACGGCGGATATGGACCAGGCCATTAAGGTAATCGCAGGCACTGCCAGAAGCATGGGCATAGCCGTAGAAGGTTAACGATTATGAATGCACATAGCAAGCGTTATAGGGAATCAGAAAAAGAAATAGACAGGGCAAAAACATATTCACTGAACGATGCTGTCTCGGTCATGAAGAAGTTACGTCCTCCTAAATTTGATGCCTCTGTTGAGCTGCATTTTAATATAAATGTTGATCCCAAGAAATCAGACCAGATGGTCCGCGGCACCGTACTCCTGCCGCACGGAACCGGCAAAAAAGTGAGGGTCGCTGTTTTCTGCAAAGGAGAAAACGAGAAACTGGCAAAAGAAGCAAATGCCGATTATGTCGGCGGTAACGAGATGATAGATAAGGTAGCGGGCGGTTTCCTGGATTTTGATTGCGCTATTGCCACGCCCGATATGATGAAAGATTTAAGCAAGCTGGGAAAAATATTGGGCCCGCGCGGGCTTATGCCCAGCCCAAAGACGGGAACGGTAACCAACGATATCGTAAAGGCAATTGAAGATGTGCGTAAGGGCAAGGTTGAATTCAGGGTAGATAAACAGGGAGGCATACATTTAGCCATCGGAAAACTCTCGTTTGCCGAAGGACAAATCTGTGAAAACGCCTCTCGCGTAATTGAAATGGTAAATGAGGCAAGGCCGGCATCAGTAAAGGGTAAATTCATAAAAAGCATATTTATCTCCTCAACTATGAACTGCGGCCTAAAACTTGCAAATTAGATTATGAACCCCGCCCTTCCTAATAAGGGCAGGGGTATAGATGTAAGAAAGGAAGAGCGGGGTGAAGAAGTTAGGCGCGTTATTCAGGGAAACGCTGGAAGATAACATAAAAAAAGAATTAAAAGGGTCCGACAGCGTCTTTATTATAAAATATGCTAAGTTATCCAGCCCGGATATGACAGCATTGAGGCAGGCGCTAAGAGCTACAAATGCCGCTCTCTTTGTAGCAAAGAATAGCATAGCCAGGCGCGCCCTGAAGGATTCCAAGTTAGAGGATTTAATCAAGTTTGTGGAGGGGCCCTGCGGCCTGGTATTCGCCAAAGGAGAGCCCGTTGATGCCACCCGCGCCCTATACAATTTTTATCGTGAGCATGAGCAATTAAAATTAGAGTGCGGCCTGCTGGAAAATAAAATACTGAATACGAAGGATATTGAGGCCATTGCTAAGCTTCCGGGCAAGGAAGTCTTAAGGGCTCAAGTGGTAATGGCCTTAAATTCGCCTATAGTGGGTTTGGTTTACGTATTAAAACAGACATTAAGGAAATTTGTTTATTGTTTAGACCAGATAAAGAGCAAGAAAATCGCTTAGCGATAACTTTTAAGTGATTTTCAGTGGTTAGGAAAGTGTTTTATACTTTTCTATACCATAAAAAAGGCAATTAATTAAAGTAAAAAGGGAGGAAAGGTGGCTAAGGAAAAATTGGATGACTTAATCAAATCCATAGAGGGTATGTCTGTGTTAGATCTCTCGGATTTAGTAAAAGCCCTGGAGGAGAAATTCGGCGTCTCGGCTAATATGCCGATGATGGCTGCTCCGGCAGCGGGGCAAGCAGCAGGCGCAGCACCTGCTCAGGAAGAAAAGAGCGCGTTTATCGTAGTCTTAACTAGCGCTGGCGCTAATAAGATTGCCGTAATAAAAGAAGTAAGGACAATGACCAGCTTAGGGTTAAAGGAAGCTAAGGATTTAGTGGATGCAGCTCCTAAGCCCATAAAAGAAGGCGTGCCTAAGGAAGAGGCCGAAGAGATGAAGAAGAAGCTCGAGGCTGCCGGCGCCACCGTAGAACTTAAATAATTAGTGGTTAATTACAAAAATGATCAAACGTAAAAGTTTCGCGAAATTTAAAGAGGTTTACGATATGCCTGACCTCTTGGATATACAGTTAGAGTCTTACAGGGAATTCCTGCAGATGGATAGTCATTCGCAGGAGAGGAAGCACCTGGGTTTACAAGAGGTATTTCTGGATATATTTCCTATTGAGAACGCCAACCGCACGGTAAGGCTTGAGTTTATCAGTTATTCTCTGGGCAAACCCAAATATGATATTTCCGAGTCCAGGAGGAGGGCATTAACTTATGCCGCGCCCCTGAAGGTGAAGTTTAGATTAATCACGCCCAAGGAAATAAAAGAACAGGATGCCTATTTCGGAGAAATACCTTTGATGACCGAAACCGGAACATTCATCATAAACGGCGACGAAAGAGTAGTGGTAAGCCAGCTGCAGCGCTCTCCCGGAGTTTCCTTTGAGGAAGAAAGCCATCCTACCGGCAAGAAGATATTTTATGGCCGCGTCATTCCTTATCGCGGGGCATGGCTTGAGTTTAAATACGATTTGACGGAAACAATACTTGCCTATGTAGACAGGCGCAGGAATTTCCCCGCTACGCAAATTTTAAGGATACTCGGCTTCTCTACCGACCAGGAGATTATTTCCGCATTCGGTAAAGAATATCCGGAGATAAATAATACCCTGAAGAAAGATTATACCAAGAATAAAGAAGAGGCTTATTTGGACTTTTACCGTAAGATGCGGCCTACGGAACCTGTGACCAAAGAAGCAGCAGAGGCATTATTTTACAGATTATTCTTTGACCCGAACAGGTATGATTTGGAAAGGGCAGGCAGGTTCATCCTGAACAGAAAATTAGGCCTGGATGTTTCCCTGGAAAAGCGGATTCTGGACTCATCCACGGTGATCAAAGTACTTGAATACCTGATTAAACTAAAAGCGGGCGAAGGCGTAATTGACGACATAGACCACCTGGGTAACCGCCGGATAAAGACCGTGGGAGAATTAGTGCAGAACCAGGTAAGGATAGGCCTCAGCCGCATTGAGCGTTCCATAAGAGAGCGATTAAGCATATTAGGCGATTTTGACAATATCAGCGTGCACTATTTAATAAATTCAAAGCTGTTATCTAACCAGATACGCGATTTCTTCACCCGCAGCCAGCTCTCCCAGTTTATGGACCAGGTAAATCCTTTGGCTGAGATGACTCACAAACGCCGTTTGAGCGCCCTGGGCCCCGGCGGGTTGTCGCGGGAACGCGCCGGCTTTGAAGTAAGAGATATACATCCTTCTCACTACGGCAGGATTTGTCCGATTGAGACACCGGAAGGCCCGAATATCGGTTTGATCGCTTCGCTTAGTACTTATGCCCGGGTAAATTACCTGGGGTTGTTGGAAACTCCATATAGAAAAGTAGAAGATGGCCGCGTTACGCGTAAGATTGAATATCTTACCGCGGATATTGAAGAAGGAAAGATGATAGCGCAGGCGAATGCCGCCTTAGATGCCGAAGGCTGTCTTCTGGAGAGGGAGGTCTCCTGCCGTTATAAAGGCGATTTCCCCAAGGTCCCGCCGAAACAGGTAGAATATATGGATGTGTCTCCCCGGCAGCTTGTATCCGTGGCAGCTGCTTTAATTCCTTTTTTAGAGCATGATGATGCTAATCGCGCTTTGATGGGTTCAAACATGCAAAGGCAGGCAGTGCCCTTAATGATTAGTGAGGCTCCGATTGTGGGAACGCTGATGGAGGCTAAAGTTGCTGTTGATTCCGGCAGCGTGGTTGTTGCCGGCGAATCAGGCAAGGTGACCTACGTTGATGCCTCAATAATAACTATAGGTAAGAAGTCATACCCTCTCAATAAGTTTTTGCGTACCAATGCGGATACCTGTTTAAACCAGAGGCCCTTAGTAAAGTTGGGTGTTCATGTTGAAAAGGGCGAAGTTATTGCTGACGGCACAAGCACCAAAGACGGGGAACTTGCTCTGGGAAAGAATCTATTATGCGCTTTTATGCCCTGGCGGGGATACAATTTTGAAGATGCTATCTTAGTCAGCGATAATATAGCTAAAGTAGACGCCTTTACGTCTATTCACGTAGAAAAGTTTGAGATTGAGGCAACTGAGACCAGGCTTGGCAATGAAGAGGCAACCCGGGATATACCGAATGTAAGCGAAGAATCCTTGAAGGATTTAGACGAGACAGGCGTAATTCGTATTGGTGCTGAGGTAATCGCGGGCGATATCCTGGTAGGAAAGGTTACCCCAAAAACAGAATCGGAACTCTCTCCTGAAGAGAGGCTGTTGCGCGCCATATTCGGCGAAAAGGCAGGGGATGTGCGCGACACTTCCCTCACCGTTCCGCCGGGCGTAGAGGGCGTGGTGATAGATGTGCATGTATTTCAGCGCAAAGAACGGGGAAGAAAATCAAGAGACGATAAAACCAAGGAATTGGCTAAAATCAGGGAACTAAAGGCTTATTATAAACAGGAGATAGAATTTGTCCAGGGAGAAAAAATAGCGCGCCTGGCCCAGGTTTTAGGCGTGGATAAAAGAAAAATAGAAAAGATAGATTATAGCGACAATGAAGAGGCAAAGATTCTGGCTGCTTCATTTGATGAGCAGATACAGAAATTATTTGCAGAAGAGGAACAGGAGATTGAAAAGGTCAGGCGCGGCGACGAATTACCTCCCGGGGTTTTAAAAAGGGTAGTGGTTTATATTGCCACAAAACGTAAATTATCTGAAGGCGACAAATTGGCAGGCAGGCACGGCAACAAAGGAGTGGTGGCAAGGATCCTGCCCGAAGAAGATATGCCTTATTTACCCGACGGCACACCCATTGATGTGGTCTTAAATCCGCTGGGTGTCCCCTCGCGCATGAATGTAGGGCAAATTTTAGAGACCCATTTAGGCTGGGCCGCGAAGGCTTTGGGCCTGCACGTTGCCAGCCCTGTTTTTGACGGTGTTGCTGAAGTAGAAATTAAAGAGCTGCTGAAAAAAGCAGGTTTACCCGAAGATGGCAAAATAACTCTTTACGACGGCTATACGGGTGAACCCTTTGACCAGAAGATAACCGTGGGTTATATCTACATCATGAAATTAATCCACTTAGTTGATGAGAAGATCCACGCGCGCTCTATCGGGCCTTATTCTTTAGTTACCCAGCAGCCTCTGGGCGGTAAGGCGCAGTTTGGCGGCCAGAGGTTAGGAGAAATGGAGGTCTGGGCCCTGGAGGCATACGGCGCAGCTTTCACCCTGCAGGAGATGCTTACCGTCAAGAGCGATGACGTATCCGGAAGAACCCGCATATACGAGGCCATTGTTAAAGGAGAACAGCGGTTAACCCACGGAACTCCTGAATCGTTTAATGTTTTAATAAAAGAATTGCAGGGTTTATGTTTAGATATTCATTTGGAGAAAGAAAAATAATCAGCGCAAATACCTATGGATGAGATTAACCAATTTAACAGCATCTCCATAAAGATTGCCTCGCCGCAGGTAATAAAATCGTGGTCCAGGGGAGAGGTGAAGAAAGCGGAAACCGTTAACTACCGCACCCTGAAGCCGGAGAAGGACGGCCTCTTCTGCGAGAAGATTTTCGGCCCGGTGCGCGATTGGGAATGCAATTGCGGTAAATACAAAGGCATAAAGTTTAAAGGGATCACCTGTGACCGCTGCGGGGTTACCATTGACCGTTCATCGGTAAGGCGCGAGCGTATGGGGCACATTGAATTAGCCGCTGCCGTTACGCACATCTGGTTTTTTAAGACCGTTCCCAGCCGCTTATCGGCGCTATTAGAGATATCATTAAGGGATTTAGAAAAAATAATTTATTATGAAGAATATGTGGTGATTGACCCGGGTAAATCCCCTTTGAAGAAAAAAGAACTTTTAAGCGAAGATAAATATCAGGAGGCAGCCGGTAAGTACGGTTCAGATTTTAAGGCAAAGATCGGCGCTGAAGCAGTGCAGGAACTTTTAAAAGAGTTAGACCTTGAGGCCTATTGCCGTAAACTGCGCCGCGATTTAGAGAAATCAAAAGAGACGATTGCCAGCCGCAAGGTATTAAAAAACCTAAGGATTGTGGAAGACTTCAAGAAATCCGGCAATAAGCCGGATTGGATGGTCTTAACTATTTTGCCGGTCATACCCCCGGATCTAAGGCCGCTGGTGCCGTTAGACGGCGGCAGGTTTGCTACCTCTGACCTGAATGATTTATACCGACGGGTGATAAACCGCAATAACCGCTTAAAGAAACTCATTGAATTAAACGCCCCGGAAATAATCATCCGCAATGAAAAACGCATGCTCCAGGAAGCTGTGGATGCTTTATTGGATAACGGCAGGCATGGCAGGCCCGTGATGGGCGCAAATAACCGGCCCCTAAAGTCTTTGGCAGATATGCTTAAAGGCAAGCAAGGCAGGTTCAGGCAGAACCTGTTAGGTAAGCGCGTAGATTATTCCGGACGTTCAGTAATCGTGGTCGGGCCGCAGCTAAAACTGCATGAATGCGGCCTCCCTAAACAGATGGCCTTAGAGCTATTTGAGCCGTTTATTATCAAGAAATTAAGAGAAAAAGGGTTTGTGCATACCATAAAAGGCGCGCGCAGGATGGTAGAACACGGAAAGATTGAGGTCTGGGACATACTTGATGAAGTGATCAAAGACCACCCCATTCTTTTAAACCGCGCTCCCACATTACACCGCTTAAGCATTCAGGCATTCCAACCCGTTTTAGTAGAAGGTAAATCTATAAAAATTCATCCTTTAGTCTGCACTGGTTTTAACGCTGATTTTGACGGTGACCAGATGGCAGTGCATGTGCCCCTCTCCTTAGAATCTCAGATTGAAGCTAAAATACTCATGCTTTCCATAAATAACTTATTTTCTCCCGCTGACGGCAGGCCCGTTGTTACCCCTACCCAGGATACTATTTTAGGCGCTTCCTATCTCTCCAAGGAAAAACCTCAAGGCAAGGGAGAAAATAAAATGTTTTGTCACGCCGATGAGGCTATTATTGCTTACGAAGACAGGGAAGTAGACCTGCACGCCAGGATAAAATTAAGGATTGCTTCGTTCTTTGACTTAGATGAGAAAAAATTCATACCCGGCAAACAGCTTATTACCACTACAGTGGGAAGGATAATGTTCAGCCAGATACTTCCCGAGGGTTTCGGCTTCGTAAATAAAGAGCTGAATAAAAGTAATGTAGGCGATATTGTAGCAGAATGTTATAAGCGTTTCGGCCATACCATGACTATTCAGCTCTTGGACGATATTAAAAACTTAGGGTTTGAATTCGCGACGCGCGGAGGCATCTCCATCGGTATAGATGACCTCAAAATTCCCATAGCAAAACAGGAAGTTTTAAAAGAAGCCAAAGCCGAAGTCAGCAAAATTGAGGAGCAGTACCATAAAGGTATTATTACCGATAAGGAAAGATACAATAAGGTTATTGATGTTTGGACGCATACTACGGATAAAGTCGCAGAATTACTCTTTAAGGGCTTAGAGCCTTTTAACCCTATATTTATGATGGCTGATTCAGGCGCAAGAGGCTCAAGGCTGCAGGTAAGGCAATTGGCAGGTATGCGCGGGCTTATGGCCAAGCCATCGGGTGAAATTATTGAAAGCCCCATTACCGCCAATTTTAAAGAGGGCTTAACTGTCTTAGAGTATTTTATTTCCACCCACGGCGCGCGTAAAGGCCTTGCCGATACTGCGCTTAAGACCGCAGATGCCGGGTATCTTACGCGCCGGCTCGTAGACGTTGCCCAGGAAGTTATAGTTACCGACGAAGACTGCGGGACATTGAACGGTATTACAGTATCCGCAATTATTGAAGGCGACGAAGAAGTGGTGAGTTTAAGAGACCGTATTATAGGCAGGGTAGCTTTAGATAATATAGTGGACATCATTACGGACGCTGTTATTGTTGAGGCAGGCAGCGAAATTACCGAAGAGAAAGCGGAATTGATTGAGAAGCTGGGCATTGAGAAGATACGCATACGCAGCGTCTTAACCTGCGAAACGGGCAGGGGAACCTGCAAGAAATGTTACGGCCGTAACCTTGCTTCGGGAAGATTGATTGAGTTAGGCGAAGCGGTAGGCGTAATTGCTGCGCAGAGTATCGGTGAGCCCGGTACCCAGCTGACCATGAGGACATTCCATATCGGCGGCACTGCCTCAAGGATAGTTGCGCAGACATTTACAAAATCAAAGAATAAGGGAATAGTTAAATATCATAATCTGCGGGTTGTCCCGAAGCACAAAGAATTTATTATTTTAAATAGAAACGGCTCAGTAAGTATAAACGATAAACAAGGGCGGGAACTGGAGCGTTATACCGTGCCGCAAGGCGCATTTATTAGTATTGCTGCGGATGAGGAGGTAAATAAGGATATCGCTTTTATCCATTGGGATCCCTATACCCAGCCCATCCTTACAGAAGTATCGGGCCATGTGAATTATGAAGATTTGCGCGAAGATGTCACTGTCCGCAGAGAGCTAAACCCGGTGACAAAATTGACCGAACGCGTGGTGGTAGAGCATAAACAGGAATATCATCCCCAGATAGTTATTTTAGATGAAAAGAAAGATATTATGGGTATTTATCCTATTCCCGCGGGAGCGCATATTTTAGTGAATGACGGCCAGAAAATATCTGCCGGGGACCTTCTGGCAAAGATACCGCGATTAATTGTGAAAACAAGGGATATCACCGGCGGCCTGCCGCGCGTGGCGGAATTATTTGAGGCCAGGCGCCCCAAGGACCCGGCAATCATCAGCGAAATAGACGGTTTTATAGAGTTCGGCGAGGTTAAGAAGGGCCAGCGGGTAATTGTCGTAAAATCAGCTACCGGTATGCAAAGGGAATATATTATTCCTCACGGCAAGCACCCCAATGTTTATAAGGGCGATAAGGTTATGGCGGGCCAGCAATTAACCGACGGGCCAGTGGTATTGCAGGACATATTAAGGGTCTGCGGGGATAAGGTCCTGCAGGAATACCTGGTAAACGAAGTCCAGGAGGTTTACAGGCTGCAGGGCGTGCGCATAAACGATAAACACATTGAGGTAATTATCAGGCAGATGCTCAAAAAGGTAAGGATTGAAGAACAGGGTGACACGGAATTTTTGGCGACTCAACAGGTGGATAAATGGAAATTTCAAGAGGAGAATACGCGCGTAACAAAGAAGGGCGGTAAGCCTGCGGTAGCGACTCCCTTATTGCTGGGCATAACCAAAGCTGCCCTTACCACCGAGAGTTTTATTTCTGCGGCGAGCTTCCAGGAGACAACGCGGGTCCTTACCGAAGCCGCAGCTTCGGGCAAAACCGATGAATTATTCGGATTAAAAGAGAATGTAATCGTGGGGCACTTAATCCCTGCCGGCACGGGTTTTTATACCCATCGCAATATTGAGATTACTAAGGCAGGCAGTAAAGAACCAGAAAAAGTTTTGACTGGAGAAAGAAAGTAAATGCCGACTATAAGCCAATTAATTAGGATAGGGCGCATCCTGAAGAAGAAAAAGACGAAATCGCCGGCCTTAAAAGGATGCCCGCAGAGAAGGGGCGTGTGCCTTCAGGTGCGGACTATGACGCCTAAGAAACCCAATTCTGCTTTACGTAAGATTGCCAGGGTCAGGCTGACTACCGGCATAGAAGTTACATCTTATATACCGGGTGAGGGGCATAACTTGCAGGAACATTCTATTGTCTTAGTCAGGGGCGGCCGCGTAAAAGACCTGCCGGGGGTAAGATACCATATTGTCAGAGGTACGCTTGATGCATCAGGGGTTAACCAGAGGAAGAAATCTCGCTCTAAATACGGAGCCAAGAGGCCGAAATAAAGTAGCGAGTAGCAAGTAGAGAGTAGAGAGATTTTTCTCGCTACTCGTTACTCTCTACTCCCGAACGAAGTGAGGGCAAATGAGAAGAAGAAAAGCGCAGGAAAGAGAAATTTTGCCGGACCCGAAATTTAACAGTCAGATTGTCGCCAAGTTTATCAATATGATTACGCTTAAGGGCAAAAAATCCCTGGCTGAAAAGATGGTTTACGGCGCTTTTGATATAATAAAACAGCAGACCAGCGAACCGGATATCCTGAAGATTTTCAATAAGGCTATTGACAATGCGCGTCCGCGCTTGGAAGTGAAGCCAAGGCGTGTGGGCGGGGCGACCTATCAGGTGCCTATTGAGGTGAAGCAGGAGCGCGGAACCTCTATTGCGCTGCGCTGGATAAGGGATTTTGCCAAGTCAAAAAAAGGTAAATCCATGAAAGATAAACTTGCTGAGGAGATCTTATCTGCGTATAAAGGCGAGGGCGGCGCAATAAAGAAAAGAGACGATACGCATAAGATGGCTGAGGCTAATAAAGCCTTCGCGCATTTTAGATGGTAATACGGTGCTAACCAGATATGGAAAAAATAACTTTAGATAAGGTCAGGAATATCGGAATAATCGCCCACATTGATGCCGGTAAGACCACGACTACCGAACGCATGCTTTATTATACAGGCAAGACTTACAAGATCGGCGAGGTAGACGAAGGTACTGCTACAATGGATTGGATGATTCAGGAGCAGGAAAGAGGCATTACCATAACCGCTGCCTGCACTACTTGCAGCTGGAATGATTTCCAGATCAATATTATTGATACGCCCGGCCACGTGGATTTTACCGTAGAAGTAGAAAGGTCATTAAAGGTCCTGGACGGGGCAGTGGTTGTTTTCTGCGGCGTCGGAGGAGTTGAGCCGCAATCAGAGACCGTCTGGCGCCAGGCTGACCGTTACAATGTGCCCAGGATAGCCTTTGTAAATAAATTAGACAGGAACGGCAGCAATTTCTTTGACACCATTGAGCAGATGCATAAGAAATTAGCGGCAAATGCCGCGGCCATACAATTGCCTTATATACAGGAAGATAGTATTAAAGGTATAGTTGATTTAATAGGGAAGAAATTATTCACCTACAAAGATGACCTGGGCAAGGAAATCGCTATTTCAGATGTACCGGCTGAACTTTTAGGTGAAGTTAACAAATATCGCAATGTGCTGCTGGAGAAATTGGCTGAAGTGGATGACACCATGATGGACAATTATGTTCATGGCAAAGAAATATCGGAAACTTTAATAAAAGAAACCATAAGAAAAACGGTTGTCCAGAATAAGTTTGTCCCTGTCCTGTGCGGTTCATCCTTGCGCAATAAAGGCATACAGCTGCTCCTTAACGCTGTCTGTGATTATTTGCCATCGCCGGTGGACCTGCCTCCCATAAAAGGCATAGAGCCGGAAACCGGGGAATACGAAGAGATAGTAACTTCTGACGATGCGCCATTTTGCGCGTTATGTTTTAAGGTGGTGGTAGACCCCTACGTAGGCAGGATTAATTATCTGAGGGTATATTCGGGTACCTTAAAGGCAGGCTCTTACATACATAACTCCACGCATAGAATCAGGGAACGCGTGACAAAATTACTCAAGATGCACGCTAACCGCCAGGAGATTATTGAGAGCATTTCTACGGGCGATATTGCCGCAGCGGTGGGCTTAAAAGATACTATGACCGGCGATACGCTCTGCGACGAAAATAACCCTATTCTCATTGAACCAATACATTTTCCTGAGCCGGTAATCCAACAGGCGGTTGAACCGAAAACCAAACAGGACCAGGAGAAATTAGGCACGGCTTTGCATAAGTTAGAAGACGAAGACCCTTCTTTTCGCGTAAATTATAATCATGAGACCGGCCAGACGATCATTTCAGGTATGGGGCAGTTACACTTAGAGATCATCATTGACAGAATAATGCGGGAATTTAACGTAGAGGCGCAGGTCGGCATACCGCAGGTTGCTTATCGGGAGACGATCACTAAAAAAATTATCTCCACCGGTAAGTTCGTGCAGCAAACAGGCGGGCACGGCCAATATGGGCATACAGTTTTAGAGATGTCTCCTCAGGAGGTGCCGGGGACAGGAGTGACCTTTGAGGACAAAATAAAGAGCGGCGCTATCCCGCGCGAATTTATATCTTCGGTAAAACAGGGTGTTATGGGCGCGGCAAAAAGCGGGGCCCTGGCGGGTTATCCGGTTACAGATATAAAGGTTATATTAGTAGACGGCTCTTTTCACGAAGTAGATTCTTCGGAGATGGCTTTTAAGATGGCAGCTGCTATTGCCTTTAATGACGGGCTTAAAAAGGCCAACCCTATTTTATTAGAGCCGATTATGGATATGGAGGTTATAGTTCCGGAAGAATATATGGGCCAGGTGATCGGCGACTTAAATTCCCGGCGGGCAAAGATAAGTTCGCTTTCGGTACGGGCGAATGTGCGCGCAATCAAGACCTACGTGCCTTTAGGGGAAATATTTAATTACGCGACGGTACTGCGTTCTTTAACCCAGGGCCGCGCATCCTATAC
>Ga0105164_10001304_pt1 | contig 16085 bp, 20 predicted proteins | sample VDWuncwatermetaG_FD_89674 | JGI IMG/M metagenome (GOLD analysis project Ga0105164, IMG submission 89674) | Wastewater microbial communities from Netherlands to study Microbial Dark Matter (Phase II) - VDW unchlorinated drinking water | ecosystem: Environmental > Aquatic > Freshwater > Drinking...
AATTTTGCCTTGCATAGGGGTGTTAAATATTATATCTGCATTAAATACTACAACAAAATAACAAAAAACAATAATTAAACATAACAACAATAAATATTATTCGTGTTTTACCTTAAAAACTTGCTTTTTTATGATTATTATGGTATTTTATTTTTATAACTTTTTTAAAGTTTATATTTAAAGCACTTTGAAAATTTAATAAAAAATTACTAAATTTATTGTAATACTCATAGAAATGCAATTCCTGTATATTTTAAAACAAAAAGGAGGAAAAATGAAAGACGAAAATGGGACAATAGTTTTAAATATTCCTGAAAAAACAAATGAATTTAAAATAATAATCAAAAAAAGCAAAAACCATACTCATGGTTCTGAACCTCCCCCTGAAGCGAAAGAATTAATTGAAAATATGTTAGAAGAAATTAAATGCAATAAAGGAGAATTCATATTACATATTGGACGACAAAGACACGCAACTCCCCATACGAGAGGTGTTAAAATCATAAGTTTTGATGAAAAAGTAAATTCAATACTTATAACCATACAAGGAGCGGGAAATAACTCAAGAAGAGAGTATCAAATGAATTTACCAAAACATTTAAGTTCTAAGGATATATTTAATGCTATAAAAGAAAATTATAAAGAAAATGAAAGTAAAGACGATATTCCAATAAGCGCAAAATATTTGTTAAAGATAAAAAAAATATTATAACCGCGCTTCTTGCAATTGCCGCTAAACCAAAAAATCAACAAGATTTAATATCAAGACACGACTGTTCAGACGCGATCCTTTCAATTCTGCCAGAAAAAACTTCATATCAAGCCGCAGGAAAAATTCTTTTATATCTTGTTAAAAACTACTATTTAGGTAAAATAACAGAAAATACCAATGAAATAAAATATTATAAAATTTTAAAAAAAGGAAGATATCTAATAAAAAAAGAAGGTGAAACAAAAAATAAGATAGATGAAACAGAAACATTCAATGAAGTCGCATGTAAAACAGCATTACCTCAAGAAATTATTGAAAAACCTCAAATAACAGATGTTTTTTTAGATGATTCAAGCGACAAAAACAACGGATTGAAAACAATAGAAAATGAAAATGCTAAATTACGGTCTTCTTTAAAAGATGTTTTAATTCAGTTTTCTTTTTTAAAAAAACAGGTTACAAAAATTGAAGAAAAACTTGAAAATAATTTGATGGACAAACAAGAAGAAACTTTTCTTTTAAGCGCGTTACAAAATGAAGTAGGTGAAATTAAAGACAAGATAACTGAGATGAACGATTGGGAAAAAAGTTTATTTTTGATCAAAAAGCTCGTACTTTTACAAAATGAAAAAAGGTCAATAGAAAAAAGAGAAAATGAATTAATTGCAGAAATAAATAATTTTTAAAAAAACACGGTCGGAGAAAATTTCTTCGACCGTTTCATTTTCTATTATGTTTCTTTATTGTTTCATTTCTTTACAAAGACAATCAAAAGAAGATTTTTCACACCCTACGCACACTTCATTCTCTATTTTACCCCCGCATTTTTCACACAAAGAGCATCCACAAGTTTGACACATAAATTTTTAAAAATTCTAAATCTTAAATACTAAATAAATCGCAAATATCAGATTCTAAATTATAAAACAAAAAAATAGTTTCAATTTTAAAATTATGATTAAAAATTTATCTATAATTTGTTTGTCTATCAACAAATAAAGATATTAGAATTTTAGATTTAGAATACAACCTTTAATTAGTTTTACTTAATCTCATATACTAAAGTCACGCTTACCATAATTTCTTGAGAACCTGGTTGAATTTCCGTCGATTTTAATTGAGGTCCGATTCCAAATTCAGCGGTGCCATAAGTTCCATACACTGGAGGAGGAAAATTCGCACCTTCGTTTACCGTAAGCAATTTTCCTATTTTAAAACCGCCCGCTCTGGCTATGCTTTCGGCTTTTTCTATAGCTTTTTGAATTGCTTCCTCTCTTGCTTTGTTTTGAAAAGCGGTAATATCGTCAATTTTAAAAAACAACTGCGAAACAGAATTCGCTCCGTTTTTAACAACGCCGTCAAGCGCTCCGCCCGTTTTAGTAAAATCTCTAATTTTCACGGAAACTGTTTGATTTATAGTATAACCCGTGATTTCAGGAAGAGGACATAAACGCGCTTCATTATCTATCGGCGCAGGACAATTAAAATATTGATACCGTGGGTCAACGCTATAATTTTGAGTCTTTATATCTTTATCCTCTATACCGTTTGACTTCAAAAATTCAATTATTTTATTCGCTTTATCCGTATTTTCTTTTTGCAATTTTCCTATGTCTTTTCCTCCTTGAGTTAAGACAGAAAAATTAAACTCGGCAACATCTGGCACAGAAACCGCTTTTCCTTCAGCGGTCACTCCAAAAGTCCTGTCAAAAAGCGGTTGTTTTATTGATTTCGCGTAATAAATTACAAAAATAAAAGAAAACAAAACAAAAGCGATTAAAGTTATAATAATAACAATTCCCAAATAATTCTTTATTTTTTCATTCATATATTAATTATATCAAATTACAAAACAGCACGCAAGAACATGCATCCCCGTTTCAACTATTAAATGTCAACAAAAATTTATTTTTTTAATAAAAACTTTCATAAAAGTGATCGATTTTAAATGCAAATATTAATTAATAATATTCTTTATCTTCTCAGTCCATTCACTAAAATGTTTACATTCCTGTAAAATTTTAGCTATACCTATCTCTTCAGAAATAATTTGACCATGTAATATCTTTTGATAATCAGAATATTCTCCCTCAATTCTTTTACTTGGAGCGGTTATTGGATTATCATTAATTTCCTCTGGTGTATTGTAAGCTGCTCTTATTTTCTTCAAATTAGAATTCGTAAGCTGCTTACCCAACATAATTACATCAATTACCTCTGGAGCGCTAAAAAGCAACGCCTCAAACTCATGTAATTGAATATAGGGCACAAATTTATTATTTGCAATTTTACTCTCAAAAGCTTTTTCCAATTGTTTAATCTGTTGATGGCAATCTCCTGTTTTATTCAAAAATCCAGGAAAATCATGAGGTAACCCATAATAATCAAACATTGTCGTTACCACAAAAGAACTTGAATCATCAAGTAAATTCATCAATTCTTTCTCTATTCTAAAATAAGTGGTTACCCCGCCTTTAAAATTAACGCCGGACTTAACAATTTTAGTAGTATGAATAGTTGGAATAAGCAAAATATTTTCACCCATATAAGCAGACAAAACATGCTTGACAAAACCAAGCTCTGTCTGACCCTCAACAAGAATAAGTACTTTTTTTACATCCATATAAAATAATTAAAAATTATGGTGTACCTCCGAAAAGATTTTTTTCCCACAAATCTCCTAATCCATAATCATCAGTCCATTGCTGAATTTGTTCTTTCGCCAAAGGTTTAAATGTTGACTGCTCTTGTTCTCTGTCAACAACTATTAAATCTTCAGGATCAAGTTGATTAATAAGTGTTATAGATTGTGTAGAAACAATTATTTGAGTTTTTTTTGATACTCCTTTAATCATTTTTGCCAAAATTGTAATCGCGTGAGGGTGCAAACCAAGCTCGGGCTCATCAAGTAAAATAGTCATGGGCAATTTTATGTCTGGCTGTAAAAGTAAAGTCGTCAAACACATAAAACGCAAAGTTCCATCTGAAAGAGAAGATGCGTCAAAATATTCATCAGAAGTTTTATGTTTCCACTCCAATTTTATTGAATCAGGAATTAATTCAAGCGGATGCAAATAAAAATCACCAAAAAATGGAGCCACTAGACGAATGGTTCGTACAATATTTTGATATTCTTGATTATGTTTTTGTTGAAGTAAATATAAATAAGAAGCGAGGTTGTCTGCTTTAGCGTGTAATCTGCGATTATCATCAATTTTTGCAATTTGTTTTAATCCTGCGGTAGAGCTCGTATCATGAAAATGATAAATATGCCAACTTTTAATACTATCAAGAACATAACCACCAACTCTCGTTTCTTTTTTATTCAACCCTGATTCTTTACGATCACCTGATAATAAAACTTCTTTATATGGATTAGTTTTATTATACTCATAACCATAAAATAAGCCATTGTCTTCTTCAAAAAAAAGAGTGCCCTGACCGGTTGGAGTAAGTTTGCACTGATATGCGTTAATACCAAAATCAACTTTAATTTCAATATTTTTTGTAATCTTTGGTCCATAATATAACAATTTACGAGATCCACCTGATGTTGCGACATAATTCTGTAGTTTCTCCTCCGCAATTTCATTCAATAACTTAAAAACAGATATAAAATTTGATTTCCCGGCACCATTAGGTCCAACAAGAACATTTAAAGACCCGAGTTTAAATTCCTCAAGATTTTTTATTGATTTATATCCTTTTATTGAGATACTGCTAACTTGACTCATATATTTTTAATAATAGCATATTTGTATAATATTTACATAAAAACAATAACTATACGCAAGTGAAGCAATTCACCCGCTTCGCTTCCTTACTCACTTCGTTCATTCGGAAGCAGGAGGATATTCAAACCTACGATCCATTTACGGGCATACCGCATTTCGAACGCAACCCATTCAACTACTCCAATACTCCAACACGCCTCCAAATTATAAAAAGGTTCTGTTTAAAAACATGTTGCTATTTTAGCATATATTATTTAGTTTAGAGCCATAATAATAAATTTCAAGAACAACTTTTAGTTAGACAAGGTAATTCTTAAATCCATTAAAACAAAAACCGCCCAAATATTTGGGCCACCTTATATCTAAAAAAGAAATTTAGTGAAAATACTAATTTTTGGCGGCCCAAGTATTTGAGCGACAAATTTTTTCTTCTTTAACTTGATTAAAGTATAGACCTACTGCTTAATAATTTTGTACCCTTATTTATCGTTGATTTTCCTATGTAAAATATGGCTTATTTTAAATACGCAGTAGGTCTTATATCATATCTAAAAAATAAATGAACACACACCACTGTATAACCCCCACCCGCTTTTGCGACTCGTGCGTCAACAGCTTTAGTTTATATTTTTCTATTTTCAAAATAACATTTTTTAACCGCGGACGCGACCGCTTTTGCGACTCGCGCATCAAACGGATTTGGAATTATATTTTCTGGACTAAGTTCTTTTTTAGAAACTAAACTCGCTATCGCGCGCGCCGCCGCTAGTTTCATTTCTTCGGTTATGGCGCGGGCTCGGATGTCTAACGCGCCGCGAAAAATCCCCGGAAAAGCCAAAACATTATTTATCTGATTAGGATAATCAGACCTGCCAGTGCCGAAAACCTTAATTTTCGTTTTTTTTGCCGCGGCGTAACTTATTTCAGGATTTGGATTTGCCATTGCGAAAACAATATTGTTTTCCGCCATTTTTTCTATCCATTCCGGTTTTAAAACATCGGCTACGGAAACTCCAATAAAAACATCGGCAGAAACAAGCGCTTCGCGAAGCCCCCCTTTTATTTTTTCCGCGTTAATCCGCGCCGCCATTTTTTCTTTATAAAAATTCATATTTTCTCTTCCCGAATAAAGCGCGCCGCGAGTATCAAGCATTATTATGTTTCTGCCATTCATTCCGGCCTCAATAAAAATATTTGCGACCGCGCAAGCCGCCGCCCCTGCTCCATTTATAACTGTTTTCACTTCGCTTATGTCTTTTTTTACAACTTTAAGAGCATTAAAAAGCGCAGCTAAAGTCACAATAGCGGTACCATGCTGGTCATCGTGAAAAACCGGAATATTTAATTCCCGTTTTAGCCGCTCCTCAATTTCAAAACACCTTGGAGCGGAAATGTCTTCAAGATTTATTCCGCCAAAAACCGGCGCAATTAATTTCACGGCTTTAATTATTTCTTCCGTATCTTGCGTCGCAAGACAAATCGGAAAAGCATCAACGCCACCAAATTTTTTAAATAACACTGCCTTCCCTTCCATAACAGGTAACGCGGCTTCAGGACCAATATTTCCCAAACCCAAAACAGCGGAACCATCGCTTACGACCGCAATTGTATTCGCTTTTATTGTATGCGTCATAACCGCTTTTTTGTCTTTTGCGATTAATTCGCATACCCCAGCGACTCCCGGGGTATACGCAAGAGATAAATCATTTTTATTTTCAACTTTAATTTTAGAACATATCTCTATTTTGCCTTTTAATTTTTTATGCAATTCAATTGACTTTTTTTTATAATCCATAAAAATAATAGGCGGTCAAACCGAAACATCAGTTCAATTTAACCACCGTAAAATTAAATTTTTCTAATCTCTTTTTCCAGAAACATTAAAGAAGCCGCGTTTATTATAAAAAGATGTTTCTCATCGGAATTAAAAACCATTAAAGTAGCGAGGGCTTCATTTAAAAATTTCAAACATTCGTCTAAAACATGTTTAGTATAAACATAATCATAATCATTATTTTTTTTCCCGTTTTTAATTTCCCATTTATTGCAAAGTTGACGATATGTTTTTATCGGCAAAATATCCGCGTACCAAATAAAATCGTCAAACGCTTCCGTGTACACAAGTGTTTCTCTCCTTATAACCGTTCTCTTTATTATAAAAAACATAGAATCGCGCCACTTTTTAACTTCATTATATAATGAAAATTCGCTTGGAGCGGGCGGATCTTTTTTGCTCTTAATTTTAGAAATATCAACACCCTTAGTTTTTGCTTCTTTTTTTATATCTCTTAAAATTTTTTTAAATATGTTGCTTAAATCATCAAGCGTAATTGAAACATCATTCGGGTCTTCGCCATTTTTTATATGCTTTTCTTTTTCTTTTTTTATTTTTCCGCAAACAGGACAACTGTCTTCTCCGCAAGCAATTCTTTTCCACGAACAATCCATCCATCTTGGAGCGCAGTGTTCTTCTTTTTTTAATTTTACTTTTTTTTGTTCCATTTTAATTTTAGGCGCCACGCCAATTAAAAAATTGTATTAAATTAATTTACAAATAGCAATAATAAAATCGGAAATTTAATCTCCGATTTTATTATTTTTTAAACCAGCAAAAAACTTTAATTACCCCTCTTCCCGCTTCCGGTTTCCTGCAATTCATTATCCGGCCCTTTTCCTTTCACCTCATTTTCACTTACTCCGCCTTTTGCCTCCATTTCTTTTTTAGCATCTTTTCCTCTCGCCTCCGTTTCATTTTCATCAGCGCCGCCTCTTATTTCACTTTCATCTTCTAAATTATCCTCCGCGTCGCTTTCCGTCTCATCAATTATTTGCCATATACCCTCAAGGTTTTTCCGCGCCTGCAAAGCTAATTGTTTTGCTCCTTCAAAATTTCCTTTGGCAAACAATTCTTTTGACTGCTTAAGCATATCATCAAATTTCAAAAATCCTTCAAGAGGAAGAATAATTTCTTCTTCTTTTGCTTCATCAAGTATTTCCTGTTTTTCTTCTTCCGCTTTAGTTATCGCTTTCATGGCTTCATCTTTTTTATCCATTTCTCTTTCAATTTTCGCCTGTCCTTCTTCTAACGCTTCTTTTTGCTCTTTTTCATAGGAATTTAGCAAGCGCCTTTCCATTTTAATTAACTCAAGTTCTTTATTTAATTTTTCTGCCTCCACTTTGTCATCTGTTTTACGCGCTTCAACAATTTTGTTTTTTAACTCTTCTTCTTTATTTTTAAGTTCATCTTTTTTCTCCTTAAAAACAGACGGTAAAACCGACTTTGAAATTTCCACTTCGTCGTCTAATTCTTTCGCTAAAGAACTCACATTTTTTCCTTTTTCTTTTTCACTTTCAATAACTTTAGCAGCGCTTTCAATATGCGACTTTAATCTGTTTTCCGCAATCGCAAGCCCTTTTGCTTCAACTCCTTTTGTTTCCAAAATCACCTTAATCTCGGCGATTCTTTCCGCCGCAAAAATAATTTGAAGTTTTGCTTTAGCAACTTTATTGAAAGTAAAAAAATCGCGCAAACTTTCGCCTAATTTATCTAAAAAATAAAACGGGTTTAAAGGGGTAATTCCCGCTTTAGGTAATACAAAAGAAGATTGATCGGCGAGAACTATAACCGGAAGAAACACTGCCAACACAAAAATAAATCTAATCTTATTTTTCATAAATTTTATTATTTTAAATATAAATTACTATTAATTTTCGACTTTAATTTAAACTAACGACAAGTTGATAATATAAATATAATATCACAAATTTTAAAATTTTACAGGACTATTTATTTTATTCGCGCTATCTTCTGATTTGTCAATAATTTTCTCTTTTGTGGAAAATATTTGAAATCGCTCGCTTGGATTTAACGGAAATGACTGTGACATTATGACACCGCCGTAATAATTTTTAGAATCATATTCACTTTGGCCTCCTCCAATATTTAAAGGACTAATAGGCTGAATATATTTTATGACAATTAATTTTCCGTCCTTATCTCTTTTTAACTTGCCGTGAGAAATATCTTCAAACTCAAACGCATAAACTCCATTATACCCGACACTTCCCTTGCCTCTCGAAGAAACAAGCAAAAATATTTTCCCATTTTCTTCCGCAAGCGCCGAACTTGTTAATATTGGATAGTCGGAGTTAACGACATCGTTTTTATCGGTAAGTGTTCCTATATATTTCCATGTTTCTCCATGGTCTGACGAAAACAATAAAATTGTCCTTTGACCTTCCTTTATACTTACGGCACTTAGCGTCAAATATAACGCATTATTAAATGCAAGCGACCCGGGCTCCATATAAAAAACAACATCTTCTAAATTGCCGTTAAAATATTTACATTGTATTTCACGCCACAAGACGGAACAACGCAAAAACTTGAACCAAAAAGCGGCATACCTTTAGCTTGCGGTAAATTTTCCGGAGTACTTGCGTATTTATACCAAACTTGAACATACTCCCATATAGCATCGCTTTCTCTATACGGAGATTTAGCAGATCCTTTTACCCAAAAAAGTTTCCATTTTTTGTTTTTATCCAATTCATCTTTGTCATATAAAAGAGTTGGGGTCTCGTGCCGCCACGCGCCTTCCGCGATTTTATTTTTATATACTATAGAATCGCTAACAGAAGAATTAATTTCCGCTATTTTATTCCATGTTTTTCCGTTATCCGCGCTTTTTGCCAAATGAGTATCAACATACCCTTGTTTTAATAGAGCAGAATACGCAAGATAACCAATACCATTTTCGTCATACTCTACCGACGGGTCATAAACACCCCAATATGCCGTTTCGCCGTGAATATTTATTTTTTCATAAGAAATGTTGGACTGAACAACTTTTTTCGAAAAAAATGCTTCTCTAAAATAGATTAAAAACAATACGCTCGCAATCAATAAAAAAAGTATAACTCCTGTTTTTATTATTTTTTTCATATTGCCCTTTATAATAAAATACGCGCGCAAAGAATTTTATAAACACTGCGCATCTCGCGCCGCGTTTCTATATCCGCAATAATCACAATCAGAATTACTCTCGGGAATTTTTTCACTATTCAAACATTTGTGAATTTTTAAAATCGTTTCTTCCACCCATTTATCGTTCCCTTTGTAAGGAATTAAAGTTAAATCAAATTCAAGACGGGCATCAAATGCAAATTTATCCGCCCTGCCGTTGCAGTACACAAAATATCCCGTATCAGAAACCCTGTACCCGTTTTGTCTTAAAAGCCATTCATAAATTTCCATCTGCCTTTTGTATCCGCTATGCCAATCCTGATTTAACTCCGTTATCTCTCCGCTTTTTGCCGTAGCTTTATAATCAACCACAATAAACTCGCCTTTTGAATTTTGCCATAAGTCGTCTATCGCGCCGAAAATAAGCAAGTTTGTCGGCTTATGCAAAAATTCCACACCGGTAAAATTATACCTCCATCTTTCTAAATCCTTATGAGGAACAGGCGTGGCGTCAACACCGTATTTTTCCTGCAAAGGATGTTTAGTTCCTTGAGCCCTGTAAATATCAAACTCTTTTTTCAGAAGCGCGTCAACTGCAGAATTTAAGGTGAACGGAAACCCGGGCGGCCTTCCCACTCCCAATTTTCTGTCAAGATAAAAACAGCGCTGGCACTCCAAAAACAAATCAATTTTTGACCGCGAAAGCCGAAACGGATCGCCCGCTTCTCCGTTATAAAGCCCGCGTGTTCTGTTAGAATTATAATATTTTGACATATATTTAATTAATTATACTTACAATTTAACAAAAAACAAAATAAAAACGCTGTTCGTTTCCTACTTAGCGTTAATAAATTCTATCAATCTCTTTATGAGGATTCCTTTTTTGGCAAATATGACACCAGATATGCTTTATGTGCTCAAATGGCTTATTTTTACTTTCCTTTCTTGAAATAATCTGTTTATTTCCGCATTTTTTACATCTTAATTCTTTCAAAATAAAATTATATTTTCGAGCCGTCATTTTGCTCATATATCCTCCTCTTTATTTTTATTTATAAATTGTAAAAGAACTAATTTTATTTAAGCAAAAAAAACAAAAATAAATTAATTTAATTAAATAATTCCGCTATAACTGCTTAAAAATTGAGGGATAACAAAAATAAGCCCCAAAAGAGGCAAAACAAAAAGCGCGATAGTTATTACAAAAGTCCAAAAAAATATTTTTCTTATTTTATCCACGGACGTCTGAAGATTGTCTATTTTATCGTGTAGCGCTTTAATTTGTGTTTCTAAATCATTCATAAGTTTATTATAACATATTTTAAAAAATTTCAGAATCTTATCTAAAATAAATTATCCGTAAAAATTATTGACAAACAATTTATATTTGATAATATTATATTATCACTACGAAAAAGACCCTGTTAAGGATTATCCTTAATGGGGGCTTTTTCTTTATTATTTAAAGAAATTTTATGCTTTATATCATTTAAATAAGTAATTGGCACATTGATTCTTTTTAACAAAATTGAACACCTTTCTTGCGCGCTTGGCGAAAGTATCACTCTTAATTTATTTTTTTCTTGTAAAAATTTTACTAAACCGGCATAATCGCCGTCACTTGAAACTATAACCACTTTGTCAAATTTATTCTCATAAATATCGCGTACAACTTGCAAAACCAAATCAGCGTCGCAATTACCTTTTGGTTTTCCATTTCCATCATAAACTACTTCTTTAAACATCAAAATAAAACCGGCTTTTTGCAATACTTCATACAAATCTTTTTCCTTAGGGATTAAACCTATAAAATAATACGCTCTGTTAATTCCGTATTTAACATTTAGCCATTTTCTAAATCTGAAAAAATCAATTCTCCAACCAGAATTTTTTACCCCGCGATACAAATTATTGCCGTCTATATACGCATAATTATTTTTTTGATGTTTTTTGATTTGAGTTTCTAAATCGTTCATGGGTTTATTATAACAAGTTTTTAGAATAGCGATGAATAATAATATAAAATTTATTCAAAACATTTAACATCAAAATATTCTTTAATTTTTAAACAGTTTAAAATGTTTTTATTTTTTTCATTTTCTTCTATAGTTTCTTTCAAATCCTCATTTGTGTACAAATTATTTTTTATTTCTTCCGTTTTATCAATAAATTTTTCATATCTTTCTTCGTTATATTTAAAATAATCTAACATTATCGCTACACCAGTAACAAAAAATACACCCACTATTATTCCCGTCATCCACATCATAAAATTATTAGAGTTCTTTATACGCTTATCTAATTTTTCAAAATTTTTTTCAACATCGTCAGCCCGTTTTTCAAGATCATTAATTTTTTGAGGTACATTAATTTCGTCACTTTGTGATTCAGTGCCAGAAATATTTTTTTTAAGTCCTCCTAAATTTTCTATTTGTGTATTTGTATTGTTCATAAAACATATCTAATTTTTCCTAATAACATTTATTTCTCCATTAATAGGTTGCAAAATCTCATCAACATAAATTTCAATAATATACTTACCAAATTTCGGAAAAGGAAAACCAATAAATCTACCGATATATTGCGCCTTTTGATTTGAACCAAAATTTATTTTTCCTTCTAATTTTCCTGCTTCATTTTTTGATTCATAATGGCGAATAACAATTTTATGATAATGTTCGCCAACACCTTCTTTAAAATTAGTTACAATAGCAAATTGCGGATGTGCTGCTGGAACTACATCAGTATATATATTCTCAAAAATACCAAGAAGATAAAGAGTATTACCCTCTTTTTCTATAATCGCAGATTCACAAACAATAACAAAATTTTGTTTTATCATATTATTTAAAATTAATTTTACTTCTTAAACAATAATATAACTTATCCGCATTCCAACTCTTGACAAACAACTATCAATTATTATTATTAAAATAATATTTTGCTCCAGTAATGGAGTCCCGAGAAATCCCGCTTTAAAAACGGGGTTTCGCTTTTTATATTAAATTCTTTAATCTTTCTTTAATTTGCTGAAAATCAATATTATCTATTTTACCCATCTCTCTAATAACTCTTTTACTGCTTATTGTTTTTAATTGAGACAAATTAACAATATTTTTCCTGCCTTCATTATCAATAAATTTAAAATAATAAATTCCCTCTTTCTCCTTGCTGGATATCGGTAAAATTAACAGAGAATCTTTACTATATTTTTTAATTATAAGAACAGGCCTTTCAAAATTTTTATTTTTTCCGTTTATTTCCACGCCGATATTTTGTCCTAAACTCGCCCACCAAATACTTTTTTCTTTTGGAAATTTTTTAACATCAGACGCGTGAATCCGAATTTTTAATTTTGTCCAATCAAAAAATATTTTAATTAACTTTTCAGTTGTTTCCATAATTTACCTCCATCCCTGTCCGATAATTTTAAACCCGACTTGCTCTTGCGGAATTTGAACAGGGCCTTGCGGGGTTTGCTGAACCATATTTACCTGTTGTTTGCGGTATTCAACTGAAATATCGTAATAATTTGAAAGCTGTGAACTTTCAATATAAGCGATTTTATAATTTTTTCTGCTTTGCATCGTATTTATTCCAAGTTCATTTTCTGGATTCCACATTTTACCAAAATCCAATTCTTTATTGTATTCTTCGTAAATATCTGTCATCGCTTTTGAAAGAATACTGTCCGCGTTCACAACAGTTTTAAGTCCCAAGTCCTCTTTAGCTTCTTTCCGTCCTATAAAATATTGATGCGAATATAGTTTTTCCGTAAAATAATCAACTAATTTTTCAATTTCATCTTCTTCCATCCACGCTTTATGGCTTTTAAGAAGCCGTTTGGCAAGAATGCGAATTAAATTGTGTATGCGGTTAACATTGCCGAGCGCGAGAGGATGTATTTGCGGATTTGACTCCACGAATTTATTAAAAATTTTAGCGAGTTCTTCATCGTTTTTAATACCGAATTTGTTTTTTGCCAAATCAAAATAAGCCATTACATCTTCTACTGAAATTGGAATTTTATTTTGCGGATTCGCCGGGTCGGTCGGATTAAAAACATTGGCGGTTGAAGGGTCTATAGGCGAAAGTTCCGAAAGATCGCTCATCACAATTTCATCCGCCCCAAGCGCTATCATTGTCGCCGCGCTGTGCGCTTTATACGGAACTATAACCGAAAATTTATCGCAATATTCGCGAATCATAGAAACCAGCCGCCATGGCACCATCGTATCTCCGCCTGCGCTGTATAAAAAAAGGTCAATGCTCTGAGTTTTTTTAATATTTTGAAGCTGTTTGCTAATAATCGGTATTACATCCATTGCAATCCGAGCGTTAAAAGGTCCTTGTCTGTCGCTTGTTGCATAAGTTATAACCCGCGACCTTCGCAATCCTTCAATTTGTCGTATAAGCTGATTTTTATCCATAATATTATTTTAACTTATTTTTTAATTTATACAATCGTTTTTTAAACACATTTACTTCCCGCGACGGGAGAATTTGATGAAATATAAAATAGTCAAAACAAGAATAAGTCCGAAAATATATTCGCTATAAGGAAAAATATCAGTAAAAGATGAAATTTTTCCGATTAATTTCTTTGAGAAAATAGCGAAATTTACAGCGCTTTCGCCCATCTGCAAACGATTAGTAAAAGATAAAAATAAAAACAGAACGCCTGTCAAAGTAAAAATTAAAAACGAAATAAAATTTGAAAGTTTTACTTTAAATGAGCCAAAAGAAATTATTTTTTGCTGGAGGCGCGCGCCAAATTTTTCCCATCCTTTTTCAAAAAACAAAGAGAGAATAAATAAAGGAAACACTATTCCAAAAGTATAAGAAAGTCCAACTGCCGCGGCTTGCAAAATAGTGGGAGAAATCGCGGCGAGCGCGGTTGCTCCAAGCAAAACTGGAGCGCAGCAGGAACTTGAAACTCCGGACACGACTCCTAAAAAGTAGACCGATAATCCGCTACCTGGATTTTGAGAGCGAAATCCGCTTATTTTAGAAGCAAACGGCATTTTAATCTTTTTATCAAAAAGAGAAAAAACGCCGACTGCTATCATAAGTATACTTCCCGTGGCAAACGTGTAAAAATGATAATTGCTAAAAAAAGACACAAGAAACCTCGCGCCAAGAACTATAGGAAGCATCACGGACGCCACTCCCAAAGCGAAAATTAAAGTCATTAAAACAACTTTTGTCCTTGCTTTAAAGACCGAACCAAAATAAGCCGGAAGCATTAGCGTAATACAGCAGGGCGCAAAAAGCATTATTACTCCTCCCAAAAAAGATGTAATAAGCGAAGCGCTCACAAACAAAGAATTCGCTGAAGCAATGTCATAATTCATAATTATTAACTGCAAAATTCCTTTTTCCTCATAAAAAGAATTTTATAATTCTATAATGTTTATTTAATTTATAAATGAAGAACGGATTTTACTTCTCGCAAAACATCTTCTCCCCGAACAAACATCGTGCCGTTTTGAACCATCATTCCATATCCTGTCCAATAATCTTTTCGCCACAACACACTTCCGTCTTTTCCGACTAAAACAAAAGTATGTCCGGCGCGTCTTCCCATACCCATACTAAATCTTATTAAATCATAATCAATTTCCGTTTCCGCATTTTTATAAGAAAGCATCAGAGTTTTTATGCCGTAGCGAGAAGCGACTGATTTTAAATCGTCTATGTTGTCATACATAACATTTATTAAAACAACATCTATTTTATCAAGTTCGGCAAGATGTTTTTCTAATTCCGGAATTTGCTCAATGCACGGGTCGCAAGAAAGACCTTCATTAAAATAAACAAGTACATTTTTTTTACCCTTAAAATCGGAAAGGGATATTTCTTCTCCGCTTGTTGACGGTAGTTTAAAATCAGGTGCCGCAAGGAGTTGATTTTCCGCCGCGTTTTTCACGATTTTATTTTTTGCTTTTGTGTTCGCTTTTTGCCCCAAAAATAATACTAACCCTAAAACCGCTATAATTAGCGCGGTTAGACTTAAAATTTTAATTTTTTTGTTTTTCATAATTTGTTTTGTAGTTATAAAATAAAAAATCCGCTTAATTTAGCGGGCGCGTCAACTGTAGACTCGTTGATTAAAGATTTTCCGTGAGCAAAATTAAAGAAATTTTGATAGGAAAAATCTTTAATCAACGAGTCTTGTAAATAAATTACGGCAAAAATACCATAATTAGACGGCCCGATAATTTAAACAGAAATCATCTCTTTTTTCATGAAGAGCGAGCCATTTTAAAAATTTCTTTTCCGCAGGTAGCGAGGTAAATTTCAAAATATTTTTAAAATAATATTTTAAAACAATGAGCATCTTCGGCGTAAAAATATTCCTTAACGCAAAAAACACGGCAAAAACGGAAAAAACCGCAAATGTCTCTAAAATCGCGGAGGAATAATATTTTAAATTATGATTAATAGCCATGCAGCAAAACACGGATATAATGGAAAAAATCAAAACAAAAATTATAAAAACCGATGTTTTCATTAATTAAATTATATAAAATTTAAACTAAAAATCAAGAAGAATATTTGTTTTTAAATTTTGAAAAAAAACAATTTAATGCTTTAATAAAAATATATTTAAAAGTTCTTTAACAACATAAATAGTTCAATAAATTACTATAAAAAAGGAGGAAAAATGAGT
>Ga0105164_10001305_pt1 | contig 16075 bp, 12 predicted proteins | sample VDWuncwatermetaG_FD_89674 | JGI IMG/M metagenome (GOLD analysis project Ga0105164, IMG submission 89674) | Wastewater microbial communities from Netherlands to study Microbial Dark Matter (Phase II) - VDW unchlorinated drinking water | ecosystem: Environmental > Aquatic > Freshwater > Drinking...
CCAACTCCGACAGTCGGGTTACCCCTTCCACCGTGGCGGAGACTTCACCTCTGCTGGCTAGGCTTTAAGGTGGTGATCTTTGCATCTCACTAGCTCCTTTCTCGCTTCTTGGCGTACTGCAAACTGCACTGCATACCTTTAGGGCCCGCAAGTGAGTAGGTACCTTTTAGAGACCCCTTCCCTGGCGGGGGGGATGCGGTTATGGTGGGAAGGTGAACGAGATTGAGTCCAATAAAGAGTTCTATCATCAGTATCATGATGAGATCTACCTGAAGCGGTATCGATCCCCGCATCCCATTCGCCGCAAGGTCCACCATGAAATCTATGAAAGTGTGCTCCAATACGTTGAACCCGGCAAAAGGGTTCTTGACGCCGGTGGCGGGGAAGGTGTGCTAGGCGCTCTGATGGCCCTTAAGGGGGCTGAGGTCTCTGTCCTTGATCTATCCCAACCTAATGTCGATGCTGGTGTGAAGGTCGCTGAAAGTCTGGGCGCTGACCTTTCTCGTCTAAACTATCTCGTGGGCGACGCCGAGGCCCTCCCCTTTGAGAATAATAGTTTTGATTGTGTGGTGAGCAACCATGTTCTTGAACACCTACCGGATTTTAAAAAGGGTTTGCACGAAATTTATCGCGTCACCAACGACCGAGCGGTCATCGCCGTTCCCACATGTCTTAATCTTTGCTCGCTTTCATTACTCGGGGGTGCTCCCTATTACACGCTCACCAAACGATCTCTTTTCGCAATCCCATTTGGTATGGCAAGAGTCTTGGCGGCCTTTGCCACGGGCCAGGAAGGCGTGAACGAAGGTTACGCAGGCAGCAAAGATAATGTCCATATCTTTCGCTTCCCATGGCGAGTTTCGGAGATGATCCGAGAAGTGGGTTTTTCGATTTTAGAGTGCCAGGCACAGACGCTTCAACTTCCTTATTTTAATACGCCCATTAAAACGAGTCAGCTCAGAGGATTTCTCTGGCCCTTTGGTCTCGGAACGGTCTACCACGTCTCCAAACTCAAACGCCGCCAAAAAGATTCATGAAACGCGCGCTCTTTTATATTGCGAATACTCGCATGCCAAATGAAAAAGCCAATGGATATCAGATTTCACAGATGTGCCAAGCCTTCTCGGAAAGTTTAATGGACGTGACGATTCTCTACCCTGACCGAGTCGCAGAGCACGGACTCGAAAATACGACAATCCAACAGTACTACGGCCTACGAAGGGAGATCCCCGCCGTGGCATTGCCCACCCAGGATTTTATTGGCGCCACTGGCAACAGCAGACTTTTTAAGCGGTTTGGCTTTTTAGCCTTTCTTTGGCAGACGTTAACGTTTGGTCGTAACCTTGTTCTTTTTCTGAAGTCCACAAAGGTGCGGGGTTTGCCACTTCTGTATTTACGCGACCTTAATTTGACTCAATGGCTTTTGTGGAATCTGCCTAAGCCCCTGCGTTCTCAGATTGTCGCCGAGGTGCATGATCTGTCCACAAAGCCCTGGAGACGACGGCGCCAAGCTCGCATTCTCAAACGCACTCTCGCCGTAATCGCCTTAACTCAATCCATGAAAGAGGATCTGATTGCGCTAGGGGTTCCTGCGACGAAAATTCTAGTCGCCCATGACGCGGTTGATTTAAAACAATTTGATATCGGGAATGATCAGAAATCTTCTCGACGATATCTCGGTTGGCCGGAGGATCGAGTCATCGCTTCCTTTGTTGGCAAGTTTCATACGAACGGCAATGAAAAGGGAATCCCGGATATTATTAGGTCTGCTACCTATTTACTTGATAGGTACCCAGCACTTTTATTTTACTTTGTCGGAGGTCCTAGCGGGAGAGTTCCGAGTTATCTTAAACTGATCCATGATCTTGGGCTCTCGCCTGATCGGTTTGTCTTTCAAGATAAAAAACCAGTTTCCGAAGTTCCCTACTGCCTTAAAGCCAGCGATATTTTACTAATGCCCCATCCTAAAAGCCTTTTTTATTCCCGGTATGTCTCGCCCCTTAAACTATTCGAATACATGAGCTCCAAACGCCCGATTGTCGCAAGCAACTTACCGTCGATACTTGAAGTCTTAACTCATGGCAAGAATGCGCGACTCGCCGAACCTGGAGATCCGCAGAGCATTGCCAATGAAATCGCCACACTGATTGAGAATTCTGAGTTATCCATAAAGCTCGCCGAAAATGCCTACCAAGATGTCCAGTCGAAGACTTGGAATCAACGAGCCCAATCGATTCAGAGTTTTTGGGAGCATGAGATTTTATGTGCGGCATCGCCGGTTTCCTAGACCTTAATCACGACACCAATTCTGAGACGGGGCTGAGCTGGCTCAAGCAAATGACTTCGCCGATGGCAAGGCGAGGGCCGGATGACGAGCATTGGTTTTTTGAACCGCAATCCGGCCTGGGCTTAGGCTTTCGTCGGCTCGCCATCCTTGACCTAAAGCCCACCGGGCGGCAACCCATGGCTTCCTTAGATGGGCGTTTCACAATCGTTTTTAATGGCGAGATTTATAATTTTGAGCAGATTCGCAATCAAATCATGAGCTCAGGCCAATACCCTCACCGCTTTCGGGGTAGCTCCGACACGGAAGTGCTCCTCGCCGCGATCAGTCTATGGGGGATTAAGAAAACGATTGAAAGAGCCAATGGTATGTTTGCCATCGCTCTGTGGGATCGCGATCAGAAAACGCTGTCGCTTGCGCGCGATCGTTATGGCGAAAAGCCACTGTATTATTTCCGATCCAGCCGTTTCGTTCTCTTTGGCTCAGAACTCAAAGCCCTGCGTGGGCATCCGGGTTTCCAAGCTCGAATCCGTCCCGAGTCATTGGGGTATTTTTTCCGTTACCACTATATTCCAAGTCCGGATTCTATCTATGAAGATTGCCACAAGGTAAAACCCGGCGAGTTGATTACGTTCTCAGAAAACGAAATGACCCAGCAATTGTATTATTCTCTCGAAAAGGAAGTGGTGCTTGCGCGCGATTGTTATCAAGCACTCTCTGCATCTGATGCGATTAACGAACTTGAATCCAAACTTTCCCAGTCAATCAAAATGCGTTTAAGATCTGACGTTCCACTAGGAGCCTTCCTGTCGGGTGGAATCGACTCCTCTACCATCGTGGCACTAGCGAGCCGGTTATCCCCGACAACGCTTAAAACTTTCTGCATCGGATTTCACGACGCTGAATTTGACGAGTCTGAACCGGCTCGCAAAGTCGCCCAACACCTAGGAACGGACCACACCGAACTACGATTCACTGAGGACAACCTGCTTGAACTCGTTGATGACCTTCCCGCATTTTATGATGAACCCTTTGCGGACAGCTCTCAGCTCCCAACGCTTCTGGTATCTAAACTGGCCAGGACCCAAGTTACAGTCGCCATCACCGGCGATGGTGGGGATGAGTTATTGGGTGGGTATAACCGCTACACGTGGCAACCACGACTCTGGAACACGCTCAGACTGCTTCCTCTTCCGATCAGACTCGAGCTTCAGAAACAATTAGAACATCTCAGCAGCGCTCGGATCGCAGGCTGGTACCAGAGGTTTTCCTCCCTCATCCCCCAACGCTACGCCGTGTCTCAGGCCCAGAATAAGATCGAGAAGATCATCAGCGCGCTTGGCTCTTCAGACGCAGTTGATCTCCACCGAGCCCTCCTCGCTCAGCATGAAAGTCCAGAGCTCTTAGTGAAGGGACTTAAGCTGAGTCATCGCGAAGCCTCTATCACGATGCCGACATCTCTGAATCTCATTGAACAGATGATGTTGCATGACCTTATCCATTATTTCCCAGGAGATATTCTCACCAAACTTGATCGCGGCACCATGGCCTTCAGTCTCGAGGGACGGATTCCCTTTTTGGACCCAGACGTGGTTCATTTTGCGTGGGGCCTACCCCTCTCAATGAAGCTGAAGCATGGCCAGGGTAAGTGGATTCTTAGAGAACTTCTCAAGCGGCACGTCCCCCAATCCTACTGGAACCGCCCCAAAACGGGGTTTGGGGTTCCCGTGGGTGCGTGGCTACGGGGCCGCCTTAAGGGCTGGGCCGATGAGAAGCTTTCGGAAAACGCACTGAATCGATCTGGGTTAATCGAAACCCCAGAAATCAGAAGGCTCTGGTCGGAACACGTCAAGGGGCATAGAAACCATGAACGCCCGCTATGGGCGGCTCTAATGTTTCAGAGTTGGTTTGACGCCTACCATCTTTGATGAAAATATGCCCGGGTCAGAAGTTAAAAACTTAAAGGAGCACCGCTCAGTGGGGAACCAAATCGAGAGTCAAACGATTTCAGTGATTGGGCTTGGATACGTTGGCCTCCCCGTTGCCGTTGAGTTTGCAAAATACTTTCCTACCGTTGGGTTCGATCTTAAAGAATCTCGAGTGAAGGCACTGATTCAGGGAAGCGATGTGAACGGTGAAGTCCCCTTATCAGACCTTATTCACCCTAATCTCGTTTTCACAAGCAACCCGACCGAACTCAAACGAGCCACTTTCCATATCATTGCGGTGCCCACACCGATTGACGATGCCAAACAACCCGATCTTAGCCCACTGATCAGCGCGTCTGAAACGGTTGGCGCTTGTCTAAAAAGAGGCGATATCGTCGTCTACGAATCAACGGTCTACCCGGGCGTCACGGAAGATGTGTGCGTCCCTGTGTTGGAACGCGTTTCTCAACTCAAAGGGGGTGTTGATTTTAAGGTGGGCTACAGTCCTGAGCGTATCAACCCAGGAGACCCTGACCATCAGTTTTCTAAAATCAAAAAAGTGGTGAGCGGTCAAGATGAAGAATCTCTCGGAATCATCGCTCAGGTCTATGGAACGGCCGTCAAAGCGGGAGTCTTCAGAGCCTGTTCAATCAAAGTGGCCGAGGCCGCGAAGGTCATCGAGAACACACAACGCGATCTGAATATCGCGCTCATGAATGAGCTCTCTCTGATCTTTGATCGGATGGGAATTGACACTCAGTCGGTACTTGATGCCGCGGGCACCAAATGGAATTTTCTGCCGTTTCGGCCAGGTCTTGTCGGAGGGCATTGTATTGGCGTCGACCCCTACTACCTCACGCATAAGGCCGAACAGCTGAAGTATTTTCCTGAAGTGATCCTAGCTGGAAGACGAATCAACGACAGCATGGGTGGTTATATTGCGAGAAAGACGATCAAAGAGATGATCCATGCTGGCCATGATATCGCAGGAAGTGCTGTCACCGTACTTGGCCTCACCTTCAAGGAAAATTGTCGCGATGTCCGCAACACCCGCGTCGTCGATATTATCGACGAGCTCCGCGAATACGGCGTGAAGGTCCAGGTCTGTGACCCGATGGTGGACCCTGAGGAGGCCAATCGCGCCTATGATTTATCCCTTTATCCCCTCAATGATCTGCCGCCTGCCGAGGCTGTGATTGTTGCGGTGGCTCATGATGTGTTCCGACAACTGCCGATTTTGCAACTTAGGGGGCTGCTCAAGGAAAGTCCTGTCGTCGTAGACGTGAAGGGAATTTACTCGGCAGTCCAACTCCATCAACAAGGGATTCGGCTTTGGCGGCTATAACGCCCCCTTCTAGGCCTAAGGTCCTTCGTATTATTGCACGGCTTAACGTTGGAGGCCCGGCGCTTCATTGCGTTCTGCTCTCTGAGAAACTTAATTCTGAGTTTGAGACAACTCTTGTCTCGGGGAACGTTGCCGTGGGTGAAGAGGATTTCATCAAACTCTTTCAGATCCAAGCCGATGGGTACCAGATGATAAAATTACCTGAGCTCTATCGGCAGATTCGCATCTGGGGTGATTTGAAAGCACTTTGGGCGCTTATCCGTTTGATCCGCAAAGAACGCCCGGATATCGTCCACACTCATACCGCCAAAGCTGGTTTTTTAGGTCGCATTGCCGCCATTCTGACTGGAGTCCCTGTTGTGGTCCATACCTTCCATGGCCACGTTCTTAGAGGGTACTTTAGTCAGCGCGTTTCGAAGTTAATTCGGCAGGCGGAACGTTGGCTTGCGATGGGCACTTCGGCCATCATCACGCTTTCTCCCCAACTTAAGAAAGAATTGAGCGAGGACTTTCGGATTGCACGGCCTGAGAAATTTCGAATCATTCCTTTGGGCCGAAACCTTAAACCTTTTCTTGAAATGCCTAGAAAGCATGGAAAACTTTATCAGGAATTCAAAATCAGCCCTGAGACTTATCTCATGGGGATTATCGGCAGACTCGTCCCTATTAAAGATCATTCCACACTTTTCGCGGCCTGCGCCTTATTACCGAAAGATCAACCTTGGAAACTCTTAGTCATTGGAGAGGGGCCCTTAAGGGACTCACTTACTGAAGAAGTGAGACGCTTAGGCCTAGCGGACAGAATTCTATTCACAGGCTGGAGGCAGGATCTCGAAACTATCTACTCGGACCTTGATCTTTCAATCATCTCGTCCATCAATGAAGGGACACCGCTTTCGCTCATCGAATCGTTCGCGGCCGGTTGTCCCGCGGTCGCAACCGAGGTGGGTGGCGTTGCAGACTTATTTACGGGACGCCAGCTTCAGGTCTGCCATGAAGGACGATTGGTGCCCAAAGAGGACCCTGAATCCCTGGCTACCGCCATTGGAGAAATGATTTCAAACCCTCAATATCGAGTTCAAATGAGCCAAGCTGCCAGAGAGCGAGCTAAGGCCTTTACTGATGAGGAACTTGCCAAGAGAATGCGCGCGCTTTATCACGAATTGTTGGCAAATAAATGGAAATCACCACTCCCCACATAGCACCTTGGATTTTTTGGGCTCTTCTCTTTGTCGTATCCACGACGCTCACTGAGATTGTGAGAATGCTCGCGGCAAAAGCAGGATTTACTTCGAAGCCCTCCGGCGACCGATGGAACCGAAGGGTCGTTTCTTTAGGCGGGGGGATTGCCATTCTGCTCACAGTTTTGGCAGCTTGCCTATGGATTCAAGGCTCAATCCCCTTGGATTTTGGACTTCCTATCTTGGTGGTTTTTATCCTTGGCTTAATTGATGATATTTGGGGAGTACCTCCGGCAGGTAAATTAATTGTCCAAGCCATCGCAGGCGCCTACCTCGCTTCTCGGGGCGTTCGCCTGCCTATCAGCAATGAAACTCTCAGCATTGCGTTGACCGTGGTTTGGGTTCTTGCCATCAGCAATGCGGTCAATCTCATTGATAATATGGATGGTGTCGCATCAGGTGTCGTTGCCATCCTAGCAGCCGGTCTGGCATTTCTATTTTTTCGCCAGGGCAATCCCCAATTCATGCTCCTTTCGGGAGCCATCTCGGCGTCCTGTTTCGGATTTCTGGTTCATAATTTTCACCCCGCTCGTATCTTCATGGGCGACTCGGGAAGCCTTGCCTTAGGCTTTGCGTTAGCCGCGCTCGTCACCCAAATCAAAGTCGCAAGCGACCTATCAGAATCCGTTGCCATCATTGCTGCGGTCGCAATCCTTTCTCCAGCCCTTTTTGACACGATCCTCGTCATGATCAGCCGAAGCCAAGCGAATCGTCCTTTAATGAGCGGCGGGCGAGACCACACCTCCCACCGACTGGTTGCCTTAGGACTAACCGAAAAACGAACCGTCTTGATCCTCTATGCGTTTGCCATGATTGGTGTTGGAATCTGCCATTTGGTTAGCCAGGCAAGCCCTCTCTCCGTGCTCATTATCACAATCCTTTACATGGGTACTCTGGCCTTAGTGGCTGTGTTTCTGCTCGATATGGTTGTTTACCCCAACGCTCCCGTGATGAAGCTTAGGAATCAGTCATTGCACCGGTCGCTGCCCCAGCCGCTTCTCTACTCGATTGAAATCACTCTCGATATTTTCATCATCTGCTTAGCCTGGACAACCGCTCATTTACTGAGATTTCATGATGAAGATATTGTCTTATACGCACCGCTCACCTTGGCTCCGATCATTCCCTTCCTCCTCATGGCCAAACTATCTTCATTCCTAGGTTTCAGACTTTATCGCGGACTTTGGCAGACAGTTTTCATCAAAGACGTCTATCGCATCTTTAAGGCCGCGTCGCTTGGCACACTCATCACGGTCCTGGGTCTCGCCTTAGTCACTCGCCTTCAAGACGTCTCTCGGACTGTCATCGTCTTGGATTGGCTATTAACCTTCATCGGCTTATTGGGCGTTCGCACGGCGATCAGTGGGTTTAGAAGATGGTCCAGAAAATTAGCAAGTTCGCCGTACCGAGCAGCGCTGCTAGGGCCTTCCTCGTTGATGAACGCCACGGAAGAAGCCACCTTATTGGAACCCGGAATCAAATTTCACGGTGTCATCTACACTGACACCACCGAACCCCACGGTGAGAAAATTCTAGGAAGTGCCACGCGACTTAACGAACTTCTCGAAAACAATCAGATTGATATGATCCTAGTTGCCACACCCGACTTCAACGCCAAACTCTCTAGCCTAGCCGCCCGAGGCTTTCTCATCCGCCAGGTCACCGTCCAACTCGGCTAATCCTGAAAGGTGCCCATCCCCTTTCAGGATCTTGAATTACCTTGATAGGCTTGTTAAGGTGCGTAAGTAGGTAAAAGGAGTCTAGATTTGCGCGTTTTGATTACTGGCGGGGCAGGTTTCATAGGATCACATCTGGCCGAGGCTTGCCTCGTCCGAGGCGATGATGTTTATATCATCGATAATCTATCAACTGGATCGCTTGAGAACATCCGCCACCTCAGCGAGAACCCAAAATTTCAAGACCGGCTTTATGTCACTGTCGACTCCATCTTAAACCATGAGATCATGGTTGAATTGATCGGCACCGTGGACGTCGTAATCCACTTCGCCGCGGCAGTCGGTGTTGAGTACATCATTGCCAATCCGCTATCTTCGATCATTACCAATGTCCGAGGGACCGAGGCTGTCTTAGAAATTTGCGCTAAATTCCGCAAGCAAGTCGTGATTGCATCAACCTCTGAGGTTTATGGCAAACACGACCACGCGCCGCTTGTTGAGACTGATGACTGCGTGTACGGAAGTTCGGAAAAATGCCGCTGGAGTTATGCAGCTGGTAAACTCATGGATGAGTTTACGGGTCTTGCTTACCACCGAACCCGTAACTTGCCCGTGATCATCATACGACTCTTTAATACGGTGGGGCCAAAGCAAACGGGGCGCTACGGCATGGTGATCCCTCGGTTCGTCGAGCAAGCGCTCACGGGAAAGCCCGTCACCGTTTATGGGTCGGGGGAGCAAACCCGAACGTTCACCCATGTTAGGGAAGTGGTGCATTCGATTCTCAGGCTTGTCACGACACCTAACGCGATTGGCCAGGTCATTAATATTGGCGGCGTACAGGAAATTTCGATGCTTGATTTGGCTCGAAGAATCACGGATCTCTGCCAATCTGAATCACCCATTCAGCTGATCCCCTATGATGAAGCCTACCCAAAGGATTTTGAAGATATGCAGCGGCGGGTGCCATCAACGGAAAAGCTTCGTGGGCTGATTGATTTTTCTCCAACCATGAAGTTGGATGCTATTTTAAATGATGTGATTGAAGAATCGAAACGGGCAACGACTCTCAAGGCGCATGGGTCTGAAACAGCTTCGAATCGATTGCCCCAACCAACAAGCGATCGACCGAACTTACCGGTATAGGACTCATTATGTGTGGAATCATTGGATATGTGGGAGAATCAAGCCCTCAGGATGTTTTGATTGATGGGCTTAGACGGCTTGAGTACCGCGGCTATGATTCGGCTGGCATTGCGATCCTAGACACGAACCACACGGATGTTTTCAGATCAGCGGGTCGAATCAACGCCCTTGAAGAGAAGATTGGAACGCATCAGTTCCAAGGGTTTCTGGGCATCGGGCATACTAGGTGGGCGACCCACGGCGCTCCGACTGAAAACAATGCCCACCCCCATCAAATAGGTGCGATCACTTTGGTCCATAATGGCATCATCGAGAATTACAACGAGCTTAAAGAAGAAATGGTCCTCAAAGGACGCGTCATCCAGAGCGAGACGGACACGGAGATTGTGGCGCACCTTTTTGATGAGCAAGTGCAGAATGGAAAAACGCTAACCGAATGCCTCTCGATTGTCTTACCAAGGCTTGTCGGCTCGTACGCCTTTGTTCTGATCAGTGATCGAGAGCCCAACACCCTCATTGGCGTTCGCAATGGAGCCCCGCTTTTAGTAGGCCTTGGTCAGAACGAAAATTATCTGGCCTCGGATGTTCAAGCCATCCTGCACCGCACTCGTCGGATTATTTACTTGAAAGATAAGCAGTACGCGATCTGCCGAGCCGCGACCGTCCAGGTGGGCGATATTAACGGAGCCTTTATTCAGCCCGAGATCAAGACCGTGACTTGGACCTCCGAGCAGTGTGAGAAGGGTGGGTATTCTCATTTCATGCTCAAAGAAATTCACGAGCAGAGCCGCGCCATCGCGATGACCCTTGAGGGTATCATTGACCACCGAGACAACACTGCTCGGTTAACTGAACTCGATCCTTTCTTAGATCGCCTACAATCCATCACTCGAATCCAGATTGCAGCTTGCGGAACCGCACGGCACGCAAGCCTCGTTGCGAAATATTATTTGGAAGCGCTCACACGACTCCCCGTTGAAGTTGATTTTGCGTCTGAGTTTCGTTACCGAAACCCTATTCTGGATAAGAACACACTAACCATCTTCATCTCACAGTCTGGAGAAACGGCAGATACTTTGGCGGCCCTTAAGGAAGCCAAAAAACACGACACACTCTGTTTATCGGTTTGTAATGTCCGAGATAGTTCCTTGGCTCGTGAATCGGATATCGTGCTCTACACCAATGCGGGACCTGAGATTGGGGTTGCGTCGACCAAAGCGTTCACCACCCAACTTGAAATGCTCCACCTTCTTGCCATTCACCTTGCCAATGTTCGTGGGAACTTAAGTCCGGAAACGCTCAAGCGCTTAAGCGCGGATCTCATTCATTTACCGCTATTAGTTGACCAAGCTTTAGAACTCGAACCCGCCATCGAAGCGATTGCAGAAAAATATTACCAAACTAAATTCTTTTTCTTTATCGGAAGAGGGGTCCAGTTCCCGATAGCCTTAGAGGGTGCTCTGAAACTAAAGGAAATATCCTATATCCACACAGAAGGGTATCCTGCCGGTGAACTCAAACACGGCCCCATTGCCTTGATTGATAGCGATACCGTCATCGTCGTTATTTCCCCCAAGGACAAGAAAAGCGATCTGATTGAAAGCCCCAATCTCTACGACAAGATGATGAGTAATTTGCAGGAAGTGAAGTCTCGCGGCGGTAAAATTATTGGGATTGGTACCGAAGGCGACGCCTTTTTAGCTAGAGAGTCTAACGACTTTATTGGACTTCCTCAGAGCACTTGGAACTTAAACCCAATCCTAACGACTATCCCACTTCAGCTTCTGGCCTACTATATCGCGGTTAAACTTGGCACTGACGTCGACAAGCCACGCAATCTCGCCAAAAGTGTCACCGTCGAATAACGACCTTACGGCAACAACGTCTTAGCCAAAGAGTTCATTTTCCACACATTCGCAGAGCGTGTGGTAGACGATTTGATGCATCTGCTGAATCTCACTGGTGCTTCGACCGGGAACAATCACGCAATAATCAGCAAGCTCTTTCACTTGGCCCCCATCCCATCCGGTGAGCACGATCGAAGGGACTTTTTTATCTCGGCAGACTTCAAGGGCACGAACGATATTCATGGACTTCCCCGAGGTTGTGATCCCAAGAAAACAATCTTCTGCCCGTAATTTTGCCACTAAGGGGCGGGAAAATATCTCATCAAACGAGAAATCATTCCCAATCGCCGTGAGGATTGAAGTGTCCACCGTCAGTGCTTCTGCAGGTAATGGAGCTCTGGGCTTAGCAAGCTTGCTCACAAATTCCGCCGCAAGATGTTGAGCATCCGCCGCCGAACCACCATTGCCGGCAATATAAAGTCGTCCGCCCTTTTGATAACTCGAGACGACTTTGCCCACAACCATTGAGAACACTTCCATGATCTCGGGGGCCTTCATTAAATCTTGAATGGCTCGTTGCGCTCCATCCAATCGTTGTTTCAAGGTTTCAATATAAAGTTCTGACATGGCCCAATTATACGGGAGTATCACTAGCTAGAGTCAACCTCTGAAATCGACTCCAGCCTTTACGCATCAGTGGTTTAAGCGGGTTAAGCCACTTTAGTCCGTATCGGTAATGGTGCCGGAGTTCGTTGACAGCCAGCCCCTTAAAACTCGGTTCCCTTTCCGGAATTCGGTCCCACCCCAAATCAAATCGGAGCATTTTCTGCAAGGTTTCAGGATACTTTCTTTCTAGTTCAACTTCTTCCCAATATTCATAGTTCTCCCCGCGACTGGCGCTCTCGAGATGAACCCCTATGATTCCACCCAAATAAAGATTCTTAAGCCCATGTCCACGGCATTTAAAATTAAAATCGACGTCGCCGTAACCATTCGCAAGAGTTTGAGAGTCCAGACCACCGAATTGTCGAAAGAGCTCTGCCCTAAAGACACAGGCTGCGAACGTATTTCCGTACACCTCATGGTTGAGATAGCCTATCACGGTTGAATCTTGAGTATTCCCCACCCTGGCTAACCTGGCCCCACCTCCAAAATAGGCCCTAAGCCCCGAATGCTGCGATCTTCCATCGGGATATTCAAGCCGTATACCAACGGTCCCAACCCACTTTTCGGCGGCCCAACTGACCCAGAGATCAAGATCGCCGGGCTTACCCTTAAGAAAAACATCATTATTTAGCAAGAGCAGATACTCGCCTGAGGCGCTATTTTTAATCGCCTCGTTATGCTGGTCCGCAAAATTAAATGGCTTCTGATAGCCTATCCATCGGGTAGGAACCGACAGTGTTTTTCGCCATGCCTGAAGCGCTTTTACCGATTCATCAGACGATTCGTTATCGACTAAAAGGATCTCGACGGGAATCTCCCCCTTAAGGGCGATTAAGGCTTCCACAGATTTCTTGGTCCATTCAACTTTATCTCGAAAGCATACCACGACCGAAATGAGGGAGTCCGAAGACGGACGACGGGGTACGACATCAAGAAGCCGTTCGCCCTCAGCCTGGCGAGATCTCAGAGTAGAATCAATTTTCTTATAACGAAGATGGGCTTCGATGACCAACTCGCTCGATTCGTTGAGTAGCCGAGGCCAATCTTCTCGATACAGCAGATAGTAAGGCAACGCAGCAATCGCTGAAGTCTTTTCTGTCACTCTGAGAAGAAAATCATGACGAAACGACTCTCCAGATCTTGAAGAAAAACCGCTGAGCGCCTCAAATAGCCGAGCCTTAACCCACCAGGCTCGCCCCAGGTAATCCCCATGCAGCAGAGTGAACCAGCTGAATTCTGATTTTGAGTAGCAGGCTTTTAAGTTGCCGGCAGAATCTATGATCACTTCATGGCTATAAAGAAGCTCAGGCGAAGCCGGCGCGATCATTTCAAGGGCGTAGAGATAGAATGCCACGGGGCTAAGCCTGTCTTTTGCGCCGAGAAAGATCAACCACTCACCCGTCGCAGCCGACGCCCCCAGATTATAGGCTTCAGACTGGGAGATTGGATTGGCCGAATGGATGCTTCGGATCGCTTGCCCCTCAGGCCCACGCTCAGTGGTCTGCCGCAACGACGATCCAATCAGAATTGCCTCCCAGGCCTGGTAACTCTGGACCTTAAGAGACTCCAAGAGCACTCTGACAGAGCGCAAGTCGTCTTCTGATTGGACTGAGATAATGACACTGAGTTTTGGCGTACTTGAAAGTAACCCATACCGATTCGATTGTTCCTGCCATTTTTTCGAAACTTCCGAAGGTAATTCAGTGCGCCCCACCGTAAGAAGGGGGATCTTCTTAAGAAACCTATCCAACAGAACTAGGCTCACGTGGATAACCGAGTCTCGAAGGCCGTCGCATTGCCTTCACAGAAATCGAGATAACGATCCACCATCAGGGTCGGCTCACCCTGCGCGACAATCTTTCCCTGATCCAACACAACGACCTTATTGCAGAATCGCCGGATGTAGCTCATATCATGCGCGACGAGAAGTAGAATCTTAGATTCCTCCACAAACTTATCTAAGCGACGATTCGCCTTCTGAATAAACGACGCATCGCCCCCTGCATACAATTCATCTAAGATCAAAATATCCGGAGTCACTTCGGTAGCTATCGTGAAAGCGAGCCGAAGATTCATTCCAGTTGAGTAGTACTTGACCGGCATATCAAAGAAGTCGCTGAGTTCAGAGAACTTAATGATCGAGTTGAGCCTTTTCGCTATTTCCTTTCGGGGAATTCCGAGCACAGCGCCATTTAAAAAGGCATTTTCGCGTCCGGTTAACTCCGGACTAAAGCCCGCTCCAATTTCGATCAAGGGCGCCACCCGGCCACTCACAGTTAGCGCACCTTCAGACGGTCGGTAGATCCGACTAATGACTTTGAGCAGAGTGCTCTTACCCGCGCCATTTTTTCCAATGATGCCAAGCCGATCGCCTTCTCTTAAGTCTAGATTCATCTGATCTAATCCAAGAAAATCAACCTTCTGAGGCGGGTTTTTCTCATACCAAGTCGGAGGCCTGAGAAGCCTCATCGCGGCCTCTTTGATCCCGTGACTCCGGCCATAGTATTTGCGAAATCGCACCGAGACATTATCTAAACGAACAAAACTCTCCATCATCTCACATCCTAAAAACGAGTTCGTCTTCCCACGTAATCAGAGCGACCAACCCCAACGCAAACGTCATTAGGGCGACACAGAAAGTCGTGGCGAGTTCATTCAAACCAGGTAGTTGCCCATGATAGATAAGCTCTTGAAAAAGATGCACCTGAGAATAAAACGGGTTCAATCTCATCCACGGAGCGTAATGCGGCGGCAGAACGCTCATCGGGTAGAGAATGGGTGTCGCAAAATATAATAGCTGAAGGAAAACACCGAGAAGGTATTTCACATCCCGGAAGAACACAGTCGCAATGGCCACAAGGATGGTCAAACCAATCGTAAACAAACCCAAGCACAGAACCGCAAAGGGGAGATAAAACCACGTGGCATAAAAAGGAAACCCACTGATAACACCAACAAGGCTTAGAGCGATTAATGAAAAAACAAAATCCACGCCTCGCAAAGCAACCTTACTCAGTGGAAAAAGCAATTTTGGTAAATAGATTTTCTTGATGAAATTTTCATGGTCCAAAAAAGTCGTCGAGGCAGCGATCAGAGATTGGCTAAAAAACGTCCACGCCAAGAGCCCTGAAAATAAAAAGAGCGTGTAGTCTTTCATTCCCAGTCTAACCACATGAGAGAAAACAACGGACAAAACCAATAACTGAATCACGGGATTAAGAAGTGACCACACATACCCCAACATCGTACGACGGTATTTAATCTTAAGATCCTGAGAGATCAGATTATAGAGAACTTCACGATACTGGTAGAGATCGTGAAAGAGTCCACGAAAGCTCCTCAGAGCCACCGCCCTCATACCACCTTACCACGCAAGAGATCTTGAAAATGAACCACGCCAGCCAAGTTCTCGCCATCCATCACAAGCAGATGGTGAATGGAGTAACGCTCCATGCACTCTCTCGCCTCAACGGCCAGCGCATTGTGGTCTATCGACACCGGTGTGCTTGTCATGATCCTCTTGGCATCGCAGGGGCTATGAACGCCCTCTTTCTGAAAAAACCGCCTTAAGTCACCATCGGTGATAATTCCTAGTATTTTCCCCTGATCTCTAACGACACTCAGACCAAGACGCTTACTGGTCATTTGAACTAAGACATCTTCGAGACTGTCATTAGGGCCGCTAAAGGGAACTTCGTCCCCCTTATGCATGAGCTCGCTCACTCTAAGCCATAACCTTCTACCCAAAGAACCACCCGGGTGGAGTCTTGCAAAATCACTCTCCCCAAACCCTCGCATCTGCATGACAGTCGTCGCTAAGGCATCACCTAGCGCCATCATCACCGTTGTTGAAGTTGTGGGAGCAAGGCCTAAGGGACAGGCTTCCTCGGAAATTTTTGCCAACAACAATAGATCGACTTGCCTTGCCAGAGAACTCAATGG
>Ga0105164_10001306_pt1 | contig 16073 bp, 17 predicted proteins | sample VDWuncwatermetaG_FD_89674 | JGI IMG/M metagenome (GOLD analysis project Ga0105164, IMG submission 89674) | Wastewater microbial communities from Netherlands to study Microbial Dark Matter (Phase II) - VDW unchlorinated drinking water | ecosystem: Environmental > Aquatic > Freshwater > Drinking...
ACCCACACAAAATAAAATGCCATTATTGCAAGAGAAATATGGGCAAAGAATATATCGAAATAATTTAAAGCAACAATGAAAAACCGAAAAATTATTTTTGGATTATTTATTTTAACTATTATTTTTCTTGTTAGTTGCAAAAAATCTGATACTGAATTAACTTTACAAACATATAGATACGACTGTAGCCTTAAAAGGCCTATTTATGAGAAAGGAGTGTTAGTAAAGGAAACATTACCTATTTTGAACAAGCTTTGTTTGACAGAAAAACCGTCTTTAGACAATCCTTTTACCGTTAAATACATATTCAAATATGATAGACTTTACTTTGATAGACCAAATGAACAAAGAGTTGCAAATGCCACTATTTATCTTCATGATGGATTATCGTTAGTAGAAGGTAATCTTAAATGGAAAGGAACTTTGACAGAAAAGCAAGAGCAAAGCATTGAAGTTAAAGTTAAGGCATCAGACATAGGTAAATATAGGATAGGCGCTTCTATTTATGTAGAAGGTGTTGGAGGTATCGGAGATTACTTTGTTTTGAACATAACCACAAACGAAATAATTGTAACAGACCAACCTTAAAATTGCTATAAGTAAAATTAAAGAAATGAAAAATAAAAAGATTATATTCGGAGGATTGTTAATTTTAATTATTCTCTTTATTTTTTTAGTTGTTAATATTTATCAAAGTGTAATCAATCCAAAATACATTAGTTGCAACACAGATTCAGATTGTAAACTAACAGTAAGTTGTTGTAGTTCTGTTTGTGTAAGTGATGCTAAAGATTATTTTAAACATCGTGGGCCATGTATGGCAGAATGTATCGTAACACCACAACCGCAAGGGAGTTGCAGGTGTAGTCAAAACAAATGTCAGCATATTTAGATAACAATAAAACTAATGATTTATTTTTAAATTAAAATTATTGTAATTGCTCTATTGTCAAAAGCAAAAAGAACAAAAAAATAACGAAAGCTAACATTACGAAAACTCAATAACGAATTGAACATTAAATCAATTAATTAAAAACTTAAAACGAAATGCTACAAACAAAATTATGCAATATCAAACTCAAAAACCCAACAATTCTTGCTTCTGGAATTTTAGGAGTAACAAAAGAAAGCGTTGACCGTATTGGAAAAAGCGGAGCAGGGGCTGTAACTCTAAAATCATTATGCCATGAAGAAAGAGCTGGAAATTTAAATCCGACAATGTTTGGCTATGATGGTGTTTTTCTTAATGCAGTGGGTTTGCCAGGTCAAGGCATCGATTCTGCTTTAAAGGACTTCCAAAGATTGAATAATCTAAGTGTTCCAGTTATAGGCAGTATTTTTGGCTACAAGATTGAACAGTTCGGTTTTGTTGCCAAGACGATGGCTTCCTTGAAGCCGGCAATGATTGAAGTTGACATATCGTGCCCGCATATGGATTATGGCAAGCCGTATTATGCCGACACTGAATTAACCGGAAAAGTTACTAAACTTGTAAAACAAAATTCTGGCAAAATTCCAGTCAGCATAAAACTAAGCCCAAATGTTCATGATATCAAAGAGATAGCGCACTCAGCTGAACGAGCAGGAGCAGATGCAATAACTGCTATTAATACTGCAACCGGAATGGTAATTGATATTGATGCACGCAAACCAATTCTGGCCAATAAGATAGGAGGAGTATCAGGTCCCGCATTAAAACCTATTGCTGTTCGATGTGTTTATGAAATTTATGAAGTGGTAAAAATTCCGATAATTGGAACTGGCGGAGTTACTTACGGGAAAGACGCTATTGAGATGATAATGGCAGGAGCTACAGCTGTCGGCATTGGAACAGGAGTTTATTATCGAGGAATTGATGTCTTTAAGAAAATATGCGATGAAATGGGGCAATGGATGAAAAAGGATAAGGTTAAAAATTTGGATGAGATAAGAGGATGTGTGCACAATTAAGAAAGAAAATTGGTCTGACGATTCAATTACTGTAAATGGAAATGCAAAATTTTAGGTATATGCTTATTGAATTCCTTGGAGTGATATATTCATTCAAAAAATCAATAGATAAAAAAAATCAATAAAAACTAAAAATGTCTACTAAATTAATCGGCACTTTTGATTATCCTAAAGAATGGAAAGATTATTGTTACTATACCCATTCATTATACATCAAAAATCAGCATTTCAGGAAATGGATTAGCGATAAGGATATCTCTCTATTTAACTTTAGCAATATAAAAAAAGATATTAAACACATAAAATTAGGTATAGAAGATGCTATTAAAACAGCAAAACTTCACTTTAAGATTTGTTATGCCACTGACAGCAAAATCAAGAAAATGAACATAACGGATGAAAAAATAAGCAGCAGCAAACTATTAAAAACAGTTGCTGAAGAAAGAAAAAAGAGCCATAAAGAGCATGCAAATATCTATATCTTTAACAAGCCGATAAAATCCTCAAATGCCATTATCGAGGATGGCGAAGCATTGACTTATGTTTCAGAAGGTGTAATAATATTTACTTTTGATTCTTTTAGGAAGTACCTTCATAAATTTTTGAGGCGTAGGGCTAAGCACGAGGCGTTGCATCTGTTGGGGCTTAATTTTCATCACGATGATATCAAAGTTACAGGTTACAGTAATGATGCTGCATGCGTTATGCAGTATAATGCACCAACTCAGTACTTGTGCAAAAAATGCAAGGAAGCCCTTGTGTATTTTTGGAAGGGGATAGAGTATGAAACAAATGGAAAATTCATTAAGAACTGAAATATGCAAAAAAGATATCCCGCAGTTAATTGTGGTATCGGATGTTATTAAAGAAGCCGAAGGCATTAAATCTTTTTTCTTTAATCATTCAATCGACTGTAAGCCTGGCCAATTCATTATGGTATGGTTGCCTAATGTTGACGAAAAACCAATGGCTGTTTCTTATTGGAAGAAAAATGAGTTTGCTTTTACGTCGGCAGCAATAGGAAAATTTACTGGAAAATTGGATGCGCTTAAAAAAGGTGATAAATTGGGAATTAGAGGACCATATGGGAATTTTTTCTCAACAAAATCATATGCATGCGTTGTTGGCGGCGGAGTCGGTATGGCATCTGTTTCTACTCTCATAGATAACTTAAGGAATCCTGTAATAATAAATGGCGCAAGAAGCAAAGAGCACTTGATTTATTTGAAAAGGTACAAAAATAAAAAAATGATAGCAGCAACTGATGATGGAAGTTATGGCAGAAAAGGTTTTACAACTGATGTTTTAAAAGATTTATTATCCAGAAATAAAAAAATAAAAATTGTTTATACTTGCGGTCCAGAAATAATGATGAAAAAAATTTTTGAAATATGCGAAAAAAATAAAGTTGAATGTGAAGCTTCGCTTGAAAGGTACATGGCATGCGGATTTGGAATTTGCGGAAAATGCGTAATTAATGATAAACTTGTATGTGTTGATGGGCCTGTTTTTAATTCAAGCCATTTAAGAAAATTGTCAGAATTTGGAAATTTTGCAAGGCTAAAGAGCGGAAGAAAAGTTGCAATAAGGGAGTACCACTCAATCCACAGTTAATGTTTAAACCAAAAGTATTAAATATCACTTAATCTCACTAAATATTATGGAAATAAAAACAAAAGCAAGAAAATGGGGAAGTTCAATTGCAGTTATCCTGCCAAAAGCGCTTGTAGAAGAAAGAAAAATAAAGGAGAATGACGACATATTCATAGACGTAAAAAAACCCCTTTTAGCCTTTGAAATTTTTGGGATTGCTCCACGAACTTCCAAAAAATCCGCACAGCAGATTAAGGATGAAATAAAGGCCGGATGGTAGGCTACTTTTGGGACAGCTACGCTGCTATAGAGCTGATAGGAGGTAACAAGAGTTATGCAAAGTACATACATGAATTAGTGAGGACAAGCATATTCAATCTGGCTGAAATATACTGGTTTGCATTGAATGAGTATGAAGAAGAAAAAGCCGAAGAAATATATGAAAGATTCAAAAAAGGAGTTGTGGAAATCAATGATGTTGTTCTTAAAGACGCGGTGAAGTTCAGAAAGAGACATAAAAATAAGAATTTATCTTATGCTGATTGCATTGGTTATGTTTATGCACTTAAAAATAACCTAATTTTCCTAACAGGCGACAAAGAATTTGCTAATTTCAGCAATGTAGAGTTTGTAAAATAATCACTTCAAAAACAAAATGTCACTCTTAATAAAAAATTGCAGATTATATATTAAAGACAAGGTGCATGTAAAAAATATCCTGATAAAAAAAGGAAAAATTGCAAAAATTTCCAGTGACATGCGAGTGAGCTCGTTGCGAACTCGCTCACAGGTTGGTGAAATTTTTGCTGACAATATTATTGACGCAAAAAACAATTTTGTTTTGCCTGGATTGATAGACTGCCATGTCCACTTCAGAGAGCCGGGTTTAACTCACAAAGAGGATTTCTTGACTGGAAGCATGGCTGCTGCAAAAGGTGGAGTCACAACAATTTTGGATATGCCAAATACTTTGCCGCCCACTACAACTTTACAGACTCTAGAAGAAAAAAGAAAAATGGCAAGCAAGAGCATTGTTAATTATGGTTTTCACTTTGGTGCTACAAGCAATAATATCTCTGACATGAAGAAAGTCAAAAATATTTCAGCTGTGAAATTATATATGGACTACACAACAGGCGATTTAAAAGTTGATGATTTTGAGGCAATAAGGCAAATATTCAGTATTTCAAGAATTACAATAGTGCACGCTGAGGATTTAAAAGTGAAAAACGCAATTGATATTTTAACAAAACATAAAATCAAGAATAAGCTCCATGTAGCCCACGTAAGTTCTGAAGAGGAGCTAAAGCATGCAAAAATGAACGCAATAAAAAATCAGGTAACTGTGGAAGTTACCCCCAATCACCTTTTTATGAACGAAAATGATTTGCAAAATCTTGGCTCATTTGCAGAAATGAAACCTAGATTAAAAACTGAGCAGGATCAAAAAGCATTGTGGCTTGGAATCAAAAATGGAATTGTTGATATTATCGCATCAGACCATGCGCCTCATCTAAAGGAAGAAAAAGAAAAAGTTAATTATCCATTTGGGGTTCCAGGAGTTGAAACAATGCTGCCTTTATTGCTTGATGCTTTTAATGCAGGCAAGATTAGTCTTCCTGCTATACTAAAACTTTGCTGTGAAAATCCTGCTAAACTTTTTCGAATAAAGAATAAAGGAATTCTTAAGGAAGGTTACGACGCTGATCTGGTTATTGTAGATTTGGATAAGAGACAAGCTGTAAGAAATGAAGATTTGATGACAAAATGCAAATGGAGCCCTTTTGACGGCAAAATATTAAAAGGCTGGCCAGTAACAACTATTGTTAATGGAAATGTTGTTTATGACAATGGAGAAATTTTTGATGTGAAGGCTAAAGAGATTGACTATTTATAGAGTTTAATTTTAAAATTATCAGGCAAAAATTTCAAAAACATAAAAGATTTAAGGTTATGTATGAACGATAAAATATCAGAGATTCTGCTGAATGTAAATGCAATAATGCTAAGAACCAAACCGCCTTTCAGATGGGCGTCTGGAATTTTATCTCCAATATATACTGATAACAGGGTTTTAATGGGTTATCCTAAAGAGAGGGAATTCATTGTAAATGCTCTGATAAAATTAATCAAGAAAAATAAAATAAAGTATTATGGCTTTGCGGCAACTGCGACTGCAGGCATACCTTGGGCGTCTTGGCTCGCGCAGAAATTGAAAAAGCCGATGGTTTATGTAAGAAGCGAAGCAAAGGATCATGGAAAAGAAAATTTAGTAGAAGGCAAAGTGGAGAAAGAAAAAAGCTACATTGTAGTTGAAGATCTTATAAGCACAGGAGCTAGTTCAATCAACACAATAAACGCAGTGCGCGAAAAAAATGGCGTTGTTGAGTATTGCGCTGCCATATTCACTTACGAGCTTGAAAGGGCAAAAACCAATTTTGAAAGCTCAAGTGTAAAATTGCTTACGCTAACAGATTTTACAAGCTTTGTGAAAACTGCATTGAAGAAAAAGTGCATTTCAAATCAGGAGTTAAGTCACATAATGGACTGGAAAAAGCATCCTGAAGGATGGGTTGCTGTTTGAAAATTTAAAAATAAAAGCATTAAACAAGATTTCAATAAATAAAAAAATTCATTAACGAAAATTTCATAAAAATTGAAAATAAATAATAAATAGGCGAGGCGAAAATGATTGGCAGGGAAATTTTCTCCGAGCACAAAATATTGCGACGAAGTCGCGGATTGTAAATTAAAAATTATAATTATCAAATTTAAAATGCAAATAATTAAATTAAAAAAATCGATAATACCGAGCTGTGATTTTGATAGCTTGGAGAAATTAAATAAATTAGTTAAGGCCACCTGTTCTGTTAAAAGGATTGGCGCTTATAAAATTGGCTTTGAGCTTGTCATCCCATTCGGATTGGAAAAGGTTGTGAAAACTATTAGGAACATAACTAGATTGCCAATAATTTATGACCATCAAAAAGCTGGAACTGATATTCCGGAAATGGGGGAAAAATTTATGAAAGCCTGCAAATTTGTTGATGCTGTTATTCTGTTTCCGCAAGCAGGACCTGAAACAGAGGTTGCATGGATTAAAGCAGCTCAAAAAGTTAGCATGAATATAATTATCGGAGGAGAGATGACGCATCAGGCATTTTTAAAGGAAGCTGGTGGCTTTATAGATAATGATGCACCAAAGAGGATTTATGAGATTGCAGCTTCAATGGGAGTTGCTGATTTTGTAATCCCTGGAAATAAGCCGGAAAAATCAATGGAATATGTTAATTTAATCAAAAACAAAGGAAAAAATCCGGTATTCTATTCTCCAGGATTAATAGCACAAGGCGGCAAAATAAGCGAGTTGGCTGAGAAACTTGATTCATGGCACGCAATTATCGGAAGGGCAATTTATGAAGCAAAGGATATGAAAAAAGCGGCTGAGGAGATGGTAAAAGAGCTAGTTTGAATCATTTCAGTTTTTGAGACAATAAGTTATTCGACAGTAAGCCTACAAAAATCCTGAATATTTTGTATGATAGTAGTATGGTAACCTCGACTCGAGTACTAACCTTTCGAGGTCTTCAACTCCTTGGTTTTGATTGTTAGGTTGTGCGATAATACTCATATGTAACCCTCCTATACTCTCACCAGAAACCCAAATTTTGTAACCATTACGCCTTATGTCACCTACTAATTCTGTAAATGCACTAACAATAAGTGGGATGATTTCCAAGGTCTCTTGCTCAATTCTCAAATCGTGGGTTAACTCTAGATCAAATCTGTACAACTCGAGAGGTTTTGCATCAGTCATTTTATACCTATCTTTAAGTAATAACCAAATATATTTAAATGTTACCTTTTGGTTACCACATGAAATGAAAATTCTTATAAAAATTCAAAAATCTTATAAACATTAAAATTAAACTCAATTTAAATAAAAATATAATCTACGATTAAATTTTTTGATACTAAAATGCTACAAAACATTTCATGGCTTGGGCATGCAGGATTCAAGATTAAAGGAGAAAAAACGGTTTATATTGATCCATTTAAAATTAACGATAATGAACCTGCTGACATAATAATTATTACGCACGAGCATTTTGACCATTTAAGCCCCGATGACATAAAAAAGATACAGACAGGAAAAACTTTGATTGTAACAACGCAAGATTGTTATTCAAAATTTTCTGGAAATATAAAAACAATAAGTCCAGGAAAATCTTTGGATGTTGATGGAATCAAAATAGAAGCAGTGCCTGCTTACAATGCAAACAAACAATTTCATCCAAAGGAAAATGGCTGGATTGGTGTCATTGTAACAATCAACGGCAAAAGAATTTATCACGCTGGAGACACCGACAACATTCCTGAAATGTCTAATTTAAAGAACATAGATGTTGCTTTGCTGCCAGTTTCAGGAACTTATGTTATGACCGCAGAAGAGGCAGCTGATGCTGCAAACAGGATAATGCCAAAAGTGGCTGTGCCTATGCATTACGGCTCAATTGTTGGAACAAAAGCAGATGCTGAAAAATTCAAGAAATTGTGCAAGTGCAAAGTTGAAATTCTGGATTGATTGAACGAAAAAGAAAAAAAAGATACAATAAAAAGGCATATTTATAAGTTAGTATTCATTTCTAGGTGATACTCGAAATGGTCAAAAAGAGTAGATTAGCAACCGAGCAAATAGATTACGCTACGGTAGCTAAGCCCCATACACCCATGTATCTTATCCACAAATATTGGGCAAGAAAGCCCCATAATGTGGTTTCTGAATATATACAACATTACACAAAAGAAGGAGACATTGTCTTAGACCCTTTCTGCGGCTCAGGCCCAACTCCAATAGAAGCTATAAAGCTTGGAAGAAAAGGCATAGGCATTGACTTAGACCCTGTTGCTACATTTATCACAAGAATGACGGCAATTCCTGTTGATGTTTCTAAAATAAAAACAACTTTTGAAGATATTAAGAAAAACTGCAAAGAGCAGATTGAGGAGTTGTATAAGACAAAATGCAAGAAATGTGGGAAAATTGGGTTTATAATATGCACTCACTGGGAAAATTCCAACCCAATAAAAATATTTTATGATTGTAGCACTTGCAACAAAAAAATAGATAAAAAACCTGATGATGAAGATTTAAAGTTAATAAAAAATGTGGAGAAAATGGACATTCCTTATTGGTATCCTAAAAATAAACTCTATTATGATGGTGAAGGTTTTTTAAAAAAAGAAAAGAACGAATCTATTCCTGATTTATTTACAAAACGTAATCTAATAAGCTTATCAATATTATTTGAAAATATAAATAAAATTAAAGATGAAAAAATAAAAGATATTTTTAGGTTTACATTTACTTCATTAACACATTTAGCAAGTAGATTAACTCCAGTTAGACCTACTAGACCTATGAGCTCTTTTTGGGCGATGCATAGTTACTGGGTTCCACCAATTAATATGGAATCAAATGTTTGGATGCTGTTTGAGAGCGCCGTTAATGGCAAGCAAGGAATAATAGAAGGCAAAACAGATTCCAACAATCAAATCAAATACTATAAAGAAGCAAAAAAATTCAGCGACTTAAATGATGGAGCAAACATATTCATAAAAACCCACAATGCTTTGGAATTAACAGAAATAATCCCTCATAATTCTGTTGATTATGTATTTACAGATCCTCCTTACGGCGGTGCTGTTCAGTATTTTGAGTTAAGTACTTTATGGGCTTCTTGGCTAAAAATAGATTTGAACTACAGAGAGGAAATTACAGTGAATAAACAGCAGAATAAGGATTTGGAATATTACCATAAAATGCTGAGAAAATCCTTCAAGGAAATTTATCAAGTTTTAAAGCCAGGAAAATTTATGACTGTCACGTTTCACAGCACAGATATTAAAGTATGGAACTCAATTATTAAAGCGGTTGTCATGGTTGGCTTTGAGTTGGAAAAAATAATTTATCAGCCTCCAGCAAGACCATCTGCAAAAGGATTATTGCAGCCATATGGCTCTGCTGTTGGAGATTATTACATAAGATTTAGAAATCCTGAACTAGACAACAATGTAACTGAAAAAGAAATTGACTTAAAAACTTATGAATTGGAGGTTATTGATTCTGCTCAAAGAATAATCGGAGAGAGAGGCGAGCCGACTATTTATCAGCATATACTCAATGGTATAATGGCCGACTTGAAAGGTGGTAGAAATGTCCCAGTAAGAGCAAAAAATGTTGAAGAAGTGCTTAAAGAGCATATTGGAAAAGAATTTGAGCTAATTCCGATAAAAGATGAAAAAGGAAAAACAATAGGCAAGAAATGGTGGCTACAAGGGTATGACATATCCAACTTTACCCAACCTACTTTAAGCGATAGAGTAGAAAGAACTATTGTTTCAATTTTAGATAAGAATCCTAAGGTTTCTTTTGACGACATATTACAATCCATTTTTATTGAATTTCCAAATGCTCTCACACCAGAAACAGAAAAATTAAAGGATATTCTAGCTGAATACGCCGACACAACTCCTGACGGGAAATGGCAGCTTAAATACCAAGTTAGAATAAGGGAAAGCGAGCATAGTAAAATGATATTCTTTTTGGCATTATTGGGCAAGAAAGCGAGATATGATATTTGGATTGGCTCAAATGAGCAAGCATCTTCTTATACTGGACAAAAACTTTCAAGCCTAGTTTCAATAAAAAAGCCAGTATGGAGATTTGTTCCTACTCCAAACTGGGATAGGGTAAATCAAATAGATGTTATTTGGCATGACAGAGGCAGAATTGAATATACATTTGAAGTTGAAAATACCACAGCTATAACAGAAGCGATTGTCAGAAATTCTAATATCCCTCATAATAAACTAAAAAGAATAATAATAATCCCCAAGGAAAGAGAAGAGCTTTTAAATAGAAAACTTGAAGAACCAATGATAAAAGAAAATATTGTAAAAAATAACTGGCACTTTGTATTCTATAATGATTTAGAGAAATTCTTTAATCAAAATGGCAAGAAAGAAAGAATGTCCACAGATGACTTTGATAAATTGTTTAGAATGCCTAAAAAGGAAATAAAGAAAGAACAGAATTCATTAAATATCTATTTATAAAAATGATTTTGAAAAAATCTTTTGAAATCGGAAAAGAGATTAAATGATTTAAATAATCAATAAGAATAAAAATAAACTCAAGTTATTCTTCTCGGGCTCGTGGTCTAACGGCTATGACGTCACCTTCGCATATTCTCGAGACGGGTGAAAACTTCGGGTTCAAATTGCGGAAAGCGAGCAACGCTGCGCATTGCAAGTCCCGACGAGTCCATAAAAAACAATGTAAAAATAATAAAATACAAGAATTGAAACATTTCAAATGGTATCTTGCAAATCAATTTATGAACCGCAGGAGGACAGCACACTGCTTGAGCGTTACGTCAGGCAATACGCTAAAGGAAGAGTTATTGATATTGGAACCGGCTCTGGAATACAGGCAATTGCTGCTGCACAAAACACAAATGTAAGCTCTGTTTTGGCTACTGATATAGAAGAAGAGGTAATCAAATATTGCAATAAAAATATAAAAAATAAAAAAATAAAATTTTTCCAATCAGATTTATTTAGAAATATTAAAAGAAAGTTTGACACAATAATTTTTAACCCGCCTTATTTGCCTCATGAGATGAAGCTCAAAGATTTGGCAATAGAATCTGGGAAAAAAGGTTACGAAACTATTGAAAAATTTCTCAATGAAGCTAATAATTTTTTAAAATCTGAAGGGATTATATTGATTGTATTCTCTTCTTTGACAAAAAAGGAAAAAGTTGAGGAATTCATTAAAAATAATTTATTGGAGTTTCAGGAACTTGAAAAAACCCATATATTCTTTGAAGACATTTATGTATATAAATTAAGGAAAAGTCATTTGCTTAAAATATTGGAGATTAAGGGGCTCAATAGATTAAGGTATTTTGCTACAGGACATAGGGGAATTCTGTTCAGGGGAATTATGAATGATAACGAGGTAGTTGTTAAAACGAAAAATCCAGAGAGCAAAGCCATAAACAGGATTGAGAATGAAATAGGATGGCTGAAAAAATTGAATAAAAATGATATAGGGCCAAAATTGTTGATTGCACACAAAGATTTCTTCATATACAAATATATCGAAGGCAAATTTATTGCCGACTGCATAAAAGAGTCAAATAAAAATGAAATTAAGAATATTTTAAAGAAAATTTTTAATCAGATGTTTATTTTGGATAAGTTGAAAATAGATAAAGAAGAGATGCATCATCCATTGAAGCATATAATAATCAGCGAAAATAAGCCTTATCTGATTGATTTTGAAAGAGCTCATTATTCACATAATCCAAAAAATGTAACTCAATTTTGCCAGTTTATTATAAACTCACAAGCAGCTGGAATTCTCAAACAAAAAAAAATGAACATCCAAAGAGATAAAATAATTGAATTGGCAAAGATTTATAAAAACCATCAAAATAGGACAAATTTTGAGAAAATAATAAAAATATTATGAAAATAAAAAAGAAATATCTTTATCTTGCTGTAATGATTATTTTTATTCTAATCACTGCTTTGCTTTATTTAAAATATTTTATCGATGATGCTGCTAAGCCACGATGGATAGTAGATAAAGATGGTTACCTCAATTATCCATTGAACAGGGAACCAGTTAGATTCAGAACAGATAACTACAGCGAAACCCAGAATCTATTTATAAACAAGATCATATATCAAAGCAGACTAGGCAATATTTACGGACTATTGGTTCTGCCGAAAAATATTTCAATAAAGATTCCGGCTGTAATATTGCTTCCGGGAGCAGGAGTTGCAAAGGAGAGCGAGCTTTTTCTTGCAGAAAAGATTGCTCAGCTTGGGGCTGCGGTATTAACTATAGACCAGCGCGGAGTTGGAGAAACAGATGGAAATTTTTCCTCTTTGGAAGGGGATTATTCGAATTTTTTAGCAGGCAGGGAGTCCTATCAGCATTTGATGGTTTATGACGCATTAAGGGCGTATGATTTACTGCACAGCGCTCCGTTTATAGATCCAAACAGAATAATTTTTGCTGGAGAAAGCCTAGGAGGGAGGATTGCCATTATTACAGCAGGTATTGATAGCAATATAAACGGCGTTTTAATTATAAGTTCCGCAGGTTATGACTACAAAGAGCAAGGCGATGCAAATAAAGATGCTTTTCTGAAATCAATTGATTCTGATCATTATATTGGTTTGATATCACCGAGAAAATTGGTGATGATGCATAATGCGCAAGACAAAATTATTCCTTTGAGTTTGGCAGTAAGGTCATTTTTAAAAGCGCAGCAGCCAAAAAGATTTGTTCTTGTGAACGACACAAGCTGCAATCATGGTTATTGCGACAGCATGCACGATGGAATGGTGCAAGGATTGAATTTTTTGCTGAATTGAAAATTAATTATAGTAGAATACTTAAAGTTATAACAAAATGAAAAGAGGGCAGATAACAATTTTTATTATTCTAGGAGGCGTTATATTAATCTCATTAGCCTTTATTTTTTATTTAAGAGGCGTTTCTATTAAAAAATTACAACCAGAGATACAACAAACATTAAGTTCTAGTCAAATTTCCTCAAACATAAAAACATACGTTGAGTCTTGTATAAATATTGTGAGTGAACCACTAATTGAATCCATAGCTAAACATGGCGGTTACTTCAATCCAAGTTCCAATATTTTTTATAATAATCAGGAATTGAATATTTTTTGTAAAGAGGAAAACAATAAAGGATGTGTCAATGCATTTGTTTTACGACAGGAAATTGAAAAAGACCTATCAGAAAAGATAAGAAATGAATTAAATGCCTGCATAAATTTTAGTGTATATACAGAACAAGGCCTTAAAATATCTAAAGGGAATATTACTATTACGACAAATATTGGAAGTGAGGATATTCAAGTCAATGTTGACTATCCCATAGAGGTCTCAATTAAAGATTCAAAAGTTAACATCAAAGATTTCTCTAAGTTAATTAAATTTCCTTTAGGAGTTTTATATAGTTTAGCAATTGATATAACAAATAGTGAAATAGATAAAGGCTATTTTGATAAAGATGAGTGGATGATAAATCATGGAGCAGCAATATTAATAGAAAAACATAAGCCATATCCTGATACAGTTTATATTTTAACAAAAAAGGATACAGAACAAAAAAAAGATTTTATATTTCAATTTGCGGTAAAAGGTTTGCAAACAGTTGGAAAAGAGATTATTAAAAAACCCATTATTTCCTCAGGATGTTGCATTAATAGTGAAGATAACTTTTGTTTCAAAAATGTACCTAAAGACATGTGTAAAAATAATTACAATAGCAGTTTAGATTGTTCTTGTAAAGAAGCAATGAAAGAAATACACAAAGATTCAAGAGAAAATAAGGATTGCTCTTCGGCGTATATCTATCCTGCTCAAGACTTCAAAGGAACCCCTAAAAAGCATGGTGAAAGTTGGTGTGTTTATGATTCCGCAGTTGGAAGAGGATTGGATTATGTCGGTACCAGACATTATTTGCATTCTTGTATTGATGGAATGGAAATTGTGGAAGAATGCCGAGACTTTAGAGAAGAACTTTGCACAGAGAAAGTTATTAGTAAAGAAGGTAAGGATTATAGCAAAGCAATATGCAGACTAAACAGATGGTATGATTGTGCATTACAAAATGATAAAATTTCTTGCCAAGATGAAAATTTTAGAGACTGCTTTTGGTTAGAGAATAGATTACTTAATAGACAAACAAGATGTGTTCCTTTTGTACCTCCTGGATTCAAATTTTGGGAAGGCAATGGACAAGACATATGCAGCTATGCAAGTGAAAATCCATCTGACAGCATGAGGAGAAAAAGTCCTAGAACGTGGAGCTATAGCACATTACAATTCTGCCAACGAATGGGCGATTGTGGAAATTATAGGAATGTAGTGGACGAATTAACGGAATTTGGTTATTTTAATCCACTAGGAAATGCAGAACCCTGGGTTTACTTAGAACCCGGGTATGCAAATCAAGGAAACCATTTTGTTATATATTTACCTCTGGAAAAAAATAGTTTAAAAGACAGTACATCAATACCAAAGGGGCCTTTAGGAAGTTATGCTAAATGCAATTTGTGGAAAGCTCCAATAAGTAGCGATAAGTGTTCTCTTTGCAATAAAATAAAGAATAAGCCATGTACAGAATACAAATGCAAAAGCTTGGGTCAACAATGTATGTTTAGAATAGAAAGTGGAAATCCTACCTGCATCAAATCTGGCGTTGTTAAAACAACACAATTAGAAATAGAATTTGACGATCCCGTATTAAGCTCAGGATTTACACTAAAGAAAGGACATAATGAATATTTTGATGCATTTGAAAATAACATTATTCCAGAATTAAATCCATACGAGCCTCTGACCTTTGGTATTACAACATCTAAACCAGCAAGATGCAAGTTAAGCTTGAGGCCTTCAAATGTGGGTTTAAATTTATGGCAGAATGATCAAATTTTATCATCATTACCGGAAGTTTGGTTTGGTGATAATTTTAAGATAAAACATAACATAACTTTAAGATTTCCTGATAAATCTCTTAATAACCTGAACCAATATCAATTATTTGTTAGTTGCCAAGATGAATACGGCAACAAAAATGAAGATAAATTCTTTGTAAGAGTGACTACAAAAGACCCAGCAACGTACATTTTGCCATCAATTATAGATATAAATCCAAAAGAATTAAAGGTTAGCAATCAATTAGAAGATATTGAATTGTTTGTAAATAAGCCTTTCAAGGAGTGCAGATATTCAAAAAATAATGCAGTTTATGAAAATATGATTAAAATTAACTGCAATGCTGCAATCCAAGATATAACTTATACACCTTCAACTCCTTTAGGCTCATTTATATGCGACGCCAAGATTTTATTAGATTCCCCTAGTTATTATTTTAACTGCAAAGATTGGAGTGGGAGTATACCCACAAATAATTTCAAGTTAAATATTATTTAATGAAGTATTATATAGAATTATTTGTTGCATTTGGTAAGGTTGTTGAATTATAAATAATTGTTTGATTTGGAAAAAATATTGTCCCATTAGTTAAATTTGTTTGATTGAAAAATGTTGTTGCATTTGGTGATATACTCTCTTTTCTCATAGAACTGTTTAACTCTGCCATAGTTTGATTTTTAATTAATTCAACACTTCCCTTATCTTTTTTATCTCCTTTGCTGCAACCATATGCTAACAATAAAGAAAATATAATAAAACTTAAAATAAATATTTTTTTCATATTAATTTACTAACTTAATCAGCTTCTATTTAAACTTTTTTATTTATTGAGATTTATTTTCACAGAAGCCCAACAAAACGTTATTATTTAGCATCATGAAGTTAAATTTCAATCCGTCGCTTCGCGACAATAGTTAGTGCTCAGCAAAAATCTTCTTCCAATGATTTTTGCCTCGCCAATTTATACATTAAAACTAAATAA
>Ga0105164_10001307_pt1 | contig 16071 bp, 15 predicted proteins | sample VDWuncwatermetaG_FD_89674 | JGI IMG/M metagenome (GOLD analysis project Ga0105164, IMG submission 89674) | Wastewater microbial communities from Netherlands to study Microbial Dark Matter (Phase II) - VDW unchlorinated drinking water | ecosystem: Environmental > Aquatic > Freshwater > Drinking...
AAGCTCTTCTGCCAGCTTCGGGGTCAAATCCTCTTTCAGTTGTTTCAAAAAGGTCTCCACGCTATGGTCTATCTCAAATTTCCTTGTCCTGAGTATAAAACCCCCTTTGATGGGGGCCGTGTCTGTATCAAGGAAGAGTACCTCACTGGAGATGCCCGGCGGCGCTCCTGCCTTTCTAGAGGAATTTATTCTATTGACCAACTCCTCTCCTATGCGGTTCGTATCTTCGGGGGAGAGCCTCAGGTAAGCCCTCTCCCTTAGTTCTGACCTGTTTAGCCAGCCTTCCAGTAGCTCCAGATACTCCTGGGTAGGCAGGGACAGTAGGTGTTCAAGTACCCGATGGAAGATGCCTTCCACTATCTGGTTTTTGAGCTCAAGGAGTTTCAGGTGGTTTTGGGCCCGTAGTCTTGAGAGGGCAAAGGCGTTTTCCTCTTGCAGTTTCTGGTCCAGGGCGGCCAATCTCCCCTCCATCTCCTCCCTTAAAGAGGCCCTGGCCCTGGAGAATCTGAGTTCAAGGCCCTCTCTGGTCCCTTTGAGTAACCTATCGGCCTCAGTCTTTGCCTGCTCAAGGATATGGACCTTGATGCGCTCCAGGGTCATGATTCCCTCGCTCCGTTTGGTACGCGGTTACTACAGTAGGCAGTAAGAGATTTAGAGATTGAGCGCTCTGCAAAAGTCTTTACAGTAGCACCCGTCATTCTGAGTGAAGCGAAGAATCTCCTATTTTGGCCGAGATTCTTCGCCACCTTCGGTGGCTCAGAGGGATACTTTGTTATTATAGATGTGTGTAAAGTTGCACTCAATATCTGTAACCTTAAAATCTATGTACTGGTCAGCCAGGGCTCTCCTTGCGAATAATGAAGCTACAGGGATAGGTGCTGTAACCATACCCGCAGAGAAGGCGGCCCTTTTGAAAAAGTCCCTTCTTGATATCTTCATTGACATTCCTCCTTAAAAAGTCTTTAAGTCTTTGCGGGGATATTCTCTGCAATCCTGTTGGCCAGGGCCGCTATAGTGAGGGAAGGGTTTACCCCTAAGGCGGCCGGGATTATGGAGCCGTCGGCCACATACAAATTATCATGGCCAAAGACCTCTCCATTGGGCTTTACCACCCCCTTTTTCTCGTTTAACCCCATAGGGCATCCACCTAATGGGTGAACTGTTACAAGTTTCCCCTTCTCCCACATAGGGTTCCTCCACAAAGGGTTAGGGAAATAGGTCCCACCTATACCAGCCGACAGGTCTCGTAACTCCGTTTCTAGGCCTTCGATAAATGCCTCCAGTTTTTTCAATCCTTCCTCATCCCAATCAACATCTATATCGTCCCCACTTAGCCTAATCTTTCCATAGGCCCCATCCCTTCCCATGCAGAGGAACATAATGGATTTCTTGGTGACGTCTTCCTCCTTGAACTCCAGTATCTTTTGGCCGCTGATTAGATTTATGAAATCCGTAAATCCAAGCGACATTAATCGCGCCAGCACCTTAAACTCTGGGTGGTCGGTGATAAAGGCCTGGGCAAGTGGTGCCAGGACGTCTGGAATGCCCCCTTCTTCCACCATAATGGTCTTAGGGTTAAAATCTATTCCTGAGGTAATGGTGGGGCCTATGGAACTATTAACAGGGATATTGCAATCGTAAGCGAAGCCCTGGAAATCACCATTTCCCGAAAATTTCGTGCCCAAGGCTTCATCACTCAAATTAGGCAGGGTCCCCTCCTTTTTGCATCTAAGCAGTAGCTTGGTTGAACCTAAGGTCCCGGCGGCTATCACCACTATCTTAGCCTTAAAGGCCCTTTCTTGCTCGTCACAGAGGATTAGGTAACCATTATCTAGGGGTTTTATTCCAGTGACTTCATGGTTTGGATAGAGATGTGCCCCTTTCTCCCTCACCGCTCTTCTTATGTAGTTCAGGTCCAGGGTGCGCTTATTAAGCCTCTTACAGCCCAGGACACAGCGACCGCAGGACATGCATAAGCCTTCTTCTTTTTCTTTCTCACATGCTTTAGCTCTCGCAGCCTTAAGCTCCTCTTCTTTCCTATTGGGGTGACAAATGGCACAATCTAGCGTACCTTGACAGGTCACACGGTCATGAAGTTTTTGTATAGCAAGGTTTACGGATTTCCATTTCCCCTTTCCGCTGTTTTTTGAGGCACTTTCCAGGGCCCTGGATTTATCATGGCCTATTGCGATATTGGTACCTATCTCCCCTTCTACCTCATCGTAATGCCTTTCCAACTCCGAGGCCCAATCCATACCCTGGGGCCAGTCCTGAAATGCCTCTTTGTGTGCCCTGCATAGCACATTGGCATAAATCAGTGAGCCTCCACCCACCCCATTGGCAGTTAGTACATCCATCTTTTTTAGCCACCTGTACTCCCAGAGGGGGGGCTCATATAGCTCCTTCATCAGAGACCGAGGAATCAGTTTTCTAAGTTCTTCTCTTACCCCCAGCGAGTCTCCCATCTTGATGAGTTGGGAGGAACAGATTATTTCTTGAACGTTCTTGTAAACATCTTTTTCTGCACTCCCGGGGAAGTATTCCCCCGTCCACTGCGGGCCCCGCTCAAGGATACAAACCTTGTAGTTCTTCATTGCTAATTTATAGGCGGTTACGGCCCCTCCAAACCCTGAACCAATAATTACCGCATCGTATTCGTTCATCATATTCGTATCTCCCTGGGTTTGTCCCTTTATAATCCCAAAAGTTCCCTAAAAGCCTCACCGAAGATAAAACAAAGGAACTCCACTCCTTCAGGGAACTTTGGCTCGCAGGATTTTAAGAAGTCTCCGATGTCTTCCATATGAAACTTCATTATCCCTGCCCCTAACATAGGGCCTAGTACAGGACTTTCCAATGGACCTTCTAAAGTCCCCTTATGAAGATGTGTGTAAAGGGTGGTCCAGGCTTCCATCGCCTTCAGAGCATTAAGTTCTAATAGCCTTATATCTTTGTAGCCGCTCAACACATAGTTCACCCCTTTACTGGAAAAGGGCAGTAGATATATTAAACGTCTTAACTTCCATTCAGGATTGTCTGCAGGGACAAGGAATTTAACCTTACCCATATCTATTTCGGATTTCTCTCCATTGTAGATAACCTTCCCTTCAAACCTTGCCCTGTGTATTTGGTCGTCTTTAAACGCACCAAGGTCGTCAATGACTATGGACCCCTCATAACTTATCTCACCCGTACCCTTTTTTTCGGCTATTTCAAAGCCCCTTTCAAAGTCATAGATTCCATCGCAGACGCGGCCGGTCAGCGTCTCGCTGAACATAAACTTATCTGCGGCCAGGACCTCGCCACCTCTTAAGAGGAAAGGCGAGCCGAGTACAGAGGCAATGGCCTTAATGGATTGTCTTCTGGTGAGTTTCATTTTTGACCCCTTTCAGAGACAGAAATAGGATAAGAATCTTCAGGCCCTTTCAACTGTCGTAACCTTTCATGAAGCCCCTTAACGGCCTCTTCTTGCATCTCTTTATACGATAATACAGTTAAGGTTGCTTAAAGGCTGAATTCAGCTTAGGTATGCACTCTTAATTAATCGTCCCTCTACTCGCATCGTAAGCTTGCATCCAGCCCATAATGCTTATCGCCACATTGCCTCACCCAGGCGTTGTCTGCATTTAAATGATCACTTCTGTACCGAGTCTTTTCTTGGACATCACTAAAGTCCAGAGAATAGACTACTTTACCAAAGGGTAGACCTTGTCTGTAGATCACATCCTCGGGGCGGAACCCATTGTCTCCTACACGTCTTATAAGTTCTTCCCTTAATCTTTCCATCCTGGACTTCCAATAAAGTGCCTCTGCGGCGTCTCGATAGGCATTATCTCCAGATAATGCGAATAGTTCGCGTAATTCTTGGTCTGACATGACATCACTAATAATCAAGAGTCTATTTTGGGGATCGTAACGTGTTTGGAGGTGATTGGGAATTGCTACCCCTGGAGGCAGTCCATCGAGTCTTACTGAGGTCTCGGGCATAGTATTAATCTCCTAGTATTTTGTGAGGTTTACTTTGGATAGATAAATTTCAGTACCACGTCATGGTGTTTTTGTTCCAGTTTATCAAACCTATTGGCCCGTTTTTTACCCTCAGAGTCTTCCTTGGAGGCGTCTAAACATTTTTTGGCGTTCTGAAGGAGAACTGGGGCACCATCGCCCGGTTTCTCAAGGAAGTAGGGCCAGAAGCTCTGCAGGGCTATTTCCCACTTCTCCTCCTCTGCGTAGCGTATACTTACCAGACTTCCCCTCTTAGGATATTCAAAGATGGAGTCTGTTATTATCTCCCAGAACCCAAAGCCTTCTGAGTTCTTAGGGTCTGGGTGATATCGCACCTCGTGTTCGTGGGTATGGCCGCAGAAATAGGCTATTACATTATTTGCAGGTTTGAGAAATAGCTCCGAGAGGCTTTCGTTGCTACCGTCAAAGAAGGCATCCAGCGGATGGTGACCGAAAACCAGCACCATCCAGTTTCCTTCTTTGGAATAATCATCTAACTTGCCTCGCAACCAAGTTATTTGTTTGGGTTCTGGTTTTTGTCCGTTTGCTTGTGCTTCCACCTCCCCATCCTGATAAAGAGTGCCCTTGGCAAACTTGAAGTTACTGGTAGTAGTATCCAGTACTATGCACAAAATGCCGGGTCTTCCGTCTTTTGGCGGCAGGGCCTCAAAGTAATAATAACCTGGGCAGTTGCTACAGGGTTCGTATTCCCTTGCGAAAACGGATTTACTGTAGAGTTCATTTATTGCTTTTTGATAGGAGGGTTCGTCCGATAACCTTAATAATTCATCCCTTTTGGTGCTTGCCATAGAAAAGTCTTTAAGAATAAGGGTTTTTTTGGCACTATCGTAACTTATGCGCCTTTCGATCCAAACGGGGAATTGGATCCCTTCGGGCAATCTTTCTAGCTTCGCAGAGTATTCAAAGCGCTTTCCTTGCAGGTCAAAACCATTGTAAACACTATCCCACTGCCCGGTCTCTTTATGGGGGGCATTGCTTGGAGAAAAATAGACGAGATGGGGCTTTACATCGAAGCCCCTGCCATGCATGTGTATGAAATTATACCTGGAATTGACGGTCTGGAATCCCATATTGGGATTTATTACGCCTACATTCTGGGACTTAATATTGCCGTACACAGGATAATCGTGGTTCCCCAGGACGTTAAACCAGGCTATAGGCAGTTTATTGGTAACATATACGAACTCATACAATTCACTCACCACGCCCATATCAATGGCGTCTCCAGTGTGCATCATAAACCTGGGCTTTTGTCCCTCTGGGGACCTATCACAGAGTAACTTAATTGTGGCGATAAGGGTTAAATAATAGGAGTGGTCATAGAGTACCATGCCGGGTTTATGTTCAAAGCTCTCCACGAATTTGTCAAAAAAACTAGTAAGTTCCTTGTCAAACATATAGACCCTCTCATCGTGGAGCTGGGCATCGGAGAGATGGATGAAAGACATCCTTACATCAGGACTTGGATTCACAGGAAGACCCGTGTGGTAGTCTACTAATTTATCTGCGCTCACCAGAAGCCCATCTAAACCCTTCTCGTTACTGGCAAAGGTATTTATATCGGTCCTATTCTTTATGTACTGCCAACCTCCCCCCCACTCTTTGTCTATAAAATCCTCCAGGTCATACCTGACAAGGCGTGGCTCTTCTTCTCCTTTTTCGTCCAGTGACTTAACTAGTTTCTCTTCTAATTTAGGTTCAGGCCTGCTTTGCATTGCCTTAAGAACCTCTTGTTTCTCAGGCCCATATGTTTTCTCTTCCACTGCCGGAGGGTGGGGGTATTCAAAAAGCTTTAAGCTACAACTGAAGTTAATCAAAAAGCAAAACGGCAGAAGGGCGAGGTATCCCAATGCTTTATTTTGACGCACGTTCAGCCTCCATATTGAACCAGGCCTTTAATTGCATTAGCAGTTCGTAAGTAGGCAAGACAAGGCAGGAATGCCACGGCTTTGTGGTACTGTCTGGCTTCATTGGTTGCTCCTTTTGAGCCTAACCTGTTTCAGTTCTGTATCGGGCATGCTCTCCCAAAAGCTTTGAAGGGTCAAACTTTAAACTAGGTGCTTCAAAGCGGACAACGTGCCCCTACATCACGCCTACTGCCTACCCCCTGTTTCGGTGGGCAGGTAGGTAATGCCGGGCTGGGTGAGCCACATAATCATCAGTATAGCCGCCAGTAGGGCCAGCACGGCATAGGTCTCCACCAGGGCGGGAAGGAGGATGGCCCGTCCGCTCTCCTCGGGTTTCTTGGCCGTCCAGTTGATGGCGGCGGCCGAGACCTCTCCCTGATATATGGCACTCTTCCAGAGGACTATCCCCATGGAGACGCCTGTAAAGAAGATACCCATCCCTATGACAGGAGGTATGGTCACCATTCCTGTAATCAGTCCGCACTTCATAGCGATGGTTACGGCACAGATGAAGCCGTAGAAGCCCTGGGTCCCTGGCAGGGCCATAAGGACCAGCAGCCTACCGAAGAGTTCGGGCTTCTCTGAGAGTACGCCCGCGGCCTGGGCAGTTGCTATGCGTATCCCCTTGATAGAACCCAGCCCGCCAAACATCACCACCATAAGGGCCCCTATTCCTGCCCAGCCCAGGCCAGTCTTGACAAAATGTGTGATAATAAGTTCATTCATAGAGTTTTATGTCCTTAATAGTTGTATCTTTGAAGACTGAAACCCATACGGCCGAAACCGATGGCCGCCACCCTCGTAAAATCTCCCAAAAAACTCCAGGAATATCAACCTGGCGGGGTGCACGAAGGCACCTATGATGCTTATAAAAAAGTTCAGGGTATGACCAAGAATCAGGGCAAGGACAAAAAATACCGTCCCTGCCGAGCCTACCAGTTCAGCCACTATATTAAACGACATCCCTATGATGGTGGTAGTAAGGCCCAGGGCCAGCAGCCTGGAATAAGAGATTATGTCACCTACAAAAGAGGTACAGCCATAGGTGCCCATTATCCCGTAAAGGCTCACGAGCCCCGTAAGGAATTTAGGTACAAGGCCCTTCTCCCGTCTGCCCTGGGTCAGTACCAGGCCCGCTCCACCCACCATCAGTAAGACCCTTGCTACCTTCATGACCCCAGCTGGTACCGGGGAAAAAATGGAACATGCCAGGATTATAATCCCTGGCAGAAAGAGTAACCATAGACCTCCATCCAGCAGGGCGTCCAGTGGCCTCCCCATACGATATTCCTTATACATCCTGAGGGAGATGGCGTAGAACTGGTTTATCACCCCAAGTGCAAGGGCGTAGACCAGGGCCTGGAGTATATCGGAAAGGGGGTCCAGGAGGCAAAGGGATTCCTTGAGCCTGAGGAGGGGGTTACCCTCGCCCAGGTATTCGGGTTTATAAAGGTCTCCAGCCCAACTCCCCGTGAGGGCCCCAAAGATGGTGGTGCTTATCCCGGCATAGAAAAAGAGGGAGAAGAAGTCCCTTGCGGTGGGGTTTGTCTCAAGCCTCCTCAGTAGCCAGTAGGAGAGACCCATGAGGGCAAGTCCGTATATGGCGTCGCTAAAACATAATCCAAAGAAGAGGAAGAAATTAAGGACGATAAAGGGGGTGGGGTCAAAGGTAAAATAGTTGGGTAGACCAAACATGTTTACCAGGAGCCTTGCAGGACGGAAGGGCCTGCTCAGGGCCAGGGAGACGGGCACCTCCTCTCCGGGCTGAGGGTCCCTATAAAAACCCAGGGCCTGTGGGAACTTCTCCCGTAGCATGGTCTCCAGGAGGGGGACGTCTTTCTTTCTAATGTACCCCCCTATAAACATTAGCCTCTTTGAACGGGTAAGACTGGTCTCCTGGAAGGACCTGTCCCGCTGACCCTCCCAGTATCCTAATAGGGTTTCAAGCCCTGGGATGAGCGGGGTCAGCCCTACCAGACGCCTCTTCAGTGTCTCCTGTCTCTCCAGTATGGATTTTCTCTCGGCCTCCAGTTCCTTCAGCCTATCCTCTACTCTCCCTGAGAAGGTTGGTAGGGCGATTTCCTGGCAGTGGTAGGAATTTAGTAATCTTGTTGCCTCTTCTTCCTCCTGGGGGAGGAAGGCAAGGAGTACCCTAACAGACTTCGGATTGCGGATTGCGGATTGCGGATTTTTAAATTTATAATGTCCTGTCCCCTGTTCCCTGTCCCCCGTCCCCTGATTTTGGGGTATCTCCTGCCAGGCCAGTAGCTCCCTGGCCCTCGGGTCCAGGTTCAGACCCTTCCAGTAAATCCTCGGGAATAAGGCCAGTTTTAATCTGACTTTTTTTGCCCTTTGCAGTCCCTCCACAGGCCAGGGCAGTCCCAAGAGGTCTTTAAGGGTCAGGGCCTCTTGCTCCGTATCTCTAAGGGATGCCTCCAGGGCCCTCCTCTGGGATTCTATGGCCTTGCACTCCTCGTAGTACTGTTCCACAGGGAAAGAGGTGAGGAGTTCCTCTAATTCCCTTTCAGTTACTTGAATGGGGAGGGGGAAGAAGTCTTCTATGAAAGGTCTTTTTGTGGTACTGAGGGGTTTGAGTATGGAGAGCAGGAGTTCCAGTTTCTGGAGTCTTTCTTCAGCCTCTTTTGGTGGGATGGCCAGTTTACGCAGGGTAGACTGGACGGATGGTAACTGGGTGGATATATCCACCAGATGGAGGATGCTGAGACGGTAAAGCTCGTTGGTGAGGGGTTTACCTTGATGGATGGGGACTAATAGGGTGGCCCTTTTTAGTTGTTCAATAGCCATTTTTATTAGCGGCGGCGGAGGCCTTCCATCCTGTTAGATTAGTATACCTAAGCGATGATTCTCGTCAAGCCACAGCTTTCCAGCACAAACGAGTTGCGAAGCAATTTATTTCCTTGTTGTTTGTGCTGTGTTAGAGGAAGTTTTGCGGTCATAATCAAAATTAAATAATGTGCTTTGTTCTTGTAAGTCAGGTTTCACTTTTCTTTTTATTTCTTCAAACTGTCCATTTAACCTTTTGACTATGACTTCATGATAATTTTCAGAAATTTCTATTGTTACATATTGTCTTTTCAACCTTTTTGCTACTGTTGCGGTTGTGCCTGTTCCACCAAATGGGTCTAAGACAATATCATTCACATTTGAACTTACCTTAATTATTCTCTCTAATAAGGCTTCCGGCATTTGGCAAGGATGTTCTCCAAGTCTTTCTTTAAATGTGCCACAAACCCTAGAAAACTCCCATACATCATCAGGAACCTTTCCTTGCGGATTTGCCCTTCTGTCATTGTAAACTAATTGGCGTGCAGATGGTATTCTGATAGCGTCTCCATTGAATTTAAATTTTTCCTTATTTTTTGTGAAATAAAGAATATGGGCGTGTGCCCTGTTAAATTTTTTCCTTTGATTTTGTCCAAATGTGTAATACCAGATAATCCAATTTCTAAAATAAAACCCTGTGCGTTTTAGAATAATGTTTATTTCTGCTGCAAATTCATCCCCTATTGCTATATAAATTGAGCCGTCTTTTTTTAGAACTCTGTAAGTTTCTTTAATCCAATCTTCAGACCATTTATAATATTCATTGTAAGAAAGGGTATCGTTGTATTTATCGTATTTAATCCCAATATTAAATGGCGGGTCTGCAAATATTAAATCTGCAGAATTTTGAGGAAATTCCCTCATTGTTTTGATGCAATCACCTAAATAAACCTTATTGACTTCCATAATTACCCTAATTCAAATAATCCACATGGTTTTATTTTAAACTGCAACTTCGTAGGGTCAGGAGTTCCACTCTTTCTTTGTGCTGTGATTCTACCAATGTAAAGGCTACCTCTTGGTGAAATTGCAATATCTCCGCCACCGAAAAAATTCATTGCAGTATTAATATCTTTTAGTGTCCATGTGGTTGTATCCTCATGTATATGATGACGCGTTACCAACATCCAGTTAGCAGATAATCCACCTCTCCCTTTCAATATGTCGCTTACTACAATAATGCGATTTCTTTTGAAGAAGTTGATAATTTTATTTTGAATATCTTTCGGCATTTCATCTATAAATAATCTCCTTTTATCTCTCAATGAGGTTTTACCTGTCAGATTTGAATATGATTTTGGATTTAATTCGCCAGTGAAAAGTTTTAGCCATAAAGCAATCTCATTATCAAAGCCCCACATCTCTTGATAGGCTTCGACGGTTCTTTTATCAATTTGGTTATAATCTGCATCGGAATTGGCCTTTTTAAGGGATAAGTTCTCTACTTTTAAGATATTGCCAATTTTTATGATTATCCTTATTTGAGCATCGGCTTTCTTAAATTTCATTAAAGCTTCATGCTCTTTCTCGTCTAATTCAAATTTACTCAAGTCACTTTTCTTTATTCTAGTAGGGATTTGAATTGCTTTGACCGAGACCAACTTGTCAACTTTATAACCCATTATTTCAAGCCATTGTTGCGCCTCGTTATCATTTTGCCAAGCATTAAACTTTTTGCAAATGCTATGTTCATTAGCAAAACCACCTTTGGCTGTTTTTGACCCAAGCTCTTTTCGGTCCATATTTAAATGATACCTTATAAAGATATGACCGCAAAATTTATGCTAACTTGGTTATAAGCGAACTATTTCGTCTATACCGACATGGGAGTATAGTATAACTAAGCAACAATTCTCTCAAGCCACGGCTAGTGTTGACTGCTCATCCGCCTAAGGTGGATTACCACCAGGATTAGGGTCTATTGGGTCTGCCTGAGTGGATTTGCCAGTTATTGTGGCTAGGATGCGTCTCACGACCTCTTCCGACTTCTCTTCCTCTAACCCTTTCAGTCCGCCTAAGGCGGATGCCAATCCCTCATTTAACCGGGCCTCGGCCTCCTGCCTCTCTTTCTGCCTGAGCTGTCTTAATTCCTCTGCCCTGACCCCAAACTCCTCTTCCAGCGCGTGTCTCCACTGGTTAATGGCCTCTTCTGTCTCTCTTTCTAGCTCCTTTGCCCTGGCCCTTGAGTGCTTGAGCAGTTCTTCTGCCTCGGCCTCCGCCTTTGTTACCTCCTCAACGATATCTTGTTCCATTATTTTTTCAGGGACTTGCCGAGGGTCTGTTCAACAGACTTTACCTTGTCTCCGAGGTGGACGGTCTTATCCTTGCGCTCATCTATAGTAATTGCAAGGGTTACCCTGTCGACACCCTCCAGCACCTTCTGACAGCACTGTCTCATCAGTTTCATTACGGAGTCCCAGTCCCCCTCCACGGTAGTGGTCATGTCATTGATTGCATAATTCAGCTTGCTTGCTTCTACCAGTCTCATCACCTCCGCTATTTGGGGAGTTAGGTGTGTGCCCTTTCCGATGGGGATTATCCTGAAATCGGCAAGCATGGTAACCTCCTTTTTGACGCCCGGCGGTGCAACCGCCTCCTGATTACGGACTAGAAGACTAGATTAAATTTTGTGCCAGATTATACCTGAAAGGGTTACCAATGTAAATGAAGTGTATCCCGCCCCTGTGGGACATATAGACAACCTTTTTTTCTTGAAAACTACCTGGCTTAAAAATAGAATCAGGTTTCTTTAGTTGTGAGATACATGATTCAATAAGAAACGTTTGATAAAGCGCCTGGTCATTAGTGGGGCATATCGTAACTTATGGATGTATCCATCGTTATACCCGCCTTTAATGCAGAAAAAACCATAGAAAGGACCATTGCGGCCTGTCTGGGTCAAGACTTTAATGGTTCACGAGAGGTCATCGTGATAGACGATGGCTCTACGGATAACACTGGAAAGATAGTCCGGAGATACCCCGTAAGATACATTTATCAAGAAAATTCAGGGCCAGCCTCTGCAAGGAACCGGGGTTGGAAGGCCAGTAAAGGCAGATTTGTATGTTTCACTGATTCGGACTGCATCCCTCAGAGGGATTGGGTAGAGAAACTCCTCAGAAATTATCAGGGGGATGAAAAGGTAGGGGCTGTAGGTGGTAGCTACCTGATAGCCAACCCCAGTAGCCTCCTGGCCACCTGTATTCAGGAAGAGATAACCCTCAGACACCTGGCTATGCCGAGGGAGGTCCGATTCCTGGGTTCCTACAACCTTTCCGTCAGGAACTCGGTCCTAGAGGAGACCGGAGGCTTTGATGAGAGCTACAGGAAGGCAAGCGGTGAAGACAACGCCCTCTCCTATAAGATACTAAAACATGGTTACAAGATCCTTTTTGACAGAGAAGCCCTGGTCGCCCATTACCACAGAGAAAGCCTGGGGAAATACCTTAGGGACCAGTACACCCATGGGTTCTGGAGGGCCAGACTCTACAAGGAACATCCCGATATGGCAAAGGGAGATGACTATACTCGGTGGAAGGACGTCCTGGAGGTACCCATGAGCTTGCTTACTATGTCCATAATCCCCTTCTTATGGGCACCAGGTGCTGGCAAGATTGGCGCCTCGCTCCTGCTATTAAACTACCTCCTCCAGTTAGGGCTTGCCTTCCGAATATCTTGTAGAACCGGACGGCCTGTATGCATGTTGTTTTCCGTAGTAACCCTCTTGCGGGGTTTTGCAAGGACGCTGGGGTTCACCAAAGGGTTATGGGATGTTATTATCCGTTGGGCTGGAGTCTAGTTGCAGGGGCAATTCCCGCCAGAGGTGGATTTTCAACATGAATTGCCCCTACGATTTTTTGGGTTGAAAGGGGGAAAATTCTTCTACGTTGCTGCACATCGGGACCTCCTGGGGATTAAGATATGGTTGACTTTTCTTTTTGTTCAGGTACTATTTTGTGGAAGAAATTCCATTTGCTAGAATGGCTACTGGATAAGAGAGTCCCAAGTCACGACAGGAAAATCTTTAAGTGAAAATTCTCTTTGTGTACAAGCACGTTGAATACATAGACCCTATGGGCATTATGCTCCTTTCCGCCCTGGCAAAGGAGAAGGGGCACGAGACGTACCTCAATGTCTTGTCAGATGGCAACTTACAGGACATGCTAAAGGAGTTAAATCCCGATATTGTTGCATACAGTGCTAAGACAGGGGAACACAAATATTACCTGGCTGCAAACCAGGTAGTAAAAAACTACAGCAAAAATATCTTCAGCATTATGGGTGGTCCCCATCCCACCTTCTTCCCCGAGACGATAGAAAAGACCAATCTGGACGCCATCTGCGTGGGCGAGGGGGACGACGCCTGGCCAGAGTTCTTAGAGGCTTACGCAAATGGGGCCGATATCCACAATATCCCAAACATAGTGACCAGAGAGAACAGGGCCAGGAATTCTCCCCCTATTATACGCCACAAAAAGCGGGATCTGGACTCACTACCCTTCTTTGACCGTGAGCTCATTTATAACAACACAAAACTGGGTCGATTTCCTATGCGGAGCTTTATGGCCAGCAGGGGATGCCCCTATAAGTGCACGTACTGTTTTAATCGCCAATACAACCAACTTTATAGCGGCAAGGGGAAGGTATCTAACCGCTATAGCGTTGACCGTCTGTGCGCCGAACTCAAGGAGCTCAAATTGAGGTGGCCCACCCAGGTTATTAAGTTTTACGATGATATTTTTACGTTGAGAGAGGACGAATGGCTGGAAGAGTTTTCGGAGAAATACCCGAAAGAGGTAGGCTTACCCTTTCATTGTCTAGTCAGGGCAGACATCCTTACCGAAGGGATGTTACTTAAGTTAAAAAAGGCCGGTATCCAGTCCATAAGCATGTCCATAGAGGCAGGCAACGAATTTGTGCGCGAACACATCCTGGAGCGCGGCATGTCAACGGAAGCCATGATTAGAGGTTTTGACCTCTGCTACAAACACGGTGTGTACACCTTTGCTAATACTATTTTAGCTATTCCAGTAAAGAAGGAGGTTGAAGAGAAACATAATCTCCCAAGCGCCCTGGAGCGGGACATAGAATCTCTGGACATGAATATCCGATGTCATGTCACCTTCGGCGAATTTCCCATACTTTTCCCCTATCCTGGGACAAAGCTGGGCCAGTATTGTGCAGAAAATGGCTTTTTTGACGGCGACTACGACAAACTCCACATGAGTTACTCTACTGAATCCCCGATGAACTGTTTTTCCCCTGAGGAAAAACTCAGGCAAATAAACCTTTCCTTGTTGGGCCTGGTGTGTCTCATGTTCCCATGGATGAGGAACATTACCATCAACCGGCTCATCAAATTACCGCTTACCAGCTTGTACTTCTTGTTTTATTACCTTGCTAAGGTCTATTTAATAAAGACAAAGATATACCCCATGAGGTTTTCGCCTGGAGATTTTATCAGAAACGCCTGGTACAGTTTGTCCCTGGAGTGGTTCAAACACTCAAAAGAAAAAGTTTATCAGGAGAAGCCCCGCTCCTTGACTGCAGGAGTTGGTAAATGAGCGTGAAGGAACATACTATCATTGGAGGAATTGTCTCACTAGGGCTTTTGCCTTTATTGGGCGTACAAAGTCTCGCCCTGTGGGCTGCTTCCGTCCTTATTGATGCCGACCATTATCTGGAATTCCTCTATCATAATGGTCTCAAGAGCTTCAGCCTTAAAGAAGCTGATTCTTATCACCGTATTCTTGGAGGCTGGCTGTCCAAACCAGAATTCATAAACCTGAGTATCTTTCACACAGTGGAATGTCTACTGTTGATGTACTTCCTATCCCTCTGGCTAGGCTCTCCGTGGCTTAAGGTCATCTTCTATGGTATGCTACTACATCTCATTCTAGATGTGGCGCATCTCTACAAATCCGGACTGGTCTCCAAGCGGGCCCTTTCAGTTGTGGAATTTAAGATACGAAAGGGTATTATGGAACGTAACGGTTTGTATCCAAAAGTGTTATATAAAAAGGCCCTTGACTTAATGTGGCAGGGTACGCAGAATTGATACTCCCAAAGATAAAAGAATCTTTTTCCTTCCCCTACGTCTGTATGCTTGGTGCCCCCTGTTTGCCTTTGTTGCCTTCTTAAGATGTCCTGCCAGGACCCCAGGCCCTTATCGGGGATATTGGTCTGCGGCAGGGCCACTCCCAACGAATAGAGAGGCCCGACTGAGGTAGATTTGAAACCCTTAGAGACATGGACAAAGTACTGGTAATAATTCCGGCCTATAATGAGACAAAGTCCATTGGCGGAGTAGTGAGAGATATCAGGGCCTCCCTCCCAGGGGCCGATGTGTTAGTGGTTAACGATGGTTCCACCGATGATACCTCCGGGGAGGCCAGGCAGTCTGGTGCCATGGTGCTGGACTTGCCCTGTAACATGGGGCTGGGGGTGGCGGTCCAGAGCGGACTTATCTTTGCCCAGGACAGAGGCTACAGATTTGTGGCACGTATGGATGGCGACGGCCAGCATCGGCCTACGGAGCTCAGGGCCCTTCTAGCCCCACTAGAGAAGGGAGAGGCCGATATGGTGGTAGGTTCACGCTTTCTGAAGGCTGTATCCGCCCCTTCGCTCCGCTCAAGGGCAGGCTCAGGCGGACCTATCAAGAAACAGGAAGGGTTGACGGCCTCCGCCGGGTTGAATGAATATAAACCCAGCCTGGCCAGAAGGATAGGTATAGGTCTCTTTTCTGGCCTCCTGAGCATCCTTTTGGGTACCAGGGTTACTGACCCAAATTCTGGTCTCCACGCAATGAACCATAAGTCCATAAGTTTCTTTGCTAAAGAGTATCCACCAGACTACCCGGAGGTAGAGGTCCGCGTCATGGCCCACAAGGCGGGGCTCGTTGTCAGAGAAATACCCTCCACTATGCTACATCGCACCGGGGGCGTTTCCTCTATAACCTCCCTCAACAGTGCCTATATAGTCTTGGAAATGCTGACCTCCACGATAGTGGGGATGTTCAGAAGGGTAGAACGGTAATGACCCGTATACAGATACTAGCCGTCCTGGCCTCCCTTCTTCTGATGTTTCTTACAGTGGAACTTATAAGGAGGAAATACCTGGAAGAAAAGTACGCACTGGTATGGTTACTAACGTGTATATTCTTCCTCCTGTGCTCCATAAATCTTGAGATTTTAAGCTTTCTGGCAAGATTAACCGGAATACTTGTCCCCGCCAATTTCCTCTTCCTATTGGCCTTCTTCTTCCTGGTGGTCATATGCCTCAGTCTGACTGTAGT
>Ga0105164_10001310_pt1 | contig 16042 bp, 17 predicted proteins | sample VDWuncwatermetaG_FD_89674 | JGI IMG/M metagenome (GOLD analysis project Ga0105164, IMG submission 89674) | Wastewater microbial communities from Netherlands to study Microbial Dark Matter (Phase II) - VDW unchlorinated drinking water | ecosystem: Environmental > Aquatic > Freshwater > Drinking...
ACTATAAGGTGACATTAATAGGTGAAAAAGACCTATTTATGGGAAAAGAAAAACTTGATGCAAGGATGTTGCGTTACACAGTTACGCTGGAAAGAATTCCCCCCATCGAAACAAATCCATACGGGTTAGTTGTCGCGGGCGTAAAACAAGAGAACCTGGAGGCGCAGTAATAAATGAAAACAGCCGCTAAAAAACACAAAGGATTGCCGCGAATATTAAAGATATTTTATATCTTAGCCGTTATTTTCGCGTTGATTTGGTTAGAAGGCGGTTTTTGCGCGTCTACAGAAAATTATAGCTACAGCGATGAATCTATCCTGGTTAAGGTAAAAGTTGGCATGACCATGGAAGTGGAATTTCCCGATAAAATAGCGAATGTCGCCAAAAGCCTGCCAACCGACTCTTTACAGATTGAAACCCTGGGAAACAGGATGTTTTTATTGCCGCAAAAGGAAATTGACACAGTTATTTATATTGTCACCCAGGATAACGTTTCCTATTGTTTACGTTTAATTACGGATGAAACGCAAAACTCCACTCATTTAAAGTTAAAAAAACCTCTAAATAAGGATACAGAGCCCAAAAACAAAGATGCCGCAAACACAGTCGAGTTAATGAGAACGCTTATATTAGGAGGGAATCCTTCCAGTTCGGTAAGTTTTGAGTTGGGCAAGCGCGAGGTATTTAATAACGGCACCTTGCGTATAGTTATAAATGAGACCTACGAGCTAAAAGGCGGAGTAAGGGCTCTGGTGCTGACTTTCGAGAACTTGACAGATAAGCCTCTTTGCGTGCCCATTCAATATATAGAACTGCCGGGGCTCCTCGCGATAAGCGCTGACAGCCAAATATTAGAGGCGCGATCTTCCGGTAAAGATAAAAAGGAATCCAATTATTTTACAAAAGCATATATGGTTATAGAGGAGCCAAGAGTATGAAAATATCGCTTTCTAAAATCCCCGGGCTCAACAACATTACAACAAGACTGCGCGCCAATCCTAAACTGTTTCTTTCTATCGCCGCCAGTCTGATTATTATTCTGACATTTTTGAGTTTTTTAGGCAGCAAAGAGACGCAAAAAATAAAGAAAAGTTTGATATTATCCGGGACGCAGAAACCCGAGGATGCAAAAGAAGATAAGGACGTAGGGGTTTTAGTAGGCAGCGTGGACACAAAGTCTTATGTGGCACGCGTTGAGAAGCAGTATTATGACTTCCTAGCGAGGACGGAAGCTGTTGAGGGACACATTGAGGCATTAGAGAAAAATTCTTCGGAACTTCGCAAAAATCAGGCCGAGATAAGCAGGATACTGATGGATCTTGATAAAAGAGTGGCAGAACGAATAGCGCTTAACGCAGAGTCTATAAAGAAGGACTTAGAAGGCGCGCCGGGCGGTTTTGCGCAAGGAGTCTCAAAAACAGGGGTTAGTTTGGAAATAACCAGGGTGGCCGATGTCTCAAGCGAAGAAAAACCACCCGATAAAAAGTATGTTTATCTGCCTCTAGGAAGCTTCGTTAACTGTACGCTCCTAACAGGAGTATACGCGCCGGCCAATGAGAGCAATCCTTTGCCTGTTTTGGTAAGTGTAGACGAGGCTTTTTATGGACCTAATAACACAAAAGTTCCCTTAAAAGGCGCTTTTGCCGTTGGAAAGGCAGCAGGGGATATTGTCTCAAAAAGGGCGATTATCCAGATTGTAAGTTTTTCAACCGTACTGCCCAATGGTCAGGTTTTCGAACATGAGGGAAATTTAGGATATATGGCTGATAAGGATGGCGAACTTGGAATACCAGGAGAGCTTATTTACAATACGGGAAAACGATTAGGCCTGGATTTTCTTTCGGGTTTTTTAGCAGGCGGCGCTGAGGCGCTCTCTCAGGCGGAAACCTCTAGCGTAGCAGGCGCTTGGGGCCAGACATCGCGTAACGTTACCGGAAATACAAGCAGATATGCCGGGTTTTCGGGATTAGCCAAAAGCGCGCAAGGCATGTCCGATTATTATCAAAAACAATTAGAAACCATGATTCCTGCCGTAAAGATTGAGGCGGGCAAAAAGTGCGTCTTTGTCGTTCAGAAAGGAGTCCAAATTGAAGGCCTGGAAGTACCTGTTGATAATTTTGGTTATATTGAGTAACGGCGGCTGCGCCGCGTCTAAAGCGGTCGTTAAAGACAGCCAGAACAGAATAGTGGATGTGTATCTGGAGGCAATATCCAGCGGCAGGGCGGATAGCGCAAATTATATCAGGGAGAATTTGAAATTTGCTCAAGCCTTTGGTTACGTTAAACCTTACGCGCCGGTTATAGAGCCGGCTGACGTAAGGCTTGTTTGGATACCCGCGCATAAGTCAAAAGGCGACGGCGATACTTTGATAAGCGGCCACTGGGTATATATCATGGTAAAACAGTCGCGTTGGTTTATTGACGCGCAAAAAAGCGATAAGGTAAAGATTCCTTTAATAATTCCTTATAAGGAAACTATTAAGAAATGATAAAGACACAAACTTTTACGTCCTTTTTTGACGAAGGAAGGTCATTTACGGAGCTCCTTCCTTATTTTAGCCATGAAAACGGCGTTTTCGCGCTTAAAGACGGCAGTTTGGGACAGATTTGGGACATTGCCTTGCTTGAAAGCGAGACGAAGAGCGGCTCTCATTTAGAGCAGCTGTCACAGATGATAGAGGGTATCATTATTCGGCTGCCGGAAGAGCTGGTCAGCTGTCAGTTTATTCTCATCTCTGATGAGGATCTCGATGATAGGCTCCAAAACTATATGGATTTTTCTTTAACTTCCAATAATGAGATAGTCAAGGCCTGCTCTCAAAGTAAATTAGAGCACCTAAAAAGCGGCCAAAATGGGTTTTTTGAGCAGCATACCGGCCCGTTTTCTTCAAAGAGGATACATTGTCTTTTTACAATGCGCTACTTTCCTTCATGGCTGCGCGTAGGTTTTACTGACAAGCTTCAATTTTATTTTACCGGAAAAAACAAAATTAAAGAAAAACTTTCTTCAGGGTTCCTTACAAACTGCCAGAGTGTATCCAGGTTCTCTAGCGTGGTAGAAGGCGTATTTAAGGCCTGCGAAATAAAATACTCTAAAGTTGACGATGAGCTCCTTCATAAGCTGCTCTATAAACTGCTTAATCCTAAGCGGGCTAAAACCTTAGCCATGCCTGTATTTAGGAAAGACGAACCCATGATAGACCAAATTTTATACAACTCACCCAGGGTTTCGTTAGAAGGCTTTGAATTTGAAGACAAAATTTACAGGGTAGTTACCTTGAAGGAACTTCCCTTTGCTACGCAGATCGGAATGTTTACCGCTGAACTTAACATGGGAACGCGTTTTTCCATGCTGGATTTGCTTGCAAATTTCATCATGGTGATTAACTTTTACATACCGCGCCAGGAAGAGGCAATAAGAAGAATAAAGACGCAGAAGGCCTTTGCCTTTATGCAGCGCTCTACATACTTCGGCGATAAATCAGTCGAGGCTTCTGAGAAAAAAGAAGAACTTGACTCTTGTATTAGAGAAACCTTTAGCTCGGGGCACAGAATAGTCTATCCCCGCATTCATTTTATTGTCTCTGAAGGCTCGAGAGAAAAATGCGAGGCATCTATATCCAACATCTTAAACGTCTTATCGCGCTTAGGCGCCGAGGGTTTAAAAGAAGAGATAATCGCGGGTTCACTCTTTTTATCCTGCCTTCCTTTGTGTTTTAACCATTATTATGAAAGGTTTATTAAGCGCGCAAAGCGCATGATCTCCTCAAACCTGGCCGATATGCTGCCTTTGTACGGCTCGGTTAAAGGAACAGACACTCCCGCCCAGGTTTACTTAAATAGACGTGGAGAAACCGTATTCTGGGATTTTTTCGACTCAAATACCAATCCGCACGCGATTATCATCGGCTCATCAGGCAGCGGTAAAAGCTTTTTTGTGAATGACTTTATCCTGCAGAATGCAAGGCTGGGCGCGCATTTCTTTGTGCTGGACAAAGGCGACTCGTACAAGAAACTCTGCCAAATCCTGGGAGGCCAGTACATAAGGTTTGAATTAAATAACCCCGTTACCATAAACCCTTTTTTAAAAGAACCGGACTCAGAACACCTCGCGTTTTTGGTAACCGTGCTTTCAGAGATGTGCTCAGGAGGCGATGAGAGAGAACGACTCTTTCGCGAGCAGGAAGGGGTGTTGCAAAAAGCGATTTTAGCCGCTTACCAAGACAGAAAAAATAAAGATGAGGAGGTAGTTTTATCCGACGTAGTGGATAAGCTTAAAAGCCATGCCTGCAACAGGAGGCTGGGATTAGGCGAGAGCATAGGGTTAAAGCTCGCTTTAAAACTTACGCCTTTTACCAGGGAAGGCACATACGGCAGATTCTTTGACGGCAAAAATCAGTTTAACCTGAATACTAACTTTACGGTATTTGAGCTGGGGAGTTTAAGCTCTCATTTGGACCTGCAGCTTGTGGTCTTGCTTAATATTATGTACTTTATCACCAATTTTGTCTCATCGGTTGATATAAAGCCTAAACGCAAATTCTTATTGATAGATGAGGCATGGAGTCTCTTAAAGCTTAAAAACACCGCTGAATTTATTACCAATTCATTTAAAACTTACCGTAAATACCGCTGCTCCGCTGTGGCTATTACGCAGGAGATAACCGACTTAATAGGGGCAGACTGCGGTATTGCCATACAGGCAAACGCCGCGAATAAGGTTTTCTTAAAGCAGGAGCCAAATGTCGTTGATTCCTTAAAGACCTTCGCTTCTTTATCTGATAAGGAGATAGAGCTCTTAAAATCCGTAGAGACCCAGAAAGGAAAGTTCTCGGAGGCGCTGGTTATATCTGACGCTTCCAGAGGCGTAATCAGGCTGGTGCCTGATCCTTTCCTTTATTGGCTGGCCACAAGCGACGCAAGGGATAACGAATACGTAGAGAACAAGGTTAAGGAACACCAAGGAAATTATCTAGAGGCAATTAACGAATGCGTAAAGGAGAAAGGATATGGGCTACATTAGAAGTTTTTTGGTTATTTGCTTAGGGTTGCTTCTTACCGGCTGCTCTACTTTGGGTAAAAAAGAGGAAACTTTTCAAGACGGCTATCGCGCCGGTGTAAGGCAAAATTTAGGAGATTTCGCTCAGGCCTTTTATGGAAATGATTTCCCTTATTTTTACTGGGAAAGCCCTATTGTGCAAACAGTAAAAATCCCGGCGCATATCGAAAGCGGCGTATTTATACCGGAGCATAATGAGCCGGTTGTAATTGAACCCGCCCAATGGAGAGATAAGCTTACTTATCCGATAAGTCGCCCTAAGAATGAAGAAGAAGAAAAACAGAGACAGAAAGGAGAGCCTTATGCGTTTAGTTACCTTGATTTTAATGTCAGGGATATTACTGTCTTGCCTGAGCCCTTTATTTGCGCTGGATCAGGAGGCAAAGACAAAGATACTCATTGATGAATGGGTGCAGGCAAAAAAGTTAGAACCAAGTTCCACCGAAGAAAAGGAATGCGAAAGCAGGGAGTCTGCCGTTAAAGTAGAGAACTCTAAACTCCAGCTGCCGGAGGTCTTTGACAAAAAGATCACTCTGCGGTCATCGGGCGTTAATTTAAAAACGCTCCTTAATAAAATAGGCTCAATTACCGGATACAATGTTGTATACGACCCTGGGGTTGACTCAAGCATTAATGTGTCGCTTGATTCTCAAGGCGTACCTGTATGGCGTGTGTTAAATACCATGTTTTTTCCCTTAAATTACGGTTTTAAGATAAACGATAACGACTTAGTTATCTTATCCAAGGAAACCCGGACATTTAAGCTGGCCCTTCCGCCAAACACGCAGACTTTTTCCGACACCATAAGTAATGAGTCCTGGACAAAGCCTGATGAGGCGGCCGCGTCTTACAATGCCGGTAATAATTCCAAAATGAGCGTAAAGGTGGGGGCGAGGGTTTTTGTGGAAAGCAAAGAAGAAGCCCTTTCCTTCTGGAAGGATATAGAGGCGAATTTATCTAAAATGGTTTCAGCCACAGGCAGGTACTCATTTAACAAGCTTGCCGGCTTAGTTGTGGTTACGGATAGCCCGCAGATCTTAGATAAGATAGCAAGCTACATCACCTTGGTAAACGCCGAAACAAACAAGCAAATACTGGTTGAGGTAAAAATCCTGGAGGTTACCTTATCCAACGAAAACACTTACGGCATAGACTGGAACGCTATTTACAAAAACTTAGGCGATATAAAGCAGCTGACACTTGGTTCCAATTTCGCCGCGCAGAATTTTACTTCCCAAGGTCTTTTTACCTTGACTGCTAGGGGTCCAAAGGATGATTCCGGCATCTCGTCAAGCGGGACAAACGCGCTAATAAAAGCGCTTGCCTCGCAGGGTCATGTTGAGGTAGTATCCCAACCCAAGATTATGCTCTTAAATAACCAGGCGGCCATGGTTCAGGTAGGCACAGTAACCAGCTACGTTGCCAATACCACAACCACGACCACGCAGGTAGGCATAGCCGCTACAAGTGCGACCACTGACCAGGTTCAGGAGGGAGTTAGTTTAAGGCTTATGGCAAGCATATTGGATAACGAAATCCTGGTGCAGCTTACTCCTGTGGTAACTACGCTTGATCAGATAAGAAGTATTAACATGGGGCAGGGCACAACCATTGAGGCGCCCAAGACATCCACCAAGTCCATGCACACGTTAGTCAGGATTAAAGACGGCGAAACTATCGCGGTAGGAGGGCTTATTACCTCTAATGACAATAAGAGCGAAAAAGGCATACCCTTATTGCGCGATCTGCCGTTAATAGGAAAACTTTTTGAATATAAAAACAAAACCCATACGCGCACTGAGCTGGTAATCTTCATAACGCCTAAAATATTAGAAAGATGAACTATCTAATTTTTGATAATGATATTTATTACGATGTAGACGGCAAAACCGGCATTGCGGCCAGAGATAAGATAAACGACGTTTTTAAAGGCTCCGCAAAAGACGCTTTAGTCGCAATTATCGACACCGTGCAAAAACAAGTTGCCGCCCCTGAAAAATCTCCTTTAAAGAAAGACGAGGTTATTGCCGCGAGTTTCTCCGGAGATTACGTTATCCAGTCAGAACAGATATCGCGCAATTTATTCCAGGTTATCGCTATTGAAAAACCCAAGGTTGCCGAAGTTTATAAATACCTTGGCTTTGAAAACGTAGAGCGTCTGGTGCCCTATGGCGTGGCCTTGAGGGAATTCCTCAAAAATAATAACCTTTTTGGACAGAATAAAAGAATAGTTTTCCTGGATTATTTGGATAATCAGGTGCTGCTTACTATATTTAATAATGAGGTATTTACCACCCCCAGGCGTTTATCAGTCGCGGTTAAGCGCGTAGCCTCAGAATTAACCAGAAGCCAGGAAAATTACAAAACGCTAAATAAGGATGAAAAGGAAACGAGTTTTTTAATAGCCACTAACTCTAAAGAGATAATGGATGAGATCATCTCAAGCGGCCTTGAAACCAAAGAAAACATCCTTTATTTTACGGAAAATTTCCCCGCCCTAAAGGGTTTAATGACAGGCAAGTTCTCCATGCATTATTTATTGCCTGAGCAGTTTATACGCTTAAGGAAACTGAAAGCCGCAAAAAAGCACCTTCTTAACCTTGGGGCGCTGCTGGGAATTTTAGCGGCTTTTCTTATTTTTCTCTTGGGAAGTTTTCACGCAAATAGTACCGCGTCTACGCGCTTAAAGAGTTTGCTGCTTGAAAAGAAAAGTTGCGATAAAGCGTTAAAGAGCGCGTATCTGGCAAAATATAAAGATATTTTAAGGCAAAAGAAAAGAATAGATATCCCTTATTATTTTAGTTTATTTTTTGAGGCGCTGCCGCCTGAATACAAGATAGAGTCAATAACCGCCGTTAAATACGGCAGGGCTTATAAGTTTGAGGCAATAGTGTATCAAGAGACAGACAATAGGTCTTTTATTGAACTGGCGCTGCCTGGCGCTTTTAAACAGGCAAGGAAAGATTACATTTTAGTAAAGGGCAGTCCTGGTATAAGGGTAGCGCTGGATATTTTTTAAGGCAGTCAATTTAAATAAACGAAAAAGGAGGTGGGGCAAATGTCATTTATCATCGGGAAAATCACGCGAAAGGTAAGTAAGCAGCATAATGAGTATTTTGTGGGTAAAATCGGCGGGATCCCGGTAAGGGGGTCTTGGTCAAAAAAGGGACAGGACGATTTATGTTTATTCTTGGACAATGAGAAAATTAATTTTCTCTCTAAGGAGAATAAACCCGTGCCTGCAGCCGTCGCCGAGGCGCAAACTAAGCAATAGCGTTAAAACCCAGGGGTGAGCCTGCCGGCTTTATTTAGGAGCCGGCCAGCTCACTCTATAAGGAAAGTTTTAAGCCTATGAGGATAATAAGTTTTCTTTTTGTGATAGCGGTTCTGGTTTTATCGCTAATAGCGTGGAACGTTGCCTTGGATACGCGCGAGATTTACGGCCGGATAATTAGGACTGGCCAACGAGTTAGCGCCCTTAAAGAAGAGCAAAATGCCTTGCTAAAGTTTAAAAACCAAACCCCGCTTTCTTTAGACAAGTTTTACCTAGAGGTATTTAACGATATAAAAGAGGTAGCTTCTTATTACCATGCGGCTTGTGAAATTAAGATTATCGGGGCTAAGGACCTTGTAAATACGCGGGAGTTTTTTAAAGAGTCCCAATATAAGGGAATAAGGCAGGTTGATATATTGTGCCAGATTGATTTAAAAGATAATCTTGATACATATTTGTTTGATACGCTTTTTAAAATGCTAATGCGCAAACCCATTGAGATTTTGGAGGCAGGGTTAGAGAAAAATATCCTTAATTTAACCATGCGGCTTTACGGACCTTAAAAAGGAGGGGACCCAAAATGAGAAAGTTTTTGTTTCTAGTTTTGTTTTTTATGTTTATGGCAGGGTTTAAATACGCTTATTGCCAGGATAACCTCTTGGCGGTGGATGTTATTGCCGGCAAACAAAATGCTTCTAGAGAGCCGGATAAAGAACCTACCAAAAACGAAAATGTCGACAAAGCCATAGCACCTGTAGAAGATGAGGTTTTGCCAGAAGAGGACGCTGGGCGCGAGCTTGAAAAAATAAGAGCCTATAGAGAGCTGCTTGATAATAAGCAAAAGGAACTTGAGATTATCCGGCTTGACCTTGAAAAAAGCAATTTGCTGCTTAAGAAAAAAGAGGCGGAAAAGGAGATTTTCCAGATTGATAAGGTCCTTCCGCACGGGAAGCAGGAAGAAGTTTTTATGCCTGGTTCGCTTACCCAGAGCGCGAATGCGCCCTTGGTGGATGCCTCTGACATAAAAATACAGTTCTTGGTGATAACTGATAATTTAAAGGAAGGACAAATCAGTTTAAAAGGCGCGCCTTTTAGTTTTAAGGAGGGGGAGCGCGTTGCCTCAAAATTAACAGTAGAGAGAATAGATTCCGACGGGGTCACTTTTAAGCAGTCTGACGGAAGCGTTCTTAAACTTAATTTCATAAACTAAAAATGCCTGTAGAGAAAATAGGAAGTATTCTTTTAAACAATAAGGCTGTGACCAAAGAGCAGCTTGAATTTGCTCTCTTGATCCAGAGAAATATCAACCCTGCACAGAGATTAGGCCGTATCTTAAAGTATTACAACTTCGCAAGCGATGAAGAGATAGCCAGGGCGCTGGCCAAACAGGCGGGCTGGAGGTATTTTAACAAAAAATACGTTCTAAACCTTCCGGTAGTTGAAAGAATAGGCCTTAATTTTCTGATAGACAGGGTGTTTGCGCCCGTGGAAACCGAAAAGGGATTAAGTTTTGTTTTCGCCTATCCCTTCGACACCGAGGCAACGGATGTTTTATCTGTCTTGGGCGAGAAAGAGAAAGAATTTTATATAGGCAGCGAGGCCGCTATACGCTTTCATTTAGATTCGCTTAATAGCCGAAAAAAAAGAAAAGAAATCGATAAAAAAATCGGGCTGATTAAGGAATCTGGGCTACAAGGCGGCGCCCTTAAAGAGCTGATGGACCAGGTTCTTGACGACGCGATTATTCAGGGCGCTACCGACATTCACATTGAACCTGAGGAGAAAATAAGCACCATACGTTATCGTGTTGACGGGATTCTCTATTTTAAGTTCTGTATCCCTTTGGAAGTGCACAACAACCTCATTAATGTGGTGTTTAGTAAGGCGGAGATTACGGTAAGCGACTTTTTTAAGTTCCATGACGCGAGGTTTGAGCATGCCTATTCCAATCATCCGGTGGACGTAAGGGTATCCTGTATTCCTTCCATCTTTGGCCCCGCGCTAGTACTGCGGCTTTTGGACGTGAACAAGACCCTGATTACTTTGGAAAATTTAGGTTTTCATAAAACGCACTTTGAGGCTATAAGCCGCATAGTTCAAAAACCCCACGGTATTATAATCATTGCCGGCCCTACGGGAAGCGGTAAAACCACAACCCTTTACGCGATACTAAATCAGTTAAAAGGCATCCCCACAAAGGTTATCACCATTGAAGATCCCGTGGAAATCAAAATGCCGCTTATAAATCAGGTTCAGATTAACGATAAACAAGGGGTTACTTTCGCCTGCGCTACACGCGCTTTTTTAAGGCATGATCCCAATATTATCCTTATTGGAGAGATTAGGGATCCTGATACCGCCCAGGAGGCGATACGTGCTTCAATTACCGGCCACCGTGTCCTCTCCACGCTGCACACCAACACGGCAATAGACTCGGTGTACCGGCTGCATGACTTAGGGATAGATTTATCTCATATCTCAAACAGCATTTTATGCGTTATCTCTCAAAGACTGATTAGAAAGCTCTGCCCATTCTGTAAAAAAAGAGTCATTGTTAAAAAAGAGCAAGTACCTGATTTCTTTAAAGAACAGCTCAAAGATGAAAACGAAATCCGCGTATACAAGGCAAGGGGCTGCGACCATTGCCAGGGAGGCTATAAGGGCCGCACCGTGATTGCCGAGGTTTTAGGGTTTACCGAGGATATCAGGGACATGATTTGCCAGGGCAGGCTTGATTATTTAAGGCGCAAATCCAAAGAAGAAGGGTTTATAAGCCTACAGCAGGACGCAGCCAGGCTCGTTCGGGAAGGCGTAACCTCGCTTGAAGAAGCGGAGAGGGTGGCAGGATAAATGTATTATAGATACAGCGTTCTTTCAGAAACCGGCAACGAAATTACAGGGATAGAAGAAGGTTCGCGTCTAGAGATAAAAAACAGGCTAAGAGAGAAACGCTATTACATTTTATCCTTGGATGCGGATATTTTTAAGTCGATAAAATCTGCTCTTGGCAAAAAAACAGTTAAGGCTGGTGTATTATCAATATTCTTTGAGGATATGGTGAATATGCTAAAAACAGGTATTGCCATAAATGAGGCTGTCGCGGCGCTTCAAGAATCGTCTAGCGAGCCGTTCCTGGCCAAAGTTTTATCCAGCATTGAGAGCGACCTTAGTAACGGCTTTTCCCTGACGAGCGCCTTTAAAGAAACAAAAGTTTTTCCATGGCTGGTTTTAAATACGCTTAAGGTCGGCGAAAAATCCGGCAATCTAGAGCGGGTGTTTGAAGACCTGGCTAGGCATTATTCCAGACAGGCGCTCTTTTTGCGCGGTTTAAAGAACGCCGTGATTTATCCGGCGGTTGTTTTATGCATGCTGGTTGGAATAATGTTTTACGTCTCTTTTAAGGTAATCCCGCATTTGGAAGCGCTCCTTCCTTTAAAAGGCAACGCCTATTTTAGCACCAGGCTTCTTTTGTCACTGAGCCATTTTTTAAAAGATTTCTGGTTTGTCTGTTTGTTAATGCCAATTATAGCCGCCGTTATTTATTCAAGGTTTAGAAAAAGCTCAGTTGAAAGAATAACGTCGTTATATTACAAACTTCCTTTGATAGGCGAGGTCGCCAAAGACGCGGCGTTTAGCGCTCTTTTTTCAAATCTAGCGGTCCTGCAAAGAAACGGCATCAGCATCACTGATGCGCTCAGCTTAATTGAGGAGGATATGTCATATGAGTTTTTAGCTAAAAAGGTCTTAAGACTCAAGGATTTTATCTCAAGCGGCCTAAGCCTCTGGCAGGCGCTAAAGCGCGATCCGTTCTTTCCCAGCTTTGTTTATAATCGCGTAAAAAAAGGAGAACAGATGGGCTCGCTTGACGGATATTTACAAAGCCTTTCCAAATATTACTTTGACAAGGTAACAAGGCGCGTGCAGGTTATCCTGGGTCTTATCCAGCCGGCGCTTTTAATTTTTTGCGCGCTGGTCTTATTGTTCATTGTATCGGCGTTCATTATGCCGGTTTACAGCAATCTTTCAAATATCGCGGGCGGTAACGTTAACTTTTAAAGGAGGTGAAGGAGAGTGAGAGGAAAAAAAGGTTTTACCTTAATTGAATTGGTGTTGGTAATAAGTATTGTCGCGCTTTTAATCATGGCGGTAGGTTTAACCGGCGGCGTAAGGGAAAACGCCAAGGTTCATTCGGCCGCGGAGTCAGTCAAGGCCTTAAGGGTAGCCGCGGAAAGCTACATCGCGGCGGGCAACATGACTTATACCGGTATCAGTATCGACGGTTTAAAGACGTCGGGGTATTTGCCCGGCACTTTTTCCGCTGCCGGCTCAAATCCTTGGGGCGGCAATTACGCGGTGGCGGCCAATTCAGATACGGGGAAGGTGGATATTTCGCTAACCAGCGTAACAAGCACTTCCGCGACAAGGCTTTCTACCTTGTTCGCGAATAGCGCGGCGGCGACTAGCTACGCGTCCGAAACATGGACAGCGACGTTTTAACTAGGCGGGGTTTTAGCTTGGTTGAGCTGGGCGTCGTCCTTATGGCGGTTAGCGCGATTCTTGCCGTATCTTTTTATTCCGCGGGAAAGATACGGCAAGCCGCCTTCGCTCAAAGGACCCTCGATGAGCTTAACGCGATAGCCGGCGCAAGTTTAGAGTATTATCAGGGGCGCTGGGCGTGGCCGGTCTCTTTATCTGACCTGCGCCCAGAGTATCTTGTGTCCGGCTCAAGCGACGTTAACCCTTTTGGCAGCGCTTATACAATCTCATCGGGCGTTTTTGGGGTTTCGGTATCCACGCTTTTGCCGAAAGGTTTAATAACCGGCAAAAGCTTTGGCAGCGAGGTTGTAGTTATAAACCAGGGTAATAACGATCTTGTCAGCGTTACCAGATCAATAGAGTCAAGAAACTGGAAACTAAAATATGATAAAAAATACATCTATAAGCAGTAAAAAGGGTTTTTCACTTATTGAGCTCTGTATCACTCTTGGGATTATAGCCATACTCACGGGCACAATTGCACCGGTTTTTATTAAAAGGATACAGATTAAAGCGGGGGAAAAGACCGCGCAAGAGATGTCGGTTATACAGCAGGCGGCGCTATCGTATTTTGCGGCTAACAATGCCTGGCCTGCGACTTTAGTGGCCTTGCAGAACGCCGGCTTTCTTAATCCTTCCTGGGTTGCCAATAACCCCTGGCAGAATCCTTATACGGTTTCCTCAACCAGCAGCGCTTTTACCGTTTCAACAACGGTACCGGAGGCCTGGACCGTTTTAGTGGCAAGGGACCTCCCTACCAGCTCTATATCTGGAACTACCGTAAGCTCTTCTGTGCCTTTGCCAGGCAATATGCCGGATGAATCGCTTCCAGTAGGAGCGATTGTCATGTGGTCCGGGGCTATAGCAAACATACCCTCCGGCTGGGCGCTATGCAACGGCTCAAATGGCACTCCGGATTTACGAAACAGATTCGTAAAAGGCGTCCCTAATTCGTCGACTAATCCAGGCGCAACCGGCGGTTCAAGCACCCACGACCATGGTGGTCAGACTGGGATAACCAGTTCAAACAGCAACGATCACGGCAGGGAAGACAGCGACTATGTCAAGCCGAATCCAGAACATACGCATCCTATATCGAGCGCAAATCATCTGCCGCCGTATTATGAACTGGCGTTTATCATGAAAATAGAATGAAAATAGCGTGCGTCCAGTTATGTTTGTTTTGCTTATTTGTGTTTGCCAAGCCGACATTCGCATCAGAAGATATTACTGACTTGGGAGAGATAGGCTTTAGCCGCCAGTTAAACCTTAAAAATAAAGGCATAACTTCTCATTTAACGTATAAAAATAATTTTTATATTAAAGACATAGACTTTGCTTACAAGGCAAAGCTGATTAAGCACGAAGGCCCCGTAAAAATCAGGCGGTTTGGTTTTAAGAAAAACCCGGGTATTCCGCAAGGTACAAGGATTTTTGTTTTTTCCTGCTATGACGAGGATAGCGTAAAAATAGCGTCCGCAGTCAATTTTGATTACGGCCTTTGCATTGAGTATAAGTCTTTGGGCGACATAGAAGATTTTAAAGAAAAGGCGGGCATAAATAAGCCGGTCCAGATAGCCAATGACGATATATTAGAGTCATTCAAGATCAATTCTTATCCGGCGTTAATAACTCTAAAGGAAGATGAATTTCAAATACAAGAAGGTTTTTAGTATATTGTTGTTTTTTATTTTTTTTATTGGGAAGGCCTATGCTTTCCAGATGAGTGATATCTTAAGTCTGATAGATTGGGGTTTATTAGATATCAGGGTTATCGGGGTCTGCGTCAAGCCGCCGGGCGTCCCAGGCCTGATAGTTATGCTCTGGGATCCGACATTACTAATTGAAACCGTAAAAAAACCAGGCGATACGGTAATTGAGCCTTTAAAACCTATTATTTCAAAGGCGGCGGAAGAGGTAACCAAAAATCTGGCCTCAGGTCTAACCGGGTTATCAATACCGGTTTCAAGCGGCTCCAGCTCTTCAAAGATTTCAGAGACGAATTTACAGTTTAACGAGGTTCATATATATGAGTTTCCTTTTAGGGACCAGGTTCTCTCGTTTATTGATGCGCAGTGCCCGGATAGGATTCCTTCTATAGGGTTTGTAAAATATCTCTCAGAGTTTGATTTTTTGGAATGGCGCGTAGGAATTACGGAGGTTTTGCATCCTAAGAGTGTTATTTCTTTTGGCGGCGCCTCTATGGGCGCCGGTTTAGAGGGATATAATGGTGATTTATATATGGGTTATTGGGGACCGACATATCCTAGAAGAGGATTTTTAACTCATCAAAGCGACGCGGTAGGGAGCGCCGCGGCTGTAATTCGGGGGGTAAGCATTGCCTCTCTTTTGGGATCTACAGGTCATATTGTATTGGAGGGGATAGGGTTTGAGCCTTCCTTTGAAAATGATAAATTAGAATTGATTTATCCAAAACACAGCGGTTCCATCAAAATAGGGCAGAACCCCTTGACCTGGGAAAGCGCTACTTTATCTCCAACAGGCAAATACCTATGGGTGTATTGGCGAAGAAGGATATGCTGCGTATATTAATTATCGCTATATCGCTACTCTTATTGACGTTGAGCCCTGCTTTAACAAAAGAAGAAAAAGATTTTTTTGATGAGGCGGTTAATTCAAATACGGGTTTAAATAAAAAAGTTCAAGAGATAGAAGACGCGCTTTATAGCGGCTTCGCCAATAACGAAAAAAAGCCTGATAAAGAGATAATCCTATTTATTGATCCGGACTGCGGGTTTTCGGACGGCGCTGTTAATACGCTGGTTCAGTTTAAAAGAGATCACCCTGACTGGAAGGTTAGAGGCGTTATTGAAGCAGATTTAAAAGATTTAAAACAAAAGTTGATCCGGAAGGGGAACTATTTTAGCAATGGTATTGAGTTTAGCGTTGATATGTTCTCGGATTTAGCAAAGCGGTTTAATATCCATCGCGCGCCAGCCTACATAATCGCTTATAAGGGCAAGTATTATAAAGTCGCCGGCCAGCCGGATTTAAATGAGATTATCTCAAAACTTAACGAATGAAGCACTTTATTATTTTTATAGTTGTAATTCTTTTACCTTGCGCGGCTTTTGCTGACGAAGGGAATTTCTACGGTTATGAGAAGATTGACTTTTTTCAAATCACAAAAAGCCCCCAAGGCCCTGTTATAG
>Ga0105164_10001311_pt1 | contig 16041 bp, 21 predicted proteins | sample VDWuncwatermetaG_FD_89674 | JGI IMG/M metagenome (GOLD analysis project Ga0105164, IMG submission 89674) | Wastewater microbial communities from Netherlands to study Microbial Dark Matter (Phase II) - VDW unchlorinated drinking water | ecosystem: Environmental > Aquatic > Freshwater > Drinking...
GCCGAAATCAAGATTATTATTTCAGAGTTTCGGCAATCAACAAGCAATTTTCGCAAAACTGTGTATAACTCCGAAATGGCTTATTTCCTCATCGTATTGTAGTCAGGGGATAGGTGTTGATAATTTAATACCACGTCGCCTCGCCGTCGCCTTCGATGGGAATAGCGGGGCCGAGGTATTTCGGCTGGCGCCGCAGTGCGAGATCGAAGAGCGCTTTCCATGACGCCGGGATCTCGCGGAGATAATCGTACAGATCCCTGCCGCCTTCGCCGGCGGCGACGCCGTAGGCCTCGATCCCGAGGCGCCGCGCGATAAAGAGCGCGCGCGGCATGTGGAAACTCTGGGTCACGATCGTCGCGGTGCGCACGCCGAAGACCGCGCGCGCGCGGTACATACTGCTGTACGTGTCGAAACCGGCGTGATCGAGGAAAATATCCCGCGCCGGGACGCCGGAAGCGAGGAGGTACTTGCGCACGGGCGTCACCTCATCGTGGGAGAGCGCGCCGTTGTCGCCGGTCACCAGTATCTTCGACACTTTCCCTTTCTGATACAGCGCGACGGCCTCATCGGCGCGCGCGGCGAGGACGGGCGACGGCGCGCCGCGGACGACCGAGGCGCCGAGCACGATCGCGGCACTCGTCGAAGGCGCGTCGTCGGCTCCCGCGAAGGTATATCGCGCCGCCGAAAGTCCCACCGCGAGCGGCCCCATGAGAAATATCGCCGCCGCCGCGAGCGCGCTTACCGCGAAGAAACGAACCTGCGGATATGCCACCTTGCTATGGTAGCACCGCCGATTCCGCCGCGGAGCAATTGCGGCGATTATTGCGTCACGATGACCGTGCCGGTCATGCTCGGATGAATGGCACAGTGGTAGGCGTAAGTACCGGGCGTGCTAAAGGTCGCGCTGAACGATTGCCCGGTGGAGAGCGTGCCGCTTGCAAACGTGTTGGTGTCGCTCGTTACCGTGTGAGAGGCCGAATCGTTGTTGGTCCATGTGATCGTCGTGCCTGCCCGCACGGTGATGGCGGACGGATTGAACGCGAAATTGAAGATCGAAACGGACGTCGTGTACGGATACTGGTTGTAGTTGTACGAGCCCGAGCCGACGACGACGGTCGTGGTGTACGAGTTCTCTTGGCCCGCGCCGTTGGATACCGTGAAGACGATCGTATACGTGCCGCTCTGGTAGTACGTGTGCGTCAGCGTGTTGGCCTGCACGACGGAGCCGTAGACCGTCTGCTGGCCCGCGGACGAGCCGTACGCGTTTTGGTCGCCCCAGCGCACGGACAGCGTGAGGTACGAATTGCTCTGCGGATTGACGTTGGCCGTCCACGTGCCGCTCTGACCGGCGGCAAGCGACGTCGGCCCGCTCACGCTCGTGATCGTCGGCGCGCCGCTTCCGACGAGGCCAGTCACACTAAAAGGCACGCTGTTGCTCGTGATGCCGGCGGTGTTCGAGACGGAAACCTGGTAGGTCGAGAGCGTGATCGGCTGACTGCCGAACCCGTTCAGGGTATTCGGGACGGTGAACGAGACGGATCTGCCGTCGTAGGAATTGAGATTGGCGATGATGCCGGGGCCGAAGTGCACCGTGTTGCCGGAGACGGAGAATCCGGAGCCATAGACGCTCACGCTGGTCCCGGCGGGGCCGGATTGCGGCGAGAGGTAGCTGATGACGGGTGTCGCGGTTTGGGGCGCCGGGCAGTAGCCGTTGTTGCCTGCCTGTCCGGTAGGCAGGTAGCCGTAGGTGTACGAATAATTGCCACAGCCGCACGAGCCGTATGGATACGAACCGTATTGTCCGTAGAGACAGCCGGAGGAACCGCCATACATAGTGAAGCTCACGGTGTTGCTCGCTCCTCTGCCGTTGGAGACGGAAAGCTGGAGCGTGGTGCCGGCGGGCGAGTACGACGAATAGTAGACGGACGGCACGGTGAACGTGAGCGAGGTGCCGCCATACGACGGGATGTTGGAAAGCGCGGTGCCCCCAAAGTTGACCGTGTTGTTGTACGCGTCGAAGCCGACGCCGTAGACCGTCACCGTACTGCCGGGAGTGCCGGTATTCTGCGAGAGCGATGTGATCGTCGGCGCACCGCCGTAGTAATTGTTATACGGCGGATACGACGGGTAGGGGTATGCGTATTGCGGCGCCGGATATGAGGCGCCCGCAACGACTCCGCCCTGGCCGGGCTGGCACGCGGCATTGGAGATCGCCGAGGCGGTCGCGGCGTCAACGGCGCCCGTCTGCGCGAGCCCTTGCGATTGCTGGAAATTGCGCACTGCCGCGGCGGTCGCCCTGCCGAAGTAGCCCGTTATCATCCACGAGCCGCCGCCCGGATAATTCCGCGCGACGAGGAACGTCTGCAATGTGCTGACGCCAGAGCCCCGAGAGCCGAGCGAGATGCCGGCGGGTATGAAGATGCAGCCGGACGAGGATGGGGAGGGATAGTACGTTTGCGCCAGAGCGAGCGGACTGGCGAGAAGCGAGAGAGCCGCGATACCCGAAGCGATGAGTTTATACATATGAATAGTTAAAATATGGCTTAAAACCTTAATTACCAACGGTCCTTGATACTCTAATGAACGCACTATGCATCTGCGATGAAGAGAATGCAAGGTGTAACAGCCAACGCTACATGCCTTCCACAAGGATCGAGATCAAGTCGGCCACCCGCGACACGAGTGCGTGAGGTACGCGTGTCGAAAATTTTGCCCGACGTGCGCGCCAGTCGAGGCTGCGGGCATGATCTGAAAGCACGACACCGTGTACGGGAGAATCTTCCGGAAGCGCAACTTCGAATTCATATCCTTTCGCGCGGGACGTAATCGGACAAATGATGGCGAGATCCGTCCTCTCGTTATAGATACTGCGTGAAATAATGAGTGCGGGACGCTTGCCGCCCTGTTCGTGACCACGGACGGGGCCGAAGTTGAGCCAGACGATATCGCCGCGCTCCGGCACGTACCGGCGCTTCACCATACTTCCTTACCCATCGGTTTTCCCCAATCGATCTCTTTGTGCAGTTTCGCGGGAGTTATGCGAGCAACGAGTTCTTCGAGCGTCGGCCGCCTCTTGGTACGCACGGGAGCGATAACGACCGTATTGCGTACATTCTTTACCGTTACTTCTTTCCCCGGGACCAGGCCGGCTTCTTCGACAACGTTGTCGGGAATCCTAACCGCGAGACTATTTCCCCATTTTTGGACTTTTGTTGCCATAGATACATTGTATCTACAGATATGCTCATGTCAATGCGACCTCACTTGAACTTCGCCTCCTCGCGCGCTTCAGCCTCGAGGTCGGCGGTGCGGACGCTCCTCGGCACCGCTTCGGTGCGGTCGTTGGCAAGCAAAGTCCGCGCGGCAAAGAGCCCGGCGAGGAGCGCTGCCGCTCCGCCGAGGGCTAGCCCCCAGCGCGCGCCGAAATGTTCGGCGACGAAACCGACGATGGGACCGCCGATCGGCGTAGAGCCGAGCATCGCCATCGTCCAGAGCGACATCACGCGTCCGCGCATATTCGGCTCAGCCTTGAGCTGTAAGCTCGTGTTGGCGAGCGAGGTGAAGTTGATAGAAAAGAATCCCACGGCGAGCATTCCAGCGACCGCCCAGTCGAGCGTAGGCGTGAGGGCAACGGCGAGCATCGAGAGGCCGAAAAGGAGCGCCGCGCCGATGAGCGTGTGCGGAGCGACCCGCCTGCGCCCCGCGGCGAGAAGGCCGCCGGCGACCGAGCCGAGCCCGAAGGCGACCCACAAGCGCGAGTAGGCGGCCGCATTGGTGCCGAAGGCGAATTTCGCGAGTATCGGGAGCGAGATCTGGAACTCGTACGCGAAGGTCCCGATGACGATGGCCATCAAGAGCGTGTTGCGGATGAGCTGTGTTTTTCTCACATAACTCCACGCTTCGGTGAGTTGTTTGAATGGATGCAGGCGCGCGGGCGATTGGTGCGGCTGCAGCCGCCGCGGATCGAGCATGGAGAGCGCGGCGATGACCGCGAGCGTCGAGAACGCGTTGGCGATGAAGCAAAAGCCGATGCCCGCGCCGGCGATCAAGACCGCGCCGATCGAAGGGCCGACCGCGCGTGCGAGATTATTCTCGGTCGCGTTCAGCGCGATCGCGTTGCGCACGTGTTCGCGGTCTACCAACTCCGAAACGAACGCCTGCCGCGTCGGGTTGTCGACCGCATTCACGATGCCAAATGCGAGCGCAAGGTAGTAGATCATCCACATCTGCACGACGCCGGAAAGGACGACGATGCCGAGTGTTGCCTGCTGGAGCACGAAGAGCGACTGCGTGATGAAGAGCACTCTGCGCTTGGGGAACGAGTCGGCGATCATGCCGCCGAAGGGCGTGATGAGGAGGAGCGGCAGGAACTGGAGCGCGACGACGAAACCCACCTGCGTGCCCGAGCCGGTCAGCTGAAGGACGAGCCAGCCCTGCGCCACCGTCTGCATCCACGTGCCGGAGAGCGAGATCCCCTGCCCGATGAAAAAGAGCCGATAGTTGCGGATGGAGAGCGAGGCGAAGGTCGAGCGCGCGCGGTGCGAGACGTACGTCCGCGTCTGATCTCCAAGAGCACGCATCATCTCTGCAGTATGCCTCAACAATGCGCGGCTTTCACCGTGCCGGCAGTGGGGATTGCTTCCGAGCAGCGCGCGTATGCTATGATGCGGGGCCGATATCCGAACGTATGCAGGCACAGCCGCTCAACATATTCGTCATTCTCGGCTCGACGCGCACAAACCGCTTCAGCGAGAAGCCGGGCGCGTACATTTTCGATGAATTGAAAAAACGCGAAGGCGTGCGCGCTGAGCTCATTGATCTGCGCGACTGGCCGCTCCCTTTCTACGATGAAGCGGAGTCGCCGTCGTACCTCAAAGGCAGATACACCAACGAACTTGCCAAAAAATGGGCTGCAAAGATAGCGGAGGCCGATGGCTTCATCATCATCCTTCCCGAATACAACCACGGCTACCCGGCGGTCCTCAAAAACGCGCTCGATTGGGTCTACAGCGAATGGAATAACAAGCCGGTCGCTTTTGTGGGCTACGGCAGTGCGCTCGGCGCGCGCTCGATGGAGCAGATGCGGCAGGTCGCCGTCGAACTGCAGATGGTGCCGGTACGCAATGCAATCCACATCCCTTCCGCGGTGTATATGGCGGTCATGAAAGAGAACGCGCCGGTCAGCCCCGAACTCTTCAAGCCCCTGCGCGAACCGACCGACCGCGTCGGCGGCTTGTTCGATCAACTCTTGTGGTTCGCACGAGTGCTCAAGGCCGCGCGGTTGGCGAAATAAATATTCGGGAACTCTCCGCGGAAACTTTTCAGACGTGAAAGCGCGTTGTGCAACACGCATTTCATGAAAAATACTCTGGACATGAAGCGCCGATGAAATTACACTGGGCTTGTTTTCATGCGTACCTCATTCTATTTTCTTCTCACCGTCATTATTCTTCTCACCGGAGTACTCGCTGCAGAACCCGCGCCTGCGAGCGCACAAATAGTTGGCGCGCCCGTACGGCTCGTCATCCCCTCGATCGGCATCAACACGGCCATTCAAGGAATCGGCCTCACTCGAAGCGGCAATATGGCAGTGCCGAGCGGCTCGACTAACAACGTCGGCTGGTATAAATACGGCGTCGTCCCGGGCCAAAAAGGGAGCGCCGTCCTCGACGCGCATGTCTTTGCGGCGTTCTCGAAGCTGAAATACGTAAAGCCCGGCGCCGATGTCTATGTCGTCACTGCGGCGAACCAAAAATTGCACTTCGTCGTCTCGGCGAAACAAACGTTCGCGTTGTCGAAACTTTCGTCAGATCAATTGTTCCGCCCCACGGCGAGCCACGCGCTCAACCTCATCACCTGCGCGGGCTCGCTCACTGCGGACCACTCCACCTACGACCACCGCCTCATCGTCTACGCGACGCTGGAGGGCTGAACTTTTTCTCATTGCCCCGCGTACGCATCCTTTTCCGCTTGAATCGTCTTGATCTGCTCGGCAGCACTTACTGGCGTAGCGACGGATGGGTCGGTGGCGACGATGGTTTTAATCAATGGCTGGATGTCAAGGGGTCCCACCGGAACATTAACAACGAGCACAAAATTACGTGCGCTCAAAGGAATAATAAATTGGTTGATAATATGGAGTCCTCCCATTGTGTTTGCCGATACGTCTACAATAATTGTCTTGTTACCACCGGGGAATCCTCCGGAGGTGATGTTTTCCATCCACTGATGCTTGGCTGAATCAAAATATACAGAGTCAGAACAGCTTCCACACAGTTCGTTTACTCCACTATCCGAGGTAATCTTAATGAACGAGACGGATTTTGTACCACTCAACAGCTTGAACGATTTCAAACCTTGCTTTGGATCATCTCCGTAATACGCCAACTGGGAGGCGGAAACCGCAGTCTGCGTGAGAGACCACCCGCTCGGATACCAGAACGAAAAGCCGAAATCGGAGTCGGTGTATTTGCTCATGCCGGGGACGGAGATTGGTGCTTGGGCAGGAGAATTGACGGTTATGGTTGCTTCCGTGTTGGTCGTTTGTTGGACGGACTGTGGCACAGCGGGTTGCGCGACTTGAATGACGTGCACGGCATTGTCCTGCGGCATCTGCGGCGGAGGATTCACCGGCGCGAAGGTGAGGCCGAAGAGGATTAGCAGTGAGTGCCACAACCCTGCGATGACGTGGAGCATATTTGACCCGATGATTGTTATATGCACAAAGTACCATCCACCGCCATTCGCGCAAGCGCAAAGAATACTTATCGGAACATCTGCTTCAGCCGCCGATAGATCGCATCGTCGTTGCGTTTGTCCACCAAAACGACCGTGAGCGTGGAAGCATTTGCAAAGTACACAATGCGATAATCGCCGGAACGGAAGCGGCGCAACGGCGCAAAACCTGCGAGCAATTTCGATCGCGCCGTTTCGGGATTCTCTCGCAACCTGGCGATCTTTGCTCCCACTTGCCGTCTGCGTTTAGCGGGCAATGTGTCGATAAAATCTCTCGCAACTGGCCAAAGATCAATCCTTCGCATGAAGAATTTTGCGCAGATACGCCTCGCTCGCTTTCACGCCGAGCGATTTACCATGCTTCATCACTTCTTGCGCACGAAGCCCGAGGAAAAAATCCTCGATCGCTTCCATGTCTTCGGGCGAAATGACGAAGGCCACCTTGCGACCCCGGCGTTCGATGGCCACGGGCCGCCGCTGGGCAGCATCAATGAGTTTACCGAAGTTATTTTTTGCATCGCTGGCCGCAAACGTAGGCACCATTGTTTTCATGCGTCAATATTAGCCAATTGGGCTATTTTGTCAATCCGCACCTGAAGCGGTCGTGAAATTATTTCATGTCGCGCGCTTTCATCAGACAGCGGACGCAGGTTGTCTGGCGCTCGCGGGTCTTGATGTATTTTGCGCCGCAGGCGCAGATGAGAATGGCCGTGCGCAGGGGCTGTGTCGGTCGGGCGGCCCATTTCATACGTGGCGACCGCGAGAGAAGCTGCGCTGCGGGCGGCGCCCTCCCCGCCGATAGGCAGAACTACGTACGCGAAAAGAGGACGGCGTGCGATAGTTTGGCCCTGCTGAAACTCTTCGATCATTGTTGAACGACGCGGCGGGCGCAAGCGCGCGCGCCGGCGGAAGCGCAGGCAAGGGCCGCACCGGCACCGTCTTGCGGATAAGCCGTTCGATATCGCGTATCTCGCGGCGCTGTTGCGGCTCGGCAAACGAGATCGCGTGCCCTTCTGCGCCCGCGCGCGCTGTTCTGCCGATGCGATGCACGTAATCCGAACTGTCCATCGGCAGGTCGTAGTTGATGACGAGCTCGATGCCCTTCACGTCGATGCCGCGCGAGGCGATATCGGTCGCCACCAAGACGCGGTAGCGGCCGTTCTTAAAACCTTCGAGCGCGTCACGCCGCTGGGCGAGCGAACGGTTGCCGTGGATCTCCGCGGCCGCGTGCCCCATCGCGCGCACCGCGCGCAGTACTTTCTTGGCGCCGTGCTTGGTGCGCGAGAAGACCAACGTCGAGCCGGTATAATCGCCGAGAAGTTTTTCGAGCAGACGCGGCTTCTCGTTCTTCTGCACGATGAAAAATTCCTGGCTCACCAGCTCGACGGTCGTGCCTGAAGGCGCGACCTCGATGCGCACGGGCAGTTTCATCTGCGCCGTCACGAGCTGCATGATCTCGCGCGAGAGCGTCGCCGAGAAAAGCAGAGTCTGCCGCTCTTTGGGCACGACGTCGATTATTTTTCGCACTTGCGGCCAGAACCCCATGTCGAGCATACGGTCGGCCTCGTCGAGAACGAGAATCGAAACTTTGCCGAGGCGAATAGTCCCCTGCGCGAGGTGGTCGAGCAAGCGTCCCGGTGTGGCAATGATGATGTGCGGGTCGCGAGAGAGCGAGCGGATCTGCGGGCCCATCGCGGTGCCGCCGATGAAGACGGCGGTGCGCAGGCCGAGCGGCTTCCCTATTTTGGTGAGCGTCTCTTCCACTTGGAGCGCGAGCTCGCGCGTGGGCAGGAGAATAAGCCCGCGTCCATCAGAGGCGAGAATACGCTGGAGCATCGGGATGCCGAAGGCGAGCGTCTTGCCGGTCCCCGTCTGCGCCACCCCGATGACGTCTTTCCCTTCTATCGCTGGCGGAATGGCGCGCAGTTGGATCGGCGTGGGCACCGTGAATTTCAAGGTGTCCAATACGTGCAAGACCTTCGGCGCGATGCCGAGACCTGCGAATGTGTTTCCGGAACCAGCCGGAATTGATGATGTAGGCGTCATAGTTGTATATGCCGGAGTTGACCGGCTTGTCCGGCACTTTCTAGAATTGTAAGAAAGTGCGCGGATTAAATAGTGTCAAGCGATCTCGGGAAGGTTCACGCCCCGTGCCTGTTCGTAGGGCGGCCTTGGGTACCCCAAGACAAAAAACCGATAGAGAATGTCTGACGCTGTGGATGGTAGCAGATGTAAAGGAGGTTGTCAACTTGCTAAACACATTTATGCGGCGGACGGCCATCCGAAAATATCCTCAGAGTTTGCACTAATATCAACGAGAAAGTTTGCAATAATCACAGAGAGGTCGAATTTTACTTACTGCCCGCGATCGTATTGAGTATCTTTTTTACTTCCGCCAAACTTTTCTCGTCAAGGATTGAGATGGGGGTTGCTTTGATTTTTATTTTCTTCAACGCCGCTAGTTTTTCTTTGAGTTCCTCGGGTGAAACTGCGTCCATCTTCGTGAGGAATACGTGCTCGGGTTTTTTGGTAAGTTCTGGATTGTACTTTTCCAATTCGCCGCGGATGATTTTGTAATCTCGGACGACATCGTCGGATTCCGCGGAGACGAGGTGGAAAAGCACTTTGGTGCGCTCGATGTGTTTGAGAAATTTCACGCCGAGACCTTTGCCGTCGGAGGCGCCTTCAATGAGACCTGGAATGTCGGCGATGATGAGGCCGTAATAGGCGCCGAGGTGCGGCTCGAGTGTGGTGAAGGCGTAATTGGCGACGCGGCTCTTTGCGGCAGTGAGTTCATTGAGCAGACTCGATTTGCCGGCATTGGGCAGGCCCATCAAGCCGATGTCGGCGATGAGGCGCAGTTCGAGCTTGAACGTGGCGACGTCGCCGTGTCTGCCATCTTCGAATTCTTTCGGGCTCGTGTTGGTGGAAGAGCGGAATTTGAAATTTCCTCTGCCGCCCTCGCCGCCGCCGGCAACGAGGATGCGCCGTCCCTGCTTGGTGATCTCTTGCTTGAAGCCGGTCTCTAGGTTGGTGATGGTCGTGCCGGTCGGGATTTTCAATATCAAATCTTCGCCCGTGCGGCCGTCGATGAACTGTCCGCGGCCGTTGCCGCCATCTTCGGCGTGCATTTCTTTGCGGCTTGCGTAGTTCATCAGAGCGTTGATGTCGGCGACGCCTTCGAGGTAGACGCTGCCGCCCCGGCCGCCATCTGCGCCGGTGGGCCCTTGCATCAGGCGCACTTTCTGGAACGCCACCGCACCCTTGCCGCCCCTGCCGCCGCGCAACTCTATGGTTATCTCATCGACGAGCATCGCTCGATGCTAGCACACGCTCTTCTTACGAAGGATTTAAAATGCGCCGATGCCGCTCGGCGTGCCGAGACCCGTCGGCCCATCGTAGCCGGGCACTGCGGTGCAGAGGTACGTGCCGCACGAGCCGTTGCTGCCAGAGACGACATCGCGCAAGCCAGCGGTGGCAGTGTACGGCAGGGTATTGCCGAACGAGCCGCTCGGAATACCGCCTGCGAGCGCGTACGCTCCGGCGACCAGGGGCGATGCCAAACTCGTCCCGCCCACCTTGAACCAACCGCTCCTGCCTTGGTAGCGAACGCTGTCGTAGACGGCCGCGCCGGTATTGGGATCGGCATCGGCGGATACATCCGCGACAGTGCGGTTGGGGCAGAGCGGGTCATGCTGGAAAGACGGCTTCGATTCAAGAGCACTGCAGCCGCTGCCCGCGCCGCTCCATGCGCTCTCGCCGAGGTATGCCCCTGCCGAACTGAGCGAGAGCGTCGTGCCGCCGACGGCGGTCACGTAGGGAGAGGCAGCCGGATATTCGACGCCGTAGCCGCCATCGCCGGAAGAGAACGTGATGGCGACGCCGCTTTTGTTGAAGTGCGGATCGAACGCCGTCTCGCCGGAGAATTCGCTCGAGCCGTAGGAATTGGAAACGACCGCCGCGCCGGAAGCAACAGCCCGATCAACGGCGGCCATCAAGTCAGCGTAGCTGTTCGAGTTGGCTTCGACGAGCAGTATATTGCAATTCTGGCAGATAGCGTGCGCGATCTCGACGTCGAGCGCTATTTCGAGCGACCAGCCAGCATTGGTCTGCGGATAGCTCGTGCCGCCGTTCTGATTTATTTTTCTGAAACAGCCGCCCGCGGTGGTGCATTGCGGCAGGCCGAACGTCGAACTATATTTCGCGAGATCGCTCTCTATATTCGGATCGTTGTACGCATCAACGATAGCGATGGCCGGCGTGCCGGCCGCGCTCGCCGGCAGGTTGTAGCCAGCGTGGAATTGCGCGGGGCTGTAGCCTGCGGGCTGCTGAGTGGTCTGAGGAGTGCCGCCCTTATCGACGACGACGCGCGCGTGGCAGTGGATATCGCCGCCACGGACGGGCACGCACACCGGCGCGCTGTTCCCGGCGCCAGCGTGCGCATCGGAAGATGCGCTCGCGCTGTGGCCAACAAACAGTATCCCGAGCGCGAGTGCAGCGAAAAGCGCCCAAAGCGCCGAATGCATAGTGCGCGCTGTCATACTTCGATACGTTTTTTTAGTAATCGATATTAAAAACCGACGACGTGGCTCATTGTAGCCTATGCGATAGCGGGCGCAAGGGCTTTTTTCATTTTCTGCCTCTGTGCTTAAAGAACTCCACCTGCCGGAGGCGCTTCTTGGCTTCAGCGAGGGTGCGGTAGCTGCCGAACGAGCGGCCCGTTTTCTCCGATAAAACAGTGTATTTGCCTTTGACCCTCTTGATCATGGGAGGCAGTATAGCAAGGCGGCCCCGACCTTCGGTCGGGGCCGCCTGCCTTCTGCACTGCCTACTCTAATCTAGTGGGAGAAGAGTTCGTGCAGGAAGTTTGCCACATTCTGCAGCAAGATGACGATCGTCGCCGCTATCGTTCCGGGCGTCGACGTGCTGGTCGTGCCGACCACGATCACGTTGGAGCCGGTCGAGAGCGACCCGGTGCTCGTCGCGCCGCCGCGGAACTGCGTGGAGGGGGACGTCTGCACTGTCGCGCTACCGCTCGTCGTCGCGCCGAAGGTGATCATCGGGTTGAGCGTGAACGATGTGCCCGAGACACTGCTGACGGTGCCGAAGGCGGCCGTTCCGTTGACCAGCGCCTGCAAAGTGGTCGAGGCCTGATGCTCATGCTCCTCGCCGGTCTCGCTGTCCTGGTCGTTCTCGTTGTCACCCTGTTCGTTGTCATTGTCTTTGTTGACAGCAACGAACTGGTGGGCAAGCGCGCTCACGATCGGGCCAAGGTGCAGGCCTGCATTCGCGTGAATGCTCTCCTGCGCGTCGGCACTGCCGTTGTCGTCGCCGCTGCCCCTGTCTTCAGCAAGCGCCGGCGTCGCGGCAAGAAGCATCGTCGCCATCGCGACTGCTGAAAGTTTCATTAAGTTCTTGTTCATAATCGTCTTTTTTAGCTAGTAAGGAGGCCACGTCGCGTGGCCTGCCTGTAAGACGATTTCGAACATCGAAATTGACACGATTTTCCATCCAGACGACATATCGGGAATACATGCAAGTTTTGATATGCGTTCCCGGACCGTTTGCTAAAAAACTTAGGAGGCGGCGCTCGGCCGAGCGCCGCCTCTTTTCCTTCTCGCCGACATGAATTCAGGTCCTATTGGAGCCAGCTGCGCGTCGCGAGCACGAACCACGTTGCGCCAACAACGCACACCGAGATGAAGTCGATAAAATCTTTGCCAAACAGCGCAGAAGTGGACACGATGGCGCCGAGATAGCTAACAACGACAAGCGCCGTGAACCAGACGCGATGCGGGACCTCTTTCGCAACGTGCCAGAACGTCCAACCGATCGCAACGTATCCGACGCCGTAGATCATCCATGGTATGGAGATCGTTTCCAAGAGACCCACCGCATAATCGATACCCGCAACCGCGAACATGACGCCGAGCACCACCAGTGCCCTAGCACAGAAACCTTTCGCGGCTTCCATTGCCGCCTCCTCTGATCCGCGTGCCAAAACACACGCTGCCGCCACTCTGCTCGATTTGAATCTTCAGGTCAAGCTGAAAAATATTGACACCTTCGATCTAGCCATTTGCTTATTCGCGCGAATTAGAAAGTAATGCGAAGACATGCCCCAAGATCTTCGGCATATCCGGTGCAATGTGATAAAAAACCTGCAGACTTTTCTGCTCTTTTTCTGCAAATCCTGCCCGTTCCAGCATGAGTAAATGTTTTGATGTTGAAGTCAACGAAAGTTTGATCGCATCCGCAATGTCTCCGACATTCATTTCGTTCTTTTTCCGCAGAATGTTGAGGATCGCGAGCCGACGTCGATTCGCAAGCACTTTGAGTTGCCGTTCGAGTTCAGGCACTTTCATACGGTGTGATTAATAATAGCACACTATTTGCTTATTCGCGCGAATAAGAACATAGCAGGTCGGGCAGACAAAGGTCGCGACGGTCAAGGCGCGATCGCTCAAGCGCCCTTGTTATCGCCGCCCATGACGTCCTTCGTCTGAATCGGGCTCTGGATGCCGGGTTTCCATTCGGCCTTTATTTCGCCGAACTGCTTTTCGTAATCGCCAAGCTGGTGCGCGAGGTACTGCGCGAGGCGCTTCATGTGCTGGGGCGAGAGCGCGTAGGCGATGCCGTTCTCGCCGGTCAGCATCGCCATCACGAAGAATTCCTGCGAGAACGCGACCGAGATGTTCTCGCAAAATTGTTTCGGCACTTTCGCGAGGTCCATGCGCTTAGTGCGTCAGCGAGAGCGACTGGCGTATGGTGTCGAAGGCCGAGAGGAGCGCGGAGCGATCGAACGGCTGGACGGCGCCTGGCGTGTAGTTGCCGATCTCGGTCGAGTGGATGGAGTAGCGCACCGCTCTGCAAGGCGAACTGCCGGAGAGCGCGTAGACCGCCTCGTCGTAGATATTGCCTGCGGCCGCGTCGGAGCTCGTAGCGACGGAATACTCGACGCCGTTGGCGCCGGCAACGGTCTGCGGTCTCACATTTGCCGCGAGGTAGATGTCGCCCGTGCACTTCTTGGCGTGCGGGAGCCATTCGACCGAGATGTACGTGTCGGCGGAGAGGTTGGTGCCGGTCGCCACCTCCCCGGGAATGGTGAACTTCACGCCGCTGATCGGTTTCTTGGGATTGACCTGCGTGTATGTGTAGGATTCGTCAACCGAGTAGTCGGAAGGATAAACTATCGAAAAGGTAGAGGTCGCGTACGTCGAGGTCGCCGTCACCGTTATCACACTGCCGCCTCCTGAAGCGCCCGTCCCGCCTTTCTTCCCCGCCAAGAGATAATATCCGCCCCCGATAATGAGAATGATAATCACCGCCCCAACGATGTATTTGCCCATATGCGGGTCAGTATTCCACAACCGCTTAGCTTGTCGAGACCTTGACATGCGGAGCGAGGATGCGGTGCGCTATAGAGGCGCCGCTTGCGAGCGCCGCCTCCACGGTACCCCATTCCTTCTCGTAGAGCGCTTCGCCGCAGAAAAATATTTTGTCGGCGATCGGTTTGAGGAGTTCGGCGCGCGCACTGGGCGTCTGCGGCGTCGCGTAGGAATACGCGCCGCGGGAAAACGGGTCTGCGATCCAATTCGCGATGACCGCGCGCCGGAGCAGTGCGCGCAGGTCGGCTACTGCGACGTCGAAGATACGCGAGAGCGAAGCGAGCCCGATCTCGACGAGATCGGTGTCGGAGCGCGCGGCTAGTTGCTCCGCCTTCGGCCCGCCGAGCCAACCGGCGAGGACCGGCGCAGGATCAGGATACTGGGTCCACCACGTGGGAATACTTTCCCGTGAGAACATGAAAAATAATTTTTCGAAATTTTTGCCGCGGGCGCCGCTCCACCAGCGATCCTTGAACAAGAACAGGAGCTTGAGCACGCCGCCGAAACCCATTTGCGCGGCGGCGGCGATCTTTTCGGGAACAGCCGGCGTGAAGGCGATGCGCGGTACGACGGGCAGGGGCACCGCGACGCGAACCACGGGCGCATGGTCGACGGGACCGTCGGCGCAATGGACGGCGACGCCTCTCTCCCGAGCATCGAGCGCGACTACTTCTTTTTCAAAGAGAAATTCCGCGCCGCGCGCTCTGCACTCGCTTGCCAAAAAACGCACGAGCGCGCCGTAGCCTTCTTTGAGGCGCGCCTGCCGCCATGCGCTCGCGTCGGCGAGTTCGTCGCGCAGAGCGAATGCGCTCGCCCGGCGCGGATCGGCGGCCTCGTATCCTTCGGTACGGCGCACGACGGATTCGCGCAAGGCGGCATGTTCCGCGCCGCCGAGATATTCTTCGAGAAATTGCGCGACGGGAATGTCCTCGCGGAGCTGGTCGAGCTTTTCTTTCAGTATCGGGTCATGCGGCGGTACGGCGCCCATGACCGGCTCGCCGTCGCGCACGCTCCACCACTGCCCCCCGGCGGAGAGGGAGAGGCCGGCTTCGCGCGCAATCGCGCGTATCGTCGGCGCTTCGCCGTGGACGAACTCTGCGCCCGCTTGCGCCGGATATTCCCATGTGTCTTCGGGAAGCGCCCAGATGCGCCCGCCGATCCTATTCCTTGCTTCGAGTATCAGCACGCGCTTCCCCGCTTGAGCGATCTGCCGCGCAGCCAGCAGACCGGAAGCGCCCGCGCCGACGACGATGACATCTGCCTCCATGAGGGCTCGTTTTCCCATATTCGCTGTGGGAGTGCAATGAACGGCGCCGCCATGGTCAAATACCGGCGACACCGACGAGCTTGCCGATGCCGAAGGTGACGGCCATTGCGAGAATGCCGCCGACGACGACGCGCACGGTCGCGATGGTCTTATTGGCGCCGCCCGCATACGCGCTCGCGACGCCGGTTGCGACGAGCGCGGCGAGGACCGCGGCGACGGTAATGGCGATGCGCGCCGCCGCGGGCGCAAGAGAGATCGCGATGAGGGGGATGACGCCGCCGGAGAAAAAAGAGAGCGCGGAAGCCACCGCCGCATGCCACGGGTTGGTGAGCGCCGACGGATCGATGTGCAATTCCGCTTCGAGGTGCGCCGCGAACGCGTCGCGCGCGGTCAACTCTTCGGCGACCGCGCGCGCGGTCGCTTTCGACAATCCCTTCCCCTCGTAGATCAAAGCAAGTTCCTCGAGCTCCTGCCGCGGCCTCGTTTTTAATTCGAGATGTTCCTTCTCCATCAGCGCGCGCCCGGGGTCGCGCTGATGGCGAAGGAACATCTCGAACTAAAAACGAGGCCGCGGCAGGAGCCCGAAGAAGCTGCTATGATCTACGAGGGGAAGGGATTGTCGACGGCGACCGCGCGCGCGCTCGCAGAAGA
>Ga0105164_10001312_pt1 | contig 16039 bp, 13 predicted proteins | sample VDWuncwatermetaG_FD_89674 | JGI IMG/M metagenome (GOLD analysis project Ga0105164, IMG submission 89674) | Wastewater microbial communities from Netherlands to study Microbial Dark Matter (Phase II) - VDW unchlorinated drinking water | ecosystem: Environmental > Aquatic > Freshwater > Drinking...
ATGGATTCACCCCTTCAAGCAGCTTGTCCAAGGTGGTATTGTCTATCGTTGTCATACGAGTCCTTTCTATTGAAACTCATTATCGTCGTATGACTTCCTTCACACAAAAATTCTGACAGGCTCCATGCGTTTTTTATATCAGGAGCAATTTTGCTGTTTTTATATAGTGAAGATTCCATTGGGTCACTCCGTATAGAACAAGCGATGCTTTATAAAGTTATTCTGATATATGCGACTGGATATTGCGTAGTGTTTATTAAGTGGCTGGCTGTAATCAAGAGTGATGAGCCTTACCTTGGAAAAGCAGATGATGTCCCCAGCTATCTGACAGACAAGCTATGGGGAGCATTCCCCTATTTAGGCACATTGGGCAATTCAAATCAGCACAATCTAGGACAAAGCAACCTAATTGTGCATACCTATCAGGATTGTGATGTTAGCGGTAAAAAATTTAGAGAAATATTTGTCTTGCATACTAGCAAATACGTCATTTTATTTCTGGTGCTGACATGTATATTTTTGCCTTACATATTTCTAAATCAGGCTGCACCCTCATTTCTGAAATTTATTTTTAGTTCAACAACATTATTCACAATTTACTTATCGTTTTTTATTATTACTTGGCTGTCATCAATAGCAATACTTGTATTAAGAATTATTATTTCATCGAAACACAAAATATCAATTTAATATTTGAGGAGAAAAAATTATGGCACAAATTTATTTTTATACCAAAAATGGGATTTTGCTAATTGAAGGTAATGCTCAAACAGTTGCCGAGGAGAAAAAGGGGGCAGCGTGAATTGTTTCGGGGGTGACAAATAACATTAGCCCCGTTTCACTGCTCACACCCGCAATGAAATATTTATATGGCTCGATGTGGGTTATCTCACGGCAATGGGAGAAAATTGGACGAAAAACTAGGGGGTGGTCAATATTTCATTGTTGGATCAAGTAATTGCCAAACTAGTTTATCTAAGTCAGCTTTGATGGAAGCATTTTCTTCCATCAAAGACTGAACATTAGCAACAAGGGCGTAAAATTTAGTATCATTTGTAATATCTACGCCCAGTTCGTTCAGCAACACTGTTTCAAGAAAAATCCGTACGGTTTTATTCAAGAAAAATCCGTACGGTTTTATGATGTCGATTTGGTTCATCTGGGTTAATTGAGCTGGCGCGCTGGCTAATTTTTGCGCGCAGCTCATCATTGCTCAAGCGTGTATGCCCCTTTTTTTGTAAATGGCTTTTTTTATTAAGTCGAATTGAATTACAAGCGAGTGCCTGACGTGTGATCACTCCCACTCAATGGTTGCAGGTGGTTTTCCAGAAATATCATAGACCACGCGATTAATGCCGCGCACTTCGTTGATAATCCGGTTGGAGACTTTTCCCAGTAGCGAGTAGGGTAGCTCGGCCCAGTGTGCGGTCATGAAATCTTGTGTTTGCACGGCGCGTAGTGCCACTACCCATTCGTAGGTGCGGCCATCGCCCATCACGCCCACAGATTTAATCGGGAGAAAGACGACAAAGGCTTGCGCAGTTTTTGCGTACCAAGAGATTCCATTTTCATCTTTGGCGGCGCGTAATTCTTCGATAAAAATAGCGTCGGCGCGGCGCAGTAGATCAGCATATTCCTGTTTGACTTCGCCTAATATGCGTACACCCAAGCCGGGGCCGGGGAAAGGGTGGCGATACACCATGTCGTGTGGCAAGCCCAATGCCACGCCGAGTTCGCGCACTTCGTCTTTAAATAATTCACGTAGCGGTTCCAGCAATTTTAAGTGCAGGGTGTCGGGTAAACCGCCGACATTGTGATGCGATTTAATGGTGTGCGCTTTTTTGGATTTCGCGCCGGCAGATTCAATGACATCTGGGTAGATGGTGCCTTGCGCCAACCATTTAGCTTTAGGTAATCTAGCCGCTTCGCGTTGAAACACTTCGACGAATTCGCGGCCTATCACTTTGCGTTTTTTTTCTGGGTCAGTCACGCCCGCGAGGTGCAGCATAAATTCTGCTTTGGCATTAACGTGAATGACTTTTACGCCCAGATTTTTGCCGAAAGTTTCCATCACTTGTTGCGCTTCATTCAAACGCAACAGGCCATTGTCGACAAACACGCAGGTCAGTTGCGCGCCAATAGCGCGATGCAAAAGTGCGGCGGCAACTGAGGAATCCACGCCGCCCGATAATCCCAAGATCACTTCTTCTTGCCCGACTTGCGCGCGAATTTTTTCGACTGCTTCGCTGATGTAATCCGGCATATTCCAATCAGACCCGCAGCCACAGATGTCATGCACAAAGCGGCTCAACAATGCTTTACCTTGGGCGGTATGAGTGACTTCTGGATGAAATTGCACGGCGTAAAAACGGCGCGCTTCATCCGCCATGCCCGCAATGGGCGTGGCTTCGTTGGAGGCAATCACCATAAATCCGGGTGGCAGCTGGGTAACTTTATCGCCGTGGCTCATCCATACATCGAGCAAGCCGTGACCCGCTGTATTGCTACGATCTTGAATATTTAAAAATAATTTACTGTGCCCGCGCGCGCGAATTTCTGCGTAGCCAAACTCGCGCACCAAGCCATTTTCAACCGCACCACCTAACTGCGCAGCCATGGTCTGCATGCCGTAGCAAATACCCAACACCGGCACGCCCAATTCGAACACTACTTGTGGTGCGCGCGGCGTGTCGCCCTCCGTGACAGAGTTGGGGCCGCCAGAAAGGATGATGCCGTCGGCCTTAAAGTCACGGATGAAATCTGCGCCGACATCGTAAGGATGCAGCTCACAATAAACTTTTGCTTCCCGCACGCGTCGCGCGATGAGTTGGGTGTACTGAGAACCGAAATCGAGGATGAGAATTTTTTTGTGGGACATAGGGGCTGGGGACTGAGAGGCTAAGGGCTAGGGAGTTTCGCTTTTAATGAGTGTTGCAGGCCGCGTAACATGCGTCCAACCGTTCCTGTTTTTTCCAATAGCTCGGCTAGTTTACTTTCTTCAATGTAGTTGAGTTGATGTGCAAGGATAATCTGTGTTTCTATTTCAGCTAAAGAGCCCATGGCTATTGATATGAAACGTAAAAATTCTTTGGTTGAATCTCTTGCATGACCTTCTGCAATATTCGATGGTACGGAGACTGCCGCGCGTTGCATTTGACTGCTCAAACCAAACATTTCAAATTTTGGGAAGCTGGGTGTCAATGCATAAACCGCTGTAGTTAACTGCATTGCGGCCTGCCATACCTTGAGGTCACGATAATCTTGAATAACCATCTAGTCCCCAGTCTCTAACCCCCAGCCCCTTATTTTTAATCAACATGATAATTGGGTGCTTCTTTAGTGATCTGCACATCATGCACATGCGACTCACGTATACCGGCAGAGGTGATTTGCGCGAACTCGGCTTTGGTATGTAGGGTGGAGATGTCGGGACAACCGAGGTAGCCCATGCTGGCACGCACACCACCCATCAGTTGATGGATCACCGCGATCACGCTGCCTTTGTAGGGCACGCGACCTTCTACACCTTCGGGGACGAGTTTTTCTTGGTTGCTTTCCGCATCTTGAAAGTAACGGTCGCTGGAGCCTTGTTGCATTGCGCCCAAGCTGCCCATGCCGCGATAAGATTTGTACGAGCGACCTTGAAATAATTCTACTTCGCCGGGGGCTTCTTCCGTGCCCGCGAATAATCCTCCCAGCATGACTGCGTGCGCACCTGCCGCCAGTGCTTTGGCGATGTCGCCGGAGTAACGCACGCCACCATCGGCGATTAACGGGATGTCCGAACCTAGCAAGGCATCAGCAACATTTTGAATGGCGGTAATCTGTGGCACACCCACGCCCGCTACCATGCGTGTGGTGCAAATCGAGCCGGGGCCGATGCCGACTTTTACGCCATCCGCACCGTGTGCTACCAGTGCGTGCGCGGCAGAGGCGGTGGCGATGTTGCCGCCGATCACGTCTACGTTGGGAAAGTTTTTCTTGACCCATTGCACACGGTTGAGTACGCCTTGCGCGTGGCCGTGCGCGGTATCCACAATCAATACATCCACACCTGCTTCAACCAATAAGCTTGCGCGCTCTTCCGTGCCTTCACCCACGCCAATCGCCGCGCCCACGCGCAAACGGCCTAGCTCATCTTTACACGCTTGCGGGTGTTCGCTGGATTTGAGAATGTCTTTAACAGTAATCAAACCGCATAACTCGAATGCGGCATTAACCACCAACACGCGTTCGATGCGATATTTGTGCATTAAGGCGCGCGCTTCTTCGCGGCTGGCATTTTCCAGCACGGTGACCAGCCGCTCACGCGGCGTCATGATGTTTTGTATGGGTTGATCGAGATTATTTTCAAAGCGCAAATCGCGGTTGGTGACAATGCCCACCACCAATTTTCCCTGCACTACGGGTAGGCCAGAAATTTTATGCTGCCGCGTTAAATTCAACACGTCGCGCACGGTCATGTTCGGCGACACGGTAATTGGGTCTTTCACCACGCCACTTTCAAAGCGTTTTACTTTGGACACTTCCAGCGCTTGCGCTTTGGCAGTCATATTTTTATGTACGATACCGAGACCGCCTTCTTGCGCCAATGCAATGGCTAGACGCGCTTCGGTGACGGTGTCCATCGCGGCAGAGAGCAGCGGAATGTTGAGTTTGATGTTGCGCGTGAGTTGCGTGCCCAAGCTGACATCACGCGGCAGCACGTTGGAGTGCGCGGGGAGCAGTAAGACATCGTCAAAGGTTAGTGCTTTTTGAATAATACGCATGATATTCCAATTCCTGATAAAAACGATCACTGTGTTGACTGCATCTTTGGCTTCTAGCCGTACTCAACTGTACTGTCGTCACCCGCAAGGGGTAGGCCGTGGTTGTACCAAAGGCAGGCAATCCACTACGCAGCAAGCTGCGTGTGGAATTGACACTAAAGCCGATAAATCGGCAACAACCACGCACCGTCGCCTCATCTTTGTCGCCTTGTGCTCCTTTTTGTCAGAAACTGGAATGAAGGCGAGCTAATAATACAGCGAGGGGCGGGTACTGAGCCCCCCGCAAATTTGAAAGTGGAGCGACAAAAAAAGGCTTGGGTGTGGCGACGAAATGGCGTGCGAGCGATTAATCTTGCGATTTACGCCCCATGACATACACCAAGCACTCATAAAATACTTCGCACCACTCCATGTCATTACCCTTGAGGGATTCCAATAATTTTTTCACCTCTGCAGGTGGCCAATTGGGGTTGAACGAAACCAGTTTTGCGATGTTATGTACTTTCAGGAGTGGCTTTAATTGGTCGCCTATTTTATTAATTTCTTTAAGCATCAACGCTAAGTCTTTATCCGAATCAATCTCGGCCATTAAATTGCCATACATTTTTGGATTTTGCTTGCTGTATTCGACGAACTGGGTCAGCAAATAAAAAAACTGCGCTTTGTTATTTTCATTAATTAAGTCACCCAACATAAATGGCATGGGGATGAGCTCCAGCCAATAATATTGCAGCTTGGCGTTGCGATGTTTGATGACGCCGACAAAGCCGTCGCGCTCCATGGCATAGTGCATACAGTCGGCCATGATGAGCTTGTCCGAGCTGCGGGTAATAAAGCTCGCATCACCGATGGCACTGGGTTTCACTAGAAAAAAACTCGGCACTTCATCCAGCAGCTTGCCGGAATTAACGTGTGTGCGGTAGTACGTGTTAAACAGTTTGAGTGCGAGGTCTTGATTGCGTTCTACATTGTAGTAATCAAGGTTAATGGCGGGTGCGACAGGCGCAGCCGGAACAGATAATTTATCCATGTGCATGTAAACGGTTTACAAATTAGTTACGGGTTGTTTGTAATCGAGTAGCCCTAGAGTCTGTTGACAATCATTCGGCGAAATGCGTTGCTCGCCCGATGGGGAGGGATGCAAGGCGGAGGGCGCAGCCAATGGCCATTCCCTTGGCAAGCCCGACAACGCGGCAGATGCCCCATCGGGCGGCAATCCTCCGGAAACAGGAGAATCGGGCGCATTGCGGTGTTGCTCGCTCCTTGTTTGGAATAACCAAACCGCGCCGCTCGCGCCTTGCACTGCATCCCGATTCTCCTCGTTCGCACTCGTCGCATGATTGTCAACAGACTCTAGTATTTGGGGTATAAAAATCATCGCACATTATGCCTCATAACAGCGCGATTTTGTATGGCAATTGTCAGGCTGCCAGTGCCTTGTCGCCGCGCATCTGTAATGCTTCTTCAATATCCACCGCGACCACATGCGATACACCCTGCTCTTGCATGGTCACGCCCACCAATTGCTGCGCCAGTTCCATGGTGATTTTATTGTGGCTGATAAACACAAATTGCGTTTGCTCCGCCATGCGTTGAATGAGCTTGCATAGACGCTCAGTGTTGGTGTCGTCGAGTGGCGCATCCACCTCATCCAGCAAGCAAAATGGCGCAGGGTTCAATTTGAAAAGTGAAAATACAAGGGCGATGGCAGTGAGGGCTTTTTCGCCACCGGATAACAAATGAATAGAGGCGTTTTTCTTGCCCGGCGGTTGCGCCATCACTTGTACGCCGCTGTCCAAAATTTCTTCACCGGTCAATACCAGCCGCGCTTCACCGCCCGCAAAAAGTACCGGGAACATTTCGCTCAAATGCTGGTTCACTTCGTTGTAAGTTGCCATCAATAAATCGCGAGATTCTTTGTCAATGCGGCGAATTGCGCTTTCCAACGTCTCCATTGCTTCCGTTAAATCTTGCACCTGCGCAGTTAAATACGTGCTGCGTTCTTGCGCGGTTTGCAGCTCTTCCAGCGCGGCGAGGTTCACCGCACCCAGCGCGGCGATAGCACTCTGTAGCTGGCTTAATGCGTTTTGCAAATCGGCGGGCTTGCTGTTGGCCTCACTTAAATGCGGCAGTAAGGTTGCTTCCTCCACGTCACCTAACTGTGCTGCCCATTGCTCAAACTGTAAGCGTGCTTCTTGTTCTTTGAGCGTTTGCTCGTTTACTTTTTCGCGGAGGGGGTGCAACTTATGTTCGCACGCCATGCGCTCTTGTTCTAATGTATTCAAGCCAATGGTTGCTTGTTCCAGCACATTGCGCGCGTCAGCCAAGTTTTTTTCGCGGTCTTGTCGCTGCGCTAGCGCGGTTTGCAAAAGTGCTTTATCTGAGCTGCCGTCGGTTTGTGCTAACTCATTTTTACTGTTTAATAACGTCTGCTCTAGCTGCGCTAACATCATGCCGAGCTGCTGCAAATTCTGCGTTAAATCAGCAATTTTCTCAGAGCAGGTTTTGGCAAAAAAGCGCGCCTCTTGCAATTCTTGTTGTGCTCTGAGCGCGCGTTCACGTTGTTGGCGCAAGGCTGTTTCTCGCGCCATGTTATCTTGCCGCACCTGCTCGGCTTGAGATTCTTGTGCCGCAGTTTGCTCGCTCAATATTGCTAAACGCTCGGAGGTTTCTGCCCGTTGCCGTTGTTCGGACGCAACTTGGTCGGACAATTCTTGTAGCTCTAAGGATATTTGCGCAGCGCGCTCTGAGCTGCGTTCTTGCGCTTGGGTTAATTTTAAAATTTGCACTTGCACGCCATGTTGACGTTGCTGCAACTCGCTGCCCGCAGCACGCAAAGGGGCAATTTTATTTTCAATCGAGTGGAAATATTCTTCGGCTTGTGCGGCTTGTTGTTTGCTGCGCTGCAATTCTGTGTGTTGCTGTTGCACGGTTTGTTGCAGCCGTTCAATTTCTCGTTGCCGCGCCAACACACCATGCACTTGGTTGTCCGGAGCGTGGAACAACACGCTGTGCGCGCCGACCAAATGTCCTTGCGGGGTAACCAGCCAAGCGCCAACAGGCAAGCGATCGCGCAATTGCAAGGCGTGTTCTAAAGTATCGGCAGTAAAAATCCCGCTTAACCAATCGGCGATCACCTGCTTGGCGCGCGCATCTTGGCAGTCTACAAATCTCGCCAAAGGTGTCCATTCCAACCCATTTTCAGATGTGACGGCAAATGATTTTTCTGCTGTAAAGCTGTTCGGTTGATCTGTATTTTGTGGCGCGGAAAACACCGCTAATTTTGCGGGTGGCGCATCGTTCCATGTGCGTACCTGCTGCAATTCCGGCACGGCTAATGCATTTAATCGTTCGCGCAAAACAGCTTCCAGCGCGTCTTCCCAGCCTGCATCAATACTAATGGATCGCCATAAACGCGGGTGTTGCTCTAATTGATATTGATGCAGCCATTGCTTTAAATTTTGATCGTTATCGACTTGTTTTTGCAATTGCTGCAACGCGGTTAAACGCGCTTCAACTTGCGCCAACTGCCGCTCTAATTCTTGTGTGGTAACGCGCTGAGTACGCCGTGCGGTATCCGCTTCGGGCAGTTGTGTTTGTAGTTGCGTTAACTGCTGCTGCTGGGTATTGCGCTCTGTTTCAATTTCCTGCAACTGTTGCTGCGCGCGCGCTAACGCAACATTGTCCACAATCGGTAAGTTATCTCGCTCTAATAATAAACGTGCGCGGCGCGTTTCCAGTTGCTGCACATTGCGCTGCACATGCTCGCGCTGGGTATGGATTAACTGTTGCTGCTGCTGCAACACCAAGTGTTCGCGCTGCATGGCGTTATATTTCTCTTGCGCGGCACGCGCGGCTTCTTCGGCAGGGGGCAAATGCTTTTCTTCGATGTTGGCGCGATTTTCACAGGCTTCCACTTTATCGCCCGCTTCTTGCAACTGCGTTTGCCAATGCGCCAGCAGCGATTCCACACCTTGTAACTGCACGCGCTGCTGTTCTTTCTGCACCTCGCCATGAGTCAACTGTTGTGTGAGACGAGCACGCTGTTTTTCCAGATGCGCGATCTGCTGTTCCAGTCGTGCAATTTCGGCGTTGATGATGTACAAATCCCCTTGTCGGGCGTGCAGCGCGTCCGACAATTTATAATGTTCGTTACGTGCGGTTTCAAGCTGGCTGCCGATTTCATGCAGGCGAGCAGTTTGTGCTTCGAGTTCGAGCTTGGTTTTTTCCACGGCCTGCGCATGGCGTGCGCGGCGCGTTTCGGCTTCGCGTTTATTGACGAGCCATAATAATTGTTGCGTGGTGTCGCGCTTTTTTTCCAGTTCGCGATATTGTTTGGCGACTTCAGCTTGCTCAGTTAAATGATTAACTTGCTTGGTTAATTCTTGCAAAATATCGTTCACACGTAACAAATTGTCGCGCGTGTCGGCGATGCGTAATTCAGTTTCGCGACGGCGATCCCTATATTTTGAAACGCCCGCCGCTTCTTCTAAAAACACGCGCAACTCTTCGGGCTTGGCTTCGATAATGCGCGAGATCATGCCCTGTTCGATAATCGCATAAGCGCGACCGCCCAAGCCCGTACCCAGAAAAATATCGGTCACATCTTTGCGTCGCACATGCTGATTGTTGATGTAATAGTTGGAGTCGCCATCGCGCTGCAACACGCGCTTAACGGCAATCTCGGCATAGCTCGACCACTGGCCGATGGCCTTGCCCAGGCTGTTGTCAAAAATTAATTCGACACTGGCGCGTGACACCGGCTTGCGTTTGCTGGAGCCATTAAAAATCACGTCCTGCATCGATTCGCCGCGCAAAGCCGAGGCGCGCGATTCGCCCAACACCCAGCGCAGCGCATCGATCACATTCGATTTGCCGCAGCCGTTGGGGCCGACGATGCCGACAATTTGTCCAGGCAACGCGATGTGGGTAGGATCAACGAAGGATTTGAATCCGGCGATTTTGATATGGGACAGGCGCAATTTATCTGGACAGAAATTAGGATGGGATAACGATATAATTGCCTTATTCTAACCGACCCATAAGGCATTGCAAAATGAGTACCCTCAAAGCAAAAACTCCGAAGGCGGGCAAGCAAAGTTTAATCAAGCCGCCCGCAAAAATTTTGGAGACATTCCCCAACCCCAAACCTGCACGCGATTACCACATCCACATGCAGATACCGGAGTTTACCTGCCTCTGCCCAAAAACAGGCCAGCCAGATTTTGCCACGCTGGTGCTGGATTACATCGCCGACCAGCAATGCGTGGAACTGAAAAGCCTCAAGCTATACATGGTGTCGTTCCGCAACGAAGGCCATTTTCACGAAGATGTCAGCAACCGCATTTTGGATGATTTGGTCGCCGCCACCCAACCGCGTTTTATGCGCCTGACCGCAAAGTTTTATGTGCGCGGCGGAATTTTTACCAATGTCGTTGCCGAATACCGCAAGCCCGGTTGGCAACCTGCACCGCTGGTTAATTTGAGCGAATTTGAGGGGCAAAGTAATACGCGGGGGTGACCGGTAAGATAAAAATAAACCTCACCGCATCACTCAAATGCGCTAAGGCATCATACGGGATGGATATTTGTGTTTGGTAATACGCGGCAGAAGCTAAAAGCGAATTAATAAAATCAATAAATTCTGTATGATGTTGTTATTAATAAGTATGTTATACAAGTTCAATCGCTAAAAATTCTTCTCGGCAATATATGTGGGAATTTCATCTATTGTCACCTGGTTTTTATCCAGCCAATATTGCTTAATCCCCGCCTCGCCCTTTTTCTCCGCCCACTCATTTAGCTGCTCACGCTCGGCTTTAAAATCTAAATACGGCACGCCCATACCGCATGAAGTCTGCACCATTGCTATGGGTAGAACAAATATCTGGCGTGCGCCGAGCAGGGGGTTGAAGCGGGCATAAAGCACATCCCACTCGGCATCATTTTTATGCACCACTTGCGCGTTGCCATACAAGCGCAAAATCAGCGGCGCGCCTTCAAACGCGCAAAACATGATGGTCATGCGCGGGTTTTGTTGGACATGCGCGGCAGTTTCGTTGCCGCTGCCAGTGACATTCAGCCACGCGACGTGCTTGTTATCGAGCACGCGCAACGAATCCATGCCTTTAGGCGAGACATTGATATGGCTATCCGCGGTGGCCGTGCCCACAAAATATACTTTTTGCGCCACGATAAATTGGGTGTGTTGTTCTGAGAGTTCTGTAAAACGTTTAGCCATGATGGATTCCTTATTGCCATTATTTGATTAGTGAAAAGTCAGCCGGATGTATTTTTATAAGTTATTGCACTTCATGCAGCTGCTTTAAGTCGCTAATATAATTGACAATGGTTTTCTGTAAGGTATTTTTTTGTTTTTCATTAAGCGATAGAAAAGTATGCACTACCATTTCATCTGTCGCCGTTTGAAATGCTTCAATGAGCGATTGCTCTTGTTCGGTACGGCTAAGTGCGGGGGTGAGTAGCCTGCTGGTTAAAAACGCTTCGATTTGATCGGCCGCAGCTTTGTTATTTAACAGCATAATCAACGTTGCTTGATTCGCCTCACGCTGAGCGACAAAGGCCTTGGTTGCCAAGGGTAGTTGAAGGCTGGCGGCGCGAATTTCTGCCCGCTGTTTTGCATCTAAATTACCCACAAAATCTTCTATAAAATCCAGTGTTCTCTGCGCCCGTTTGTGCAAATTTTCTTCTGGGCTATCGCCCAGCCACTCCTGCGCCCTCTTTTTATTTGCTGTGTGAAAAAATTCTTTTAATTGTGCAATTTGCTGTTCATCCAACTCACTTAAAAATTTCGCCGTTGGTGGAATCGCAGGCCGCACACTCATAATATAAAGCGCGCTTGCCCGCACCCTCAGTCTTTTTGCATCAGATTTTTTAGGCGGCTGCGCTTGTTTAATCAAACGCAATAAGTCTTCCAAAAAAATAATATATTCCGGCAAGGCGTGCTGGCGATGCCACGTCAGATATTTTTCCACCTCGCGTCGAATGGTTATTTTTTGATTTTCCGTGAACGTGGCGTAGCTGTTAATTTGATAGCGCAGGTATACGTCTAGATTGTTGTACCCTACGGTTATCAAGCTGCAACCTTGGGCGAGTAACAGCAATAAAATCACTGCTAGTTTTGGAATGTTCATATTGGTAGATGAATAGTTTTCAACCTAAAAACGGGGCAAGATATTTTTCATTTTTCACCCCCCCATCTGCCCAGCGATTTAGCATATCATGCCGTAACCAGCACACCCAAAAAACCATTATAAAGATGGTCAAGCCAGATTAAATTTTTGTAATTTTATATTAGGGGACGACCGTGGAAAATACTCAGTACATTGCCTGGCTTGATTCATTGCGGATGAGTGATATTGATCGTGTGGGAGGGAAGAATGCTTCGTTGGGCGAGATGATTACGCAACTTGCTCATCAAGGGGTACGCGTGCCGCTTGGCTTTGCCACGACCGCCGATGCTTTTCGAGATTTTCTTGCGCAGGATAATTTAGCCCAGCAAATTCAAGCTGAGCTTGAGCATCTGGACACCAATGATGTGACCGCGCTGGCTAAAGCCGGAGAGCGTATACGGCAATGGATTTTACAGGCCGTTTTACCGCCGCGATTAGAGCAAGACATTCGCATCGCGTATGCAAAAATCCAAGCCGAAAAAGGCCCCGCTGCATCTTGGGCAGTGCGCTCCTCGGCCACGGCGGAGGACTTGCCCGATGCCTCGTTTGCCGGGCAGCAAGAAACGCTGCTCAATATTTATGGTGTGGAGCAGGTGTTGATCGCTATCCGTCAAATTTTTTCCTCGTTGTATACCGACCGTGCGATTGCCTATCGCGTGCATCACAAATTTGCCCACCACGAGGTTGCGTTATCGGTGGGTGTACAGCGCATGGTGCGCAGTGATGTGGGCGCAAGCGGGGTGATGTTCACGCTGGATACCGAATCGGGTTTCGATCAAATCGTACTCATCAATTCTGCTTATGGATTGGGCGAAATGGTGGTGCAGGGCGCGGTTAATCCCGATGAATTTTATGTGTACAAGCCCGCTTTGCAGCAAGGAAAATCAGCCGTCATCCGCCGTAATCTCGGCAGCAAAATGAGCAAGATGATTTTTGAAAAGGCGGCCCAAGCGGATCGTTCTGTCCGCATTGTGCCTGTCCCCAAAAATGAGCAACAGCAATTTTCGCTGAGCGATGCCGAGGTGGAAGAGCTTGCTCGCTACGCGCTGATTATCGAGCGGCACTATGGTCGTGCGATGGATATTGAATGGGGCAAAGATGGCCTCGACGGCAAGCTGTATATTTTGCAGGCACGCCCTGAAACCGTTAAAACACGGATTGCTTCTGGCACGCTGCAGCGTTACAGATTGAAACAGCATGCGCCCGTGCTGGCCAGCGGGCGGGCGGTTGGGCAGCGCATCAGCAGCGGGCGCGTGTGTCTGGTGAAGGATGTCAGCCAGATAGCCGATGTTCAACCCGGCGATATATTGGTCACCGATATGACTGACCCCAACTGGGAACCCGTGATGAAACGTGCGGGTGCGATTGTCACCAACCGGGGCGGGCGCACTTGTCATGCCGCGATTGTGGCGCGCGAGTTGGGCATTCCCGCCATCGTCGGCTGCGGCGATGCCACTGAAATGTTGCACAGCGGGTTGCCCGTGACGGTGTCGTGTGCCGAGGGCGACATCGGCAAGGTATATCAGGGCGCGCTGGAATTTGAGGTGCAAGAAATAGTTGTGGACACCATGCCACCCGTGCCAGTCAAAATTTCTATGAACGTCGCCAATCCAGAAATGGCGTTTGAATTTTGCCAACTGCCGAATGCGGGCGTGGGTTTGGCGCGTATCGAATTTATCATTGCGCGCATGATAGGCATTCACCCCAGCGCGCTATTGGCTTACCCTAATCTGCCCGCAGAATTAAAAACGCAAATAGAAATTCGCGCCGCAGGCTACGCAACACCGCTGGATTTTTATGTCGAAAAATTGGCTGAAGGGGTCGCCATGTTAGGCGCAGCATTCGCACCGAAGCCCGTGATCGTGCGCCTGTCAGATTTCAAATCAAACGAATATATGACCCTGCTGGGTGGAGATTTATACGAGCCGCACGAAGAAAATCCCATGCTTGGTTTTCGCGGCGCGGCGCGCTATATTTCACCCGATTTCAGCCCGTGCTTCGCGCTGGAATGCCGCGCCATTAAACGAGTGCGAGAAGACATGGGGTTGACCAATATCGAGGTGATGATTCCTTTTGTGCGGACGGTGGAAGAGGCGCGCGGGGTGATCGCCGAGATGTCAAAAAATGGTCTCCGGCGCGGTGAAAATGGCCTGCGGATTATCATGATGTGCGAGGTGCCGAGCAATTGTTTGCTGGCCGCAGAGTTCTTGCAATATTTCGATGGATTTTCCATTGGCTCAAACGATTTAACGCAGCTCACGCTGGGTATAGATCGAGATTCTGGGTTGGTGGCAGGTGCGTTTGATGAGCGTAACGATGCGGTAAAAAGTTTAATCAGCATGGCGATACAAGCGTGTCGCCGTGAAAAAAAATACATCGGCATTTGCGGGCAGGGCCCATCTGATTATCCAGATTTGGCCGAGTGGCTGATGGATCAGGGTATAGAGGCGATCTCACTGAATCCAGATTCGGTGTTGGAAACTTGGTTGCATCTGGCGATTGAGTCGGTGCCTCCTTTAAATTTCAATTAACCCGCCGTCCCGTCATTCCCGCGCAGGCGGGAATCCAGTCAGATAATGATATTTAAAGGGAATTACTTTGGACAGCTACCTTTGGATTCTATAAATTGGCTGGGTTCCCGCCTGCGCGGGAATGACGAAATTGTGTGCTAATAAATAATATGGGTTTAAACCCATACCCACTTCCATAAAATAGTTTCGGTACAGTGAAAATGCGGCGCACTTGCTATACTTCCGCCTTAACCTATTCGGCATTGCCTAAAAATTCGTCACTATGCAGCCATATAAAAAGAGATTATTACTCTTGAGTTTAGAGTGTTTGTTGGTCTTCTGGTCGGCTCACGCAGCTGGCGCGATGGACCCTTTCAGCACCAAGCGCTCCATCGGCGATGGCAGATACGGCATTAGCGATGAATCTGAAATTTGCTCGCGCGAGCGTATGCATCAACCGTTGACATTGGTTGACGTGGTCGAACTCACGTTGTGCAACAACCCCAAAACGCGCTTGCAATGGGCAAGTGCGCGGCAGCAAGCGGCGCAAGTGGGGATCAGCCGTTCTGCTTATTTGCCCACGTTAGTCGGCCCGATTGCGGCAGGCGGACTCGATAGCTCAACCCGCGCCAGCCAGCAGAGCATCACGGTCTCGGTTAATTATTTGTTATATGACTTTGGTGGGCGCGCCGCTAATCTAGAAGCCGCACAGCAACAATTGGTTGCCGCCAATGCCACGCGCGACGACGTACTACGTAGCACTTTTTTAACCGCTATTCGAGTGTTTTATACTTACCGGGCGGCTTACGCCAGCGCGGAAGCTTTTAGAGTCGCAGAGGCTACCGCCAAAACTGGCTTGGCAGCAGCAACGGCGCGCGTACAGGCGGGGGCGGCGACGCAATCCGAAATCCTGCAGGCAAAAACTGCATTGTCGCAGTCGCAGCTCAATCGTATTCGCGCGGAAGGGGATGCCACATCGGCCAAGGGCGAGTTGGCTAGTACGATGGGGTTTTATGCCTCGCAAAATTTTGAGCTGGTGCCGCCTAGTCCTGAAGTTGCTTTAGAGGGGGTGTCCGAACATGATGAGAAAATTGAAGAAAATATTGGCAAGTTAATTGAGGAGGCGCGTAAAAATCGCCCCGATTTATTTGCTGCCGAGGCACAAGTAAAAGCAGCTGAGGCGCAGCTTGATGCGACCCGTGCCTCAAGCAAACCCACATTTACGCTGGCTGGTGGGGTGACTCATTCTCGTACTTCCGATGTGGCGGAGGGTGGCTTTAAGCAAAGCATTCGGCTGTCGGTTAATGTGCCATGGTTTAGTGGCTTTCGCGATGTGTATCGCATTGGCGCGGGGCAAGCAGTGCTGGAAGGCAAGATTGCGGAGCGCGACCAAGTCACCAATCAAATCGCGCTGGATGTGTGGAAAGCGTACCAGTTGCTCATTATCAACAGCCAAGCTTTGCGTGCTGCGAGCGATCTACATGCCTCGGCGCAATCGTCTGAAAAATTTGCACTGGGGCGTTATAAGGCGGGCATCGGTAGCATATTGGATGTGTTGAATGCACAG
>Ga0105164_10001313_pt1 | contig 16035 bp, 14 predicted proteins | sample VDWuncwatermetaG_FD_89674 | JGI IMG/M metagenome (GOLD analysis project Ga0105164, IMG submission 89674) | Wastewater microbial communities from Netherlands to study Microbial Dark Matter (Phase II) - VDW unchlorinated drinking water | ecosystem: Environmental > Aquatic > Freshwater > Drinking...
AAAGAGTTGAAGAGATGCTGGCAAACGGGCTGGTGGATGAAGTAAAGCGCCTGTCAAAAATGAAATTGAGCATGACGGCCGAGCAGGCTCTCGGAATAAAACACATTCGAAATTTTATAGATGAAAAATGCGGCATAAAAGAGGCCGAAGAATTACTGAAAAGAGACAGCAGGAGATACGCAAAAAGGCAGCTTTCATGGTTTAGAAGGGAAAAAAGGACGCGTTGGATTGCTTTAGACGGCGAGAAATATCTTGACACTATTAAGAATATGTTATATTATAATAGTACGTAATAATATATAGAAAAATGTAGGTCCCTCGTCCTTTGCCGCCATTACGTAATATAGTAGCGGCAAAGGGCTCGGGACGATTTTTCAAATCGTGATAAATGGAAAAATCGGAGGCTGCAATGAAAAAATTATTAAGCGTAATGGGGGCGGTAATTTTTTGTTTGTTAATCTCTAAAATTTCTTTCGGCGAAACGGTCGGTAATACGGTTGATGTTAATTATCCTGCCGGTAAAGGCGTTTACAGTTCCCAGTTGAATGATTTTATAAAGTTGAATATAGGGTTTGACACGGATGTTTTACTCGAAAAGAAGTTTAAATACGATAGCGCGGTTACTTCAAGCGCGCCGAAGTTAAAAGGCCAGTATTACATGGCGAAAGTTTCATGCACATTGTTCAGCAGGATACAGCCGTATCTTACAGTAGGCGCGTCTCATTTGAAAATGAGCTGGAGTGATAAAGCCAACGGCGCAGTTGATTTACAAGCGAATATAGCGCCTGCATGGGGCGCCGGCGTCAAGGCGTATCTCTGGGAATTTGAAGGCATGGGGTTGAAGGTTTTTTCCACGGCGTCTTTCAGGTCGACCAGGCCTACAAGAATGGAAAGTTTAACCACCAACAGAGGATCAGGCAATATAACGCAAAGCAGTTTTAAGGTGCTGGAGAGGCAGGGCTCTCTCGGCATCAGTAAAGAAATCAAGCCGCGCGGCTGGGAAAATGTTTCGTTTGTCCCGTATGCCGGGGTCGTGTATTCCTCGACAACAGCTAGGATAACTGCAGCGCAGAGCGGCAATTCTATAAATGCCGGGGCAAAAGGCCAGAAAGACAATGTAGGGTTATTTTTAGGTACGGATTTTATGATAATGGATAACCTGTCTCTTAACGTTGAGGGCAGATTTATCGACCAGGAAGAAGTGAGCGCAGGTTTTACGGCGTTGTTTTAGAATAGAAAATTAGTCAAAAAATCGTAGGGGCGGAACAATGTTCCGCCCCTACATTATTGTAAAGGCGGTTAAATGGAAAAGGCGTTTTTAGTCATAGCGGAATTTAACAAAAATAAAGAATGGGCAAGCGAGGATGAGTGTCAGGAGCTTTATGAGCTTGTGCGTTCCAGCGGTTTAAAGATAGTCGGCGATACCATATCCAGAAGGCGCGCCCCTGCCTCGGACTATTTTGTGGGCAAGGGCAAGGCAGAAGAGATAGCGCTTTTATGCGGCCAATTGGACGCTGATGTAATCATATTCAGCGATGAGCTTAGCTCCACTCAATTAAGAAATCTCGAGGAGCTGATAGGCGTTAAAGTTATAGACAGGACCCAGCTTATCCTGGACATATTCGCGCAAAGGGCAAGGTCTAAAGAGGGCAAGCTTCAGGTTGAGCTGGCGCAGCTTAATTATCTTTTGCCGCGGCTGGCAGGCAAGGGCACATTGCTGTCGCGTTTAGGCGGCGGCATCGGTACGCGCGGCCCGGGAGAACAGAAACTTGAGATGGACCGGCGCCGCCTAAAAATAAGAATCATGAAATTAAACGAGGAGCTTAAATCGCTGACCGATTCCAGGTCTTCTCTGCGGGCCTCCCGCAAAAAGCATGATATCCCTGTTGTGGCGCTTGTCGGCTACACGAACGCCGGCAAATCGACGCTTTTTAACGCGCTCACTAATTCAGGCGTCTTGGTAATGGATAAATTATTCGCTACACTGGATCCGACGATACGCAGGTCAAAATTGACGGACGGCCAGAAAATTTTATTTATCGATACAGTAGGTTTCCTACACAGGCTGCCGCATCATCTGATAGAGGCGTTTAAAGCAACGCTGGAAGAAATTTCAGGCGCGGATATATTAATACACGTTCTTGACATTAACCATGTAAAGGCAAGAGAGCATAATAGCGCTGTATTCGAGGTGCTGGAAGAGCTTGATTCGGATCAAAAACCGATTATTACGGTTTTGAATAAAATTGACAAATTGGAGTCAAAGAATGTTTTGCATTTATTTTTAAAGATTTTTCCAGGGGCAGTGGCTGTATCAGCCTTAAAGAGAGAAGGCCTTGATGCCCTATTGAATGAAATTACAGAGAAATTGCCCGGGGTTTTTCAATATGCGGAACTTAAAATACCCGGCAGCAGGCAATCCGTATTGAGCGCTATTTACAGCGAAGGCAGGGTAGATTCAGTATCATACAAAGGCGGATATCTCTATGTCAAGGCCAGGGTTTCAGCCAGGCTCTTTGGAAGGCTCGAAAAGGAAGGTTTTGTAGTTTAACCCTTGACTATATATCATATATATAATATAATATGGCCATAATACTACAGTAAATAACGTCATAAAAACCCAATAAAAATGAAAGACCCCGATATCAAATTCAGACAGGACAAGGTCCTGGAGCATATTGTCAACGCATACATCAAGGTAGGCGTGCCAATAGGCTCATTTACTATTTGTAATCGCGCTAACCTGAACCTTAGCCCGGCCAGAAACGACTAGGCGCAGTACTGAAAAACGCGGACTAATTTAATGGAAAATAATAACAAAGAAGAAAAAGACCTGGAATATAAAGCCCTTAAGGAAAAAGCTGATTTAGCCGACGATTATTTCGATAAGCTCATCCGGCTGCAGGCAGACTTCGAAAATATGAGAAAAAGGTCGTTGAAGGAAAAAGAGGATTTTATAAAGTTTGCCAACATGCAGCTGATAAATGAATTTATAGGCATTATGGATGAGTTTGAGTTCGCGAAAGATTCCGCTGAAAAAAAACACGACCCGAAATTATTATTCGAAGGCGTTGACATGATCACAAAACACCTTCAGGGCATTTTAAAAGATCAGGGCCTTGTGGTCATAGACGAAACAGGCATACCGTTTGACCATGACAGGCATGAGGCAGTTGACACTGTTGAAGCCGAAGATTGTGATGAAAATACGGTAACAGAGGTTTTAAGAAAAGGTTATATACTTAGCGGAAAGGTAATAAGGCCCGCTATGGTTAAAGTGTGTAAAAATACAAAAACAACACAAGAATGACAAAATCCCAAATTCAAATGACAAATCAATCTATAAATGACAAATTATTAAATTATTGGGATTTTAATGATTGATTTGCCTGCCTGCCGGTCAGGCAGGGATTTTGAAATTTGTCATTTGTCATTAAATTAAAATTAGAGGAGGTTATTTAACATGTCTAAAGTTATAGGTATTGATCTGGGGACTTCAAATTCAGCAGCTGCGCATATGGAGGCAGGCAGGCCTGTTATAATTCCGTCCGCGGAAGGCGCGGGCGTATCAAGCGGCAAGGCATTTCCTTCGTTTGTCGCGTTTACAAAAGACGGCCAGCGCTTGGTGGGCGAACCGGCGAAGCGCCAGGCAACGATAAATCCGGAAGGCACTGTTTTCGCGGCAAAAAGAAAAATGGGCACGGATTTCAGATTTAAAATATTCGGCGTTGATTACAGCCCGCAGCAGATCTCCGCGTTTATTCTGCAAAAGATAAAACAGGATTCAGAGGCGTATCTGGGCGATAAGATTGAAGAGGTTGTCATAACATGCCCGGCATATTTTAACGACAACCAGCGCCAGGCGACAAAGGACGCTGGCGAGATCGCCGGATTGAAAGTGCTTCGCATAATAAACGAGCCGACAGCCGCATGCCTTGCGTATGGGCTGGATAAGGTCGGTAAAGAACTGAAAGTAATGGTATTTGATTTTGGCGGCGGCACGCTAGACGTTACGATTATGGATATGTGGTATGACAAAGAGCATAATGCCAGCGGTTTTGAGGTTAAGTCCACGAACGGCGATACGCAGCTCGGCGGCACAGACATGGATAATGTGATGATAGATTATATCGTCAACACATTTAAGAAAGATACAGGCATAGACCTGCGTAATGACAGGGTCGCGATGCAGCGTGTAAGAGAAGCGGCGGAGCGAGCCAAGGTTGAGTTGTCCAGCACACTTTCAACTGATATAAACCTGCCGTTTATTACAGCTGACGCAAGCGGGCCGAAACACATGACAATGTCAATAAGCAGGGCAAAGCTCGAGGATCTGATTGAGCCGATAATCGCCAGGTGCCGTAAGCCTATAGAGCAGGCATTAAGCGACGCGGGTTTTACTTCAAAAGACATAGATAAAGTCATCATGGTCGGCGGGCCTACAAGGATGCCTATAGTGCAGAAGTTTGTCGAGAATTATGTCGGCAAGGTGATCGAGCGCGGAGTTGACCCGATGGAATGCGTCGCTATGGGCGCCGCGATACAGGCGGCAATTATAAAGGGTGAGGCAAAAGAGGTTTTACTTCTGGATGTCACCCCGCTTTCCATGGGTATAGAGACTTTGGGAGGCGTTTTTACAAAATTAATCGAACGCAATACCACTATTCCCACAAAAAAGAGCCAGATCTTTTCAACAGCAGCGGATAATCAGGCAGCTGTCACAGTGCGCGTTCTGCAGGGGGAGCGGCCTATGGCTGATGGCAATGTCGAGCTCGGCAGATTTGATTTACTGGGTATCCCGCCTGCCCCCAGGGGGGTGCCGCAGATAGAAGTTACTTTTGACATTGACAGGGACGGCCTTGTCCATGTCGGCGCAAAGGACTTAGGTACGGGTAAAGAGCAGTCCATACGTATTACTGCTCCTAAAAAATTAAGCAAAGAAGAAATAGAGAAGATGGTCAAGGAAGCGGAGAAATTTTCAGCGGATGACGCAAAACGCAAAGAGGAAGTCGAGATTTTGAACGAGGCAGATACGCTTGTCTACAGTACCGAGAAGTCTTTGAAGGATTTCGGCGATAAGGTAAGCGCTGCTGACAGGCAGACGATAGAAGGAAAATTAAACGATTTAAGGGACGCGGTAAAAAGCAGAAACACTGACCGTGCCAAAAAAGCAATGGATGAGCTGACAAAGGTATCTCATAAGCTTGCCGAAGAGATATACAAGGCAAGCGCGAAAAAACAAGGGCCGCAAGGAGCACAAGAAGAAGAGCCGAAGGAAAATAAAAAACCGGACGATATAATTGACGCCGAGTACAAAGAAGAGGACGACGGTAAGAAATAATGGCAACGAAGCGTGATTACTATGAAATCCTGGGGCTGTCAAAAACAGCATCCAAGGACGATATAAAAAAGGCATATCGTAACCTTGCGTTAAAGCATCATCCTGACAGGGTCTCGGCTGACAAGAAAAAAGAGGCCGAGGAAATGTTTAAGGAGATTTCCGAGGCATACGCTGTTTTGTCGGATGATCAGAAGCGCAGCCAGTATGACCAATACGGCCATGCCGGTATTGATTCGCGTTATACCTCCGAGGATATTTTCCGCAGCGCTGATTTTGGAAGCATATTCGAGGATCTGGGAGTCGGCGGAGGTATATTTGACGATATTTTCGAGAACTTCGGGTTTTTCGGCCAAGGCGCAGTCAGGTCTTCAAAAAGGCCGCGCCGCGGCTCTGACCTTCAGTATGATATAGAGATAACATTTGAAGAAGCGGCTTTCGGGACGGAAAGAACAATCGCCATACCGAGATACGAGACATGCCCTGAATGTAAAGGCAGCGGAGCAAAGCCTGGCACAAAAAAACAGGCATGCAGCGCCTGCGGAGGTTCAGGAAAGACAACAGCGCAGCACGCGTTCGGTTTTATAGTTACAACAACCTGTTCAAAATGCAGGGGCGAAGGCAGTATAATTAAAACTGCCTGTCCGAAATGTTCGGGTTCAGGCAAGGTCGCGGTTGAGAGAAAAATACACGTCAAGATTCCGGCAGGCGTAGGCGACGGTTCAAGGCTGCGCCTAAGCCAGGAAGGCGAAAGCGGCGTAAAGGGCGGGCCTAGCGGTGATTTATACGTAGTAATTTACGTTAAGCCGCATCCTATATTCAGCCGTCATGATAATGATTTGTTATGTGAGGAGCCGATAAGTTTTGTTCAGGCGGCGCTGGGCGCAGAGATCGAGGTGCCTACCCTGGATGGAAAAGTCAGGATGACAATACCTGCCGGCACGCAGAGCGGAAAGATATTCCGTTTAAAGGGCAAGGGCATTGTTGATTTGCATACCAGGGATAGAGGCGATGAGCATGTGCGCGTAATAGTTGAGACGCCCACGCATTTAAACGCGCCGCAGAAAAAGCTGCTTGAGGAATTCGTAAAGATAAGCGGTGAAGATATAAATCCGATGCATAAAACATTTGTAGAAAAAGTGAAAGGGATGTTTCGATAATGCCTACGTATGAATATGAATGCACAAAATGCAGCCATACTTTTGAGGCCACGCAGAAAATGAGCGATAAGCCGCTTGAAAAATGCCCCAAGTGCGGGGCGCCTGTTAAGCGTTTAATAGGCAGGGGAAGCGGCATAATTTTTAAAGGCGCCGGTTTTTACGAAACAGATTATAAAAGAAAATCCTGCGCCAATAAAGGCTCATCGGATAAATGTAAAGGTTGTGACAAATGATAATAAGCCCGTTCCGCGGTATCCTGTATAATAAGAAAAAAATAAAGAATCCGGCGAAGGTTTATTCGCCGCCTTACGATATAATCTCGCCTGATGAGCAGGACAGATTCTACAAAAAGAGCCCGTATAATGTCATACGCCTTGAATTCAATAAAGCAACCAAAGGCGATAACGAGAAGAATAATGTATATACAAGGGCTTCAAAATTTTTGAACGATTGGGTTAAGCTTGGTATATTGGAACAGGATAAGGAGCCTGTGATATATGTGTACGGCCAAAGTTTCCTGCATAATAAAAAATTACGCAATACACTGGGTTTCATCGCAGCCAGCAAGATAGAACAATCGCGGCATGAGCAGGTCAGGCCGCATGAGATGACGTTTAAGGCGCCAAAAGAAGACAGAGAAAAAGTGCTTCAGAAAGTAGGCGCGAACCTAAGTTGTATTTATACGCTGATTGAGGATAAGGGGCTTAAGGTAAACAGCCTGCTCTTTAATGCCTCAAAACGAAAACCTGCCATAGACGTTAAAATAGACGGCGTAAGGCACCGTATTTGGAAGTTGACTGATTCAGCGGCAATCAGGAAATTGCAGCAGCTGATGAAAACCAAAAAAGTTTTTATAGCCGACGGCCATCACAGGTATGAAGCAGCTGCTAATTTCCGCGACAGGAAAGAGAGAGAAGATAAGAATTTCAGCGAAGATAGCCCTTACAATTACATAATGATGTACTTTGCCAGCATCCAAGACAGGAATTTGACCATCCTGGCCACGCACAGGGTCATTAAAGAGCTTGGCGGCATACCGGAAAAATTTTTTCAATTCATACCGGCATCGAATAAAAAAGAAATGTTTGCGATGCTTGATAAATATTCCGAAAAGGCATATGTCTTCGGTCTGTATCTGGACGGAGGCTTCACGATAATCAAATTAAAAGATAAGGCAAGCGAAGAGAAGCTGGACGTCGCCATACTGCACAAACTTATTTTAGACAAAGTAAATGATATTTATTATACCAGGGACCCGGATGAGGCTATCAGATTGGTGAATTCAAAAAAATATAACGCCGCTTTCTTCTTAAACCCCACAAAGGCAAAACAGATAAGAGAGGCGAGCTTAAAAGGCGAGAAGATGCCGCATAAATCCACATATTTTTATCCTAAATTATTAACAGGATTGGTGATGAGGACGTTCAGGGAGAATTGATGAATGCACGATTTTCAGGAATTAAAAGATAAATTATTCGCAGGCGACATAGCGGCGGTAGAAGCCCTTACCAAAAAGGCCCTGGATGACAAGGCGCCTGTGAGGCAAATTTTAGAAAACGGCCTGATAGCAGGCATGGACGCCGTAGGGAAAAAATTTAAGGCAAACGATATTTTTGTGCCAGAGGTTTTATTATCCGCAAAGGCGATGCAGCAGGGCCTGAAGATACTCGAGCCGTTTTTAACCGGCGCGGGCATTAAGCCGATAGCGAAGATTGTCATAGGCACAGTAAAAGGCGATTTGCACGACATAGGAAAGAATCTTGTTTCTATGATGTTCAGAGGCGCGGGGTTTGAGGTTTTGGACTATGGAATAGACGTGCCGCCTGAAAAATTTGTAAACGCGGCAAAAGAAGGCGCCCAGGTAGTTGCTATGTCTTCGCTTCTGACTACGTCAATGCCTTCCATGAAAAAGACAATTGATGTGTTAAGGGCAGCCGGCGGTTTGTCAAACGTGAAAATAATTATAGGCGGCGCCCCTGTAACACAGGAGTATGCCGATGAGATAGGAGCGGACGGTTTCGCGCCTGATGCGGCAAGCGCCGTGGACAAGGTAAAAGAATTATTAGAGATAGTGTAGATACGTTTTTGCGAGGAGAAGTATGGCGTTATTCGGGAAACCAAAATACACGATAGTAAAAGTAACGAAGAAAAAAGATATGCCCGCGGATCTGTGGACGAAGTGCCCGGATTGCAGCGGGCTTATTTACAATAAGGCTTTGGAAGAAAATTTCAAAATATGCCCGAAATGCAATTATCACTTTACGATGGGCGCCCATGAGAGGATAAAATTGCTTCTGGACGAAAACACTTTCAGTGAAATGGACGTTGACATGCGTTCGGTTGATGTCCTGAAATTCAAAGGCGTAAAATCTTATCTGGATAAAATCCGCGAGGACAGTATCGCGACTTCTTTAAAGGAGGCCGTAATCACCGGCAAGGGAAAGTTGGACAATAAGCCTTTGGTATTCAGCGTGACGGATTCAAGATTTATCATGGGTTCCATGGGGTCGGTTGTAGGCGAGAAGCTTACAAGGGCTATTGAGCTGGCGACAAAAGAAAAATTACCGATTGTAATCGTCTCGGGTTCCGGCGGGGGCGCGCGCATGTACGAAGGCATATTAAGCCTTATGCAGATGGCAAAAACATCGGCAGCTCTCGCCAGGCATAATGACGCCGGGCTGTTGTTTATATCAGTGCTTACAAATCCCACAATGGCAGGCGTTATGGCAAGTTTCGCATCTTTAGGAGACGTAATCATCGCAGAGCCCAAAGCGCTTATAGGCTTTACCGGGCCGCGTGTCATAGAGCAGACAATACATAAAAAATTACCGGAAGGTTTTCAACGTTCCGAATTTATGCTTGAACACGGTATGTTAGATATGGTAGTGCATAGAAAGCAGCTTAAGGAGACATTAAGTAAATTATTGGGATATTTGGGAGGAAAATAAGTATGGCTCAAGTGACATTGAAGGAAGTGACTAAAATATACGAGAAAGACATACTTGCGGTTTCAAAAGTAAACCTGCAGGTAAAGGATAAAGAATTTCTCGTTTTGGTCGGCCCGTCAGGATGCGGAAAATCCACAACCTTGAGGATTATTGCCGGCCTTGAAGATTTAAGCGAGGGCGAGGTTTACATAGGCAACAGGCTTGTAAATGACGTATTGCCCAAGGACAGGGATATTGCCATGGTGTTTCAGAATTACGCGCTTTATCCTCATATGACCGTATATGAGAACATGGCATTCGGCCTTAAACTAAGAAAATACCCATTGTCGGAAATAGATAAGCGCGTTCGCGAAGGCGCCGCAATACTCGGTATTGAAAAATTGCTTCAGCGCAAGCCGCGCGAACTTTCAGGCGGCCAAAGACAGAGGGTCGCGGTAGGCAGGGCCATAGTAAGAAAACCCCAGGTGTTTTTATTCGACGAGCCGCTTTCAAATCTTGACGCGAAATTCAGGGTTCAGATGAGGACCGAGATACATAAACTGCATATCAGGCTGCAATCCACGATGATTTACGTTACTCACGATCAGATCGAGGCTATGACTATGGGAGACAGGATTGCCGTTATGAAAGACGGTGTCATACACCAGCTGGCAGACCCCTTGACGCTCTATGAGAGGCCGGTCAATAAATTTGTCGCTGGTTTTATAGGCACGCCGCCGATGAATTTTATGGAAGGCCGCATCATTAAGGTTGAAGGGAAATTTTATTTTGACGAAGGCGCTTTCAGGGTAAAGATTGTGGACGCCGCCCTTAACAAGATCGCTTCATACGAGGGAAAGCGCGTGATTTTCGGCATAAGGCCCCATGATATATACGATAAATTATTCGTTTCGGACGCGCCGCCTGAAAACATAGTTACGGCAACTGTTGAAGTCGTTGAGCCTATGGGCGCAGAGGTCTATGTTTATCTGAATTCCGGCAAAAACGCGTTTGTCGCAAGGATGGGCGGACACAATAAGCCGCAGGTCAATTCGGATATGGACCTGGTATTTGACATGAGCAGGGTGCATTTTTTCGATATCCATACGGAACAGGCTATAGTTTAGTAAACACGAATAAGGAGAATCATGCCACCAGAGGCGGCAAAGGCATTACTGGTTTTTTTGGGCTTGGCGATATTTTCAGCCTGGATTTTTATAACCCCATTCTGGGGTATAATAGTTTTTTCGGTTTCAGTAATAATCTCTCTGGTTATGGCATGGGTCCTAAGTGACTACAGCATTGCCCTGGAGATATTTCTATTTGTGTCTATGGCCGCTGCGGCGTATTACCTGCGCTCAAAGATTTATGTTGAGACAAGTAATGCCGCTGTTAAAATCGAGGAGATCCAAAAGAACAGGAATATTTTAAAAGAAGGCCTGTTCTCGCACAAAGGGGTGCAGGAGGCGCTTAAGAAAAAACTGCACAGATTTTTCCAGCTGAAAGAATTAATGAGCGATTTGAGTATAAGGCTCGATTTTAACGAGGTCGCGGAGAGCGTCGTTGGGGCGTCTTTTAGTATTATAGGCAAGGCCGACAGCTGCTATTTTTATATGGTCGATACACAAAGGCAGGAGCTGGCTTTAACCGCGGCAAAACAGAAGAATCCGGAATCAAAGATAAAAAGTAAAAATGGCGATATATTCGATCATTGGACGTTTAAGCAAAGGCAGCCTCTTTTTATAGAGGATGTGCGCAAGGATTACAGATTCGACCTTGATAAAACCATAGAGACAGGCGGCAATTTTAAATCGCTTATATCAACGCCTCTGGTGATAGAGGAAAAGATAGTAGGTTCAATACGTTTAAACAGCAATAAGTCGAATGCGTTTGTCCCGGATGATTTAAGGCTCCTTGACATTATTTCGAACCTGGCAAGCGTGTCTTTACAGAATGCCTTTTTATATAACAGGACCAGGGAATTGGCTATAAGGGACAGCCTTACAGGCGCGTATGTCCAGAAATTTTTCAAGGACAGGCTGGCCGAGGAAGTTATCAGATCTTTGAGAGGCAGTTATTCAACGAGCATACTTTTTCTGGATATAGATTTTTTTAAAGCGTATAACGACCAGTACGGCCATGCGGCAGGCGACATCGTGCTTAAAAAAGTGGCCGGCATATTGATACAGTCAGCGCACGATTCCGGCGACATCGTCGCCAGGTACGGCGGCGAGGAATTTGCGGTGATACTTTCCAACAAGTCAAGCGAAGAGGCGGTCAGTTTCGCCGAAGATATACGGAAAAAAGTGGAGTCAGAGATTTTCATATTGCGCAGGGAAGAGACAAAGGTAACGATTTCCATAGGCGTTGCTACATGCACCGAGGATGCTATGATTTGCCAGGATCTTATTAAAGCGGCTGACGACGCCTTGTACAAGGCAAAAAAGGCGGGCCGTAATTGTGTGGCGACCAAATAATAAAATGCTGATACGGATATTTATATATATTTCTACAGTTTTAATTATGGCGTTTTCGTTTACGTTGGTTAACGCAGGGGATCTATTTCCGTTTGCTATATCATTTTGCCTGGTGCCCATTATCATAGCCGGTTATTTCTACGGCATGGCGTGGGCATACCTGGTCAGTGTGATCTTAACCGCGTTTTGCATAGGGCTTACAAAACTCGGATTGGAATTTGTGCCGATGCTGATGAGTGCCGTCAGCTTTAATATAGCGCCGCTGGTGGTCTTAAGATTTAACAGACTTCTGAAAGATCACCGGGAAGAATGCAAAGGCAGGTTGATCCTGGCAGAGAATGAATACCGGCATCTGCTCGAAGAGGACAGCCGCATAAAGGAATTCAACTCACAGCTGGAAAGGGACGTTTTAGACATGGCCCGGCTATACGAAATAACAAAGGCCATGTCAGGCAGTATGGAATTCCCGGGGATATTTTCGGTCCTGAAAAATATTTTAGGAAGGATGTTTAGGTTTTCCAGCGCAAAATTGATCCTGGTGCAGAAAAATCCTGACAAGGAAACGCCTGATATCCAGCACATATACAGGATAGACCCGTTAAGACAGCAGCAATTATTTGACGATAAAAAGTTGATCAAGTTGGCAGCTGGTTCCGCATCGTTTTTGGAAAACAATAAAGAACATCCCGATGATGCACACCAGCAGGAAAATATCGTTGAGCCTGCGCAGTCTGACGTAGCGCTTGTGGAAGCATACTCAAAAGAAAAACGTAAGCCTAATCCCGCAGCCTTTTGGCTTTTTTTCCAGGATACGCCTATGGGCGTATTAAGCGTCGAGGGTATACAGGAAGACCAGATAGATAAGTTCCTTATTATCGCAAGCCAATTCGGCATGGAGCTTCAGAGGATAAGATTATACGAGATGGTGCAGCAGCTGGCGATAATGGACGGCTTGACAGGCATGTTTGTCAGGCGCTATCTCTTGGAGAGGTGCCAGGACGAATTAAGAAGGGCGATAAAACATAAACTTAACCTGGCCTGCCTTGTGGTCGACATAGATTTTTTCAAGTATTGCAACGATAAATATGGGCACCTGGTCGGAGACGCTGTTTTAAAACAGCTGGCGGTTATTATAAAAGAAAATATCCGCGAAGTGGATTTTGCCGGCCGATTCGGCGGCGAGGAATTCTGCATTGCATTGCCTGATACGACTACGGACGGCGCCATACATGTGGCGGACAGGTTAAGGGCATCCGTAGAACAGCACGTATTTAAGGCATACGATGAGAGTATAAAGATTACGGTTTCAGTCGGTGTATCTGTTTTTCCTGATGACGCAAGCGACCTGAATCAGCTCATAGATTGCGCTGACCAGGCGATGTATAAAGCGAAGGCCGAAGGAAGGAATAAGGTGTGCACATGGAAATAAAAAAATATACGATAGGCATAGACCTGGGTGGCACCAATACCAAGATTGCGCTGGTCGCAGCCAACGGCCGTATTGTAAGAAGGACGCAATTTCCAACCAAGGCGCATAAAGATAAACCCGCGCTGATAAATGCGATAGCTTCTGAAGCCTTCGGGATAATAAAGTTGTGCGGCCTTAAAAAATCCCAGGTGCAGGGAATCGGTATAGGCGTGCCGGGCCTTGTTGATTCAAAACGCGGCGTAGTCCACTACCTTACGAATATTTCAGGATGGAAACACGTGAATCTTTCAAGAGAGCTGGAGAAAAAAACAGGCATTAAAACCCGCGTTGACAACGATGTAAATTTAATGGCCTTGGCCGAAGCCAGATTCGGGGCAGGCAGGGATTCCGCGAGCCTGTTTTGCGTAACTCTTGGCACAGGCGTGGGCGGCGGTATAGTGATAGACGGCGAAATTTACAGGGGAAATACGCAGAGCGCAGGAGAAATAGGCCATATTTCCGTTGATCCCGAAGGCCCGAAGTGCAATTGCGGCAGAAAAGGATGCGTAGAGGCATATGTGGGTAATAGCTATGTTGTAAAAAGGGCCGAGCAAAAAATGCGTAAAAAAGGTATTACTCCCGAGCAGATTACAAAGGCCGCGAAAAAAGGCGACAGGGCGGCTATGGATATATGGAAAGAAACCGCAGAATATCTGGGCAGGGGCCTGGTGATTGTTATAAATTTGTTTGATCCAGAGACCATAGTTATCGGCGGGGGCATGATCGGCGCAGGCGAGTTCATCTTTAAGCCGCTTCGCGGATATATAAGGAAAAATGCCTTAATCGTGCCGGCAGCCAGGGTAAAGATTGTTAAGGCAAAATTGGGCAATAACGCAGGAGTGATAGGTGCCGCAGAGCTGGCAAGGGGAATGGGCAATTAATAAATGACAAAATCCCAAATCCAAAATCCAAATCAATCATCAAATTTCAAATATTTGAATTATTTGTCATTTAAAGATTCATTTGTCATTGGGATTTTGATATTTGTCATTTTTTCTTCCAATACCGCTTTCTCTGCGAATATCAAAAGCATATCGAATATCAAGAGCATAGCGAATGTCAAAAATGCAAAAGACAGCGAGCAGCCCATTGTCTGTAACGGCGATAAAATAGAATACATGGACGAAAACAAAAAACTTGTCGGCACCGGACATATAAATATTACATACGGAGATGCCATTCTAACTTCGGACAGGGTTGAGATAAACATGGTGACAAAAGAGGCGTATGCCACCGGCAATGTCATAATGACACAGGGTAAAAACTCATTCAAGGCGGAAAGCGTCCTTTATAATTTCCAGGATAAAAAAGGCAAGATTATGAACGCAACGATGTCCGCGCCGCCATGGTACGGCAAGTGCGATGAAATAGACAAGACCGGCGATAAAGAATATGTTTTAGGTTCAGGTTATATTTCTACCTGCGACCATATCCCGCCTCATTATAAAATACGCACTAGACAGGTTAAGTTGTATCTTGACGACAGGGTAGAGGCGAGAAATGCGGTTATCTGCGCGGGAAGCGTGCCGATTATGTTTTTACCGGTTTACTCGCAGGATATAAAAAATCCGAAACCTGTGATATCGCTTATCCCGGGGCACAGCAAGGAATGGGGTTATTTTGTTTTAGGCGCGTATAGATACAGGTTAGACAAGGATGATCAGGGAAAACTGCACCTGGATTACAGAAGCGCCAGAGGCGTAGGCACCGGAGTGACGCATAATTACGCGCTGAATTTTCTTGATGGCAGGATAAATTTAGGAAACGGTATTTTTGATTATTATTATATGGATGAATACAAATCCAAAAACAGCCAGCAGTCAACCGCCAGATACAGGGCTATGGCCAGGCACGAATGGCAGATGGATGAAAAAACACAGGGCGTATTTGAATACAACAAGCTTACCGACGCAATTTTTACAAAGGATTATTTTTTCAGGCAGGAATATGTTAATGAGACCCATCCGATGACATACGCTTATATGTCAAGGCAGGAAGATGAATACAGCACCGGGTTTCTGTATCAGCCCAGGGTGAATCACTTTTTCAGCCAGACAGAATACCTGCCGCAGTTTGATGTAGACATAAAAAATCAGAGGCTCTTTGATAATATGCCGTTTTTTTACAGAGGCGAGTACAGCGCGGCAAGCCTTTCCAAAAAGACAGCGGACAGCGATTTCCATGAAGATGCCGGAAGGCTCGACGGATACAACGAGGTGTCAGGCGTATTTATGCCCGTACAATCCATTTCCTTAAAACCGTTTATCGGCACAAGAGAAACTTTTTATACCAGGGGCCAGGCAGATGGCGCAAGCCTGACCCGGGACGTGTTTTATACCGGCGTCGATACAAGCACAAAATTTTATAAAACATATAACCTGGAATCTAATTTTGTAGGCACAGAAATCCACGGGTTAAGGCATATAGTTACTCCTGTAGTGCGTTATAGCTATATTCCTAAACCGTCTGTTTCCAAGGACAGGCTGATGCATTTTGACGATATAGACAGAATAACTAACACTAATGCACTTACATTTGCCCTGGAAAACAATTTCCAGACAAAAAATAAAATCGGCAATAAAGACAGCGGTGATTTAAACGACTACTACGATGTTGTTGACATTGCCAGATTTATTTTAAGTACAGATTATGATTTTGCGACTTC
>Ga0105164_10001315_pt1 | contig 16020 bp, 15 predicted proteins | sample VDWuncwatermetaG_FD_89674 | JGI IMG/M metagenome (GOLD analysis project Ga0105164, IMG submission 89674) | Wastewater microbial communities from Netherlands to study Microbial Dark Matter (Phase II) - VDW unchlorinated drinking water | ecosystem: Environmental > Aquatic > Freshwater > Drinking...
CCGCAGCATCGCGCGCCGCCACCACGGCCGCGGGATGGCGGTCAGGATATGCTGGACAATGTTTACGACCACCGCCAGCGCCGCCCCCTGGGCCTGGCACGATTCCACTGAAAACTCCGCGTCGTCCAGCAGTTGCCGCAGGGCCGGCTCGGTGAACCGCCAGTAATCCTCCGGCGAATCCGCCCGATGCAGGAACGGCGTCGCCAGGATCAAGGTGCCGGCCGGGCGTAGGATCCGCCGGATCTCCCGCAGCGCCGCCGCGGGCTGCCGCACGTACTCCATCATCTCCAGGCACACGACCGTGTCGACGACCGCATCCCTGAACGGCAGACGCTGCGCGTCCCCGCAGACATCGGGCCGCACCGACGGGCGCACATCCACGTAGAACCAGCCGTCCGCCTGCGCCACCGGCGGGGAGAACCGGCCTCGGCGCCCGGCGTTCCCGCCGCCGATCTCCACGACCACGCCCCGCATCCGGGGCGCGAGCGTCCGAAGCGCCGCATCCAACCCTGCGCGCCGTACGGAGCAATCCGGCCAGCTGTTCGACGATCCGCCCATCCGCGCGCCTAGCGCCCCTCTGGTTCCCGCACCAGTGCGGGCTTCGTCTTCCGGCGCTCCAGTTCCTGCTTGACCAGGGCGATCTCGTCATGCTTCTTGGTCTTGTTGTTCGCATGCATCCGGTACCGGTACAGCGGAATCCGCAGGTGCTGGAGCTGGTAGTACTCGCCGAGCCGCTGGCGCAGCTCCTGCTCTTCGAGATGCCGGAATGCCGGATCGTAGAGGCCCAGCCGCGTCAGCAGATCCTTGCGGTACATGATCGCGCAGGAGATTGGGTCGCGGTCGGCGTAGCGGCGGCCGATCACCTCTTCGTGCTCGTCGATCAGGACGTAGTCGCAGGCCACGCAAAAGGCGTCGTGGTTCGACTCCAGGTAGGTTGTCAGAAAGAGCAGAAAATTCGCGTTGATGAAGTCGTCCGCGTCCACGCGCACCACGAACTGGCCCAGGCTGGCCTGGATGCCGAGGTTCGACGCCGCGGCCACCCCGACGTTCTCCTTGTTGACGATCAGGCGGAAGTTCGGGTACGCCCGGTACTTCTCGACGACCCGGAGCGTGTGATCCGTGCTGGCGTCGTCCACCATGATGACCTCGTACTGGTCCGCGGGGAACTGCTGGCCAAGGCAGGAGCGCAGGCAGCGCTCGATGTAGCGGGCCAAGTTGTACGAGGTGACGATAATGCTGGCTTTCATGCCCGTCCTCCGGTCAACGCGGCCGAGGGCGCCGGCGCCTTCTTCTTGGCCGTGCGGGGCGCTTCATACGCCTGGCCTCGCCGCTCCAGGATGCGCATCCCGTCCCAGAAATTCCGGATCGCGCGCAGGTCGTCGCAGGTCATCCCGCCGGCGTGCGCTTTCTCGGTGTCCTTCTGCAGCGAGGGCGACAGCATGAAATGCTTCTCCAGGACGCGGGCCCCGCGCGCAATAGCGTAGCAGGCGGCGGTGGTCCCGATGACGTGGTCGCTGTACCCCGCGAAGACGGATCGGCGGAAGTCCGGCATCTCCACGTCCTCCAGCGTCGCTGGATATTTCGACACCGCGTAGAGGTACTCGACGTTCGGCGCGTCGAACGGTACGCCGCGCGCCTTCCAGTCCCAGCGGCCCAGCGAGATGATGGTGCGCCTGCCGGTGCGGACGGCGCGCCGGCACAGCTTGAAATCCTGCTCCACAGTGATGCTGGCGAGCTTGAGGACCGGGAAATCCAGCTCCAGGCACCAGCCCAGCCGTTCCTCGTCGAAGCATGAGGCGAAGAAGTCGATCTTGAGCATCGCCGCGTAGGCCTGCAGGCAGCGCGTCTCGTCGAACGACAGGCTCAGGTACTGGCGGCTGCGGTTTCCGTAGAGCCGCTCGGAATCGTACAGCTGCACCTTCACCGCCTGGGCCCCGTACATCTTCGCTTGCAGGATCATCTGCTCCGCGGTGGCCAGGTCCCCGCTGTACTGGTTATGCAATTCGGCGATCAGGTACATGTCAGCTCCTCCCCCGCCCCGTTGCCGCGGTTACCGCGTCCAATTCCGGCCGCCGGGCTCCCCGGGCCGCCAGCCGGGCTTCCGCGCGCGCCACATCCTCCGCCGTGTGGACGTCGATGCAGTCGACGACCACCACGCCGCAATGGGCGCTGAGCGTGCGCCGCAAGGCTGTCTCGCGGCGCATCGCGCGGAAGGCGCCGTTCTGGATCAACTCGCTGTCCACCGAAAACACTTCCCACAGATCGCGCACCCGCAGCTTGTCGATGCCCCGGTCCAGGTCCGAACCGGTCAGCTCCGGCGAATTGGGCTGCACAGATACGATCAAGTCGAATGCCCGCCCCTGCGCCGCCAATTGCTCGACGGCATGGACGATGGCCGCTTGCTTCGGCACCGCATCCTCGGCCAGCGCAGCCGGCCGGTCGATCACCTCGACGCCCCAGGCGCGGGCCGTCCGCGCGATGGCTTCATCCTCCGTCGACACGTAGACGGCGCTGATCCCGCGGGCGTCGCGGCAGGCCCGGATCGCCCAGGCGATCATCGGGACGCCCAGCACCGGATAGAGGTTCTTGCCCGGCAGCCGCTTCGACCCGCCCCGCGCAGGGATGACCGCGACAGCCGTCATTCCGCCACCTGCGCACCAGCCAGATCCTGCGCCGCATGGAGCACTCGCCGGGCGTTCTGCCCATCCACCGGGCCGACGAAGCGCTCCAGATACTGCGCCCGGCGGGACGCATCCAGGCGGAACGCGTCCAGCGGCATGGCTGGCAGCCGCTCAATGGCCTGTTGCATGCCCAGCATGAAGGCGACCCCAGAAAAATTCCACAGCGTCTCCGGCCCCAGGAAATCGTCCGACGTGCGTCGCCAGGCTGTGTCCGGATCCGCGATGAAGGCGGATGCCCGGGGCGGCACCAGGCACAGGCCCGGTACCCCGGCGGCGGCGGCTTCCATCGCGGCGACGCTGAACACGTGCACGCACAGGTCGGCGGCCGCAAGCAGCTCCAGGATCGTCGGCGGATGGTACGCCTGATCGAAGAGGAACATGTCCGCCGCCTCCCGGTCCGCGCGCGCCGGCCGGTCCTTGATGCGCGACTTCACGACCAGACACGCGCCTTGCCGGTCGCAAAATTCCCGGAGGCTGCGCATCAACCGGGCATGGGTGACGCCGCGGAACAGGTCCGGCACCAGGTCCCAGCGACGCCCGCGCAGCGCCCGGGCGAGGAAGCCCGGCCGCCAGTCGCGCCGGAACGCCAGCATCTCCCACAGGTCCCAGTCGTGATAATCATGGGGAAGCCAGACGACCACCGGTTTGCCCTCCGGAATGCCGTGCCGCCGCCGGACGGCGTGACGGTCGATGGCTGTCAGCGCGTCGAGGGCCGGATGGCCGGTCACCGCCAGCTTCGATTCCAACCCATCCGTTCCAAAGAACCGGCGCGCATGGGTGGTCCAGTACGGCGCGAACATGGCGGTCGCGTCGGCGTCCAGCAGCGATTGCGCCGGCATAGCCAGGTGCTCCACTCCATGCTGCAGCGACAGCCAGCGGACGCCCCGCGCCTGCAACGCCCTGCACAGGCCGTAGTCGCGCGGGTACAACCACACGGCAATGACTACCTCGATCTGCTCCCGCACGCACAGCTCGACCAGCTCCTCGTCGGTCCGCCATTGCCGGACGTTCGGCGCGCCGGAGGCGAACACCGGGACCTGCGCAGGATCCGGCCGGAGGTACGCCTTGGGGCCCTGGCGCAGCTCCGGCGGATCGCGCAGCAGGAGCCACACATCCACCTGCTCCCGGAGGGCCGCCTCGACCACCGGCCCGAACGACTTGAAATACGTGAGGGCGCCGACCAGCAATCCGATCCGCATCACGGCTCCACCTGGCCGGCTTCTTCGACCATCGGCTCTCCATCGGCCAATTGCGATTCGTACAGGCGGCGGTACAGGCCGGGCCGCCCGAGCAGCTCCGCGTGAGACCCTTCCTGGACGACCTGCCCCTGATCCATGACCAGAATCCGGGTCGCCATCTGTAGCGTCGTCAGCCGGTGGGCGATGATGACCGCCGTGCACTGCTGGATGACCCGGCCGATCGCCTGCTGGACCAACCGCTCCGATTCATTGTCCAAGGAGCTCGTGGCCTCGTCGAAGATGAGGAACACCGGCCGGTGCACGATCGCCCGCGCGATGGCGATCCGCTGCCGCTGGCCGCCCGACAGGCGGACCCCGCGGTCGCCGACCAGCGTGTCGTATCCCTGCGGGAGTTCGCTGATGAACCCGTGCGCGTTGGCAATCTGCGCGGCGCGCACGATGTCCTCCTCGGTCAACGCCGGGTCCCCGTAGGCGATATTGTTCCGGACCGTATCGTTGACCAGCAGGCATTCCTGCGACACCACGCCGAAGAGGCGCCGGTAGGACCGCGTCGTGAACTGCCGGATATCCCGGCCGTCCAGCGCGATGCGCCCGACGGCCGGCTCATAGAGCCGCAAGAGCAGATCCGCCAGGGTGGACTTGCCGGCCCCGCTCGGCCCGACGATCCCGACCACCTCACCTTTCCGGATCCGAAGCGACACCGGCCCCAGCGCGAAGCGGGTCCCGTAGCCGAACTGGAGCTCCTGCAGCACCAAGGACTCGTGAAATCCCGACGCCGTCTCAATCCCGTCGGTGATCGCCACCGGTACCCGCCATAGCTCCAGGACCCGGCTCGCCGACGCGGACAGGACGTAGAGCCCGATGATGGCCTTCCCGCACATCGACGCGCTGTACAGCATCCCCGTCGTCGCCCATAGAAATAGCAGCATCCCCTGCTGGCTCAGCACCCCGCGGACGACCAGGCTGGACGCTTCCAGTCCGACGAGGCCCAGCGTGAGGATGCCCAGCACGCGATGGACGGCGTCCGGAAGCTCCTTCTCGAATAGGTGGCTGCGCAGCTCCGTCCGCGTCAGGTCGTCGGCTTCATCCCGCAACCGCTGCACTTCGCGCGGCTCCGCGCAAAACGCTTTCACCACGCGGATGGACAGCAACGCTTGCTGTGCCACGGAGATCAAGTCCGCCGACGTCCGGGAAAAAGCGACGGTGAGCCGGCGCGTCAGCCGCCCGAAATAGACCGTCCCGGCCAGATAGAGCGCCGCGGCCGCCAGGGTGACCAGGGTCAAGGACGGGCTGGTCCGGATCAACAGCCAGGCGAATGCCAGGAGCATCAGCGGCGACCGGATCAGGGTGTCGCACAGGATCGGGATGATATGCGCCACCCCCTGCACATCGATATGCAGCCGGGAGATCAGGGAGCCCAGCTTTTGATGGACATGGAACCTCATCGGCAACTGCAGCAAGCGCTCGAAGAGATCCACCTGCATCCGGCGCCCCGATCCGATCCGAACCGTCAGCCACAACCACCGGCTGGCCAAGCTGAAGACCACCGCCAGAACGATCGTCACCACCGTCAAGCCACAGACCACACGCGTTACCGCGGCAGGCTCATGCGTACGCCCCAGCACACCCCAGAGCCACCCCAGCACATACTGTCCCATCGTGTTGAGATCGAAAAGGACCTCGGCTCCGACCGGACCGGCAGTCGCCGGCGAGCCCCCGCCCTTCAGCACCTCAAGGAGCGATGCCAGCGCCAGCGTCGAGAGCACCCCGAAGACGGCGGCCACGACCGAGAGGCAGGTTCCCAGGACCGCACGGCCGAGGTACGGCTTGAGGCGCGGCCAGATGAACGTCCAGATGGCCGCCAAGGTGCCGAGGCGCGCCCGGAGATTGCGCATCATGCCGGCCACCCCTGGGCCAGGGCTTCCTGCCCTGTCAGGACTTGGTCGCACAAGGCGTCGAGATTCGGATCGCGGCCGGGCTGCAGGTCCGCCAATGATCGAAAGGCCTTCCACCATGGCTTCAGACGCAGACCCGCATGGTGATGTTGGTTCCAGGCCTGGAACGGGATCTGCCGCAGGAAATAGAAGTAGTGCGCGAAGCGCCGCGCGGCGACGGTCCGGGCCGAATCCGGCTGCGCCAGCTCCTGGAGACGGTCCAGGAATGCGGCGTAGTCTTCCCGGCTGTGGACATCGTAGGTGAAGCCTTTCTGCCAGTAGGCGCCCCGCCCGGCGACAATCACCGGTTTGCCCTGCGCGGCCAGCTCCAACCCCATCAGGGACCCATAGACCAGCGCAGCCGTGCTGACCGCTCCCAACGCATAGGAACTCAACCGGCTTTCCGGCGGGATCACGCGGACATTGTCTGGCAGGACCGGAAACTGCTTGCGGATCTGGTCCACGACCGGCTCCGGGATCGGCCCGCGCAGCTTCAACGATAAGGCCCACAGCTCAGCCGGATGGATCCGGATCACCAACTGCATCGGACGGTTACGAACTAGCTCGATCGAGTCATAGATCCAGGACAGCACCGTCGGATACAGGGACGTGTGATAGAACGCCTTCGAGTCATAGCCGACGTTGGTGAACAGCGCGAGGATCGGCCGCTTCGGATCCAGCTGCAGCTGCCGGAGCAGCTCGGTCGAATCGTGCACCGGGTTGCGCCGCGGGACCCGGAGCGTCGACACGTGGCGCTTGGCCTGCAGCATCTGCTCCAGGGCTTGTTCGTTCTCCGGCGTCAACTCAATCGTTTCCCAGGGGCCCTGGGACCGTCGGCCCAGCTCTTTGTAGCCGTTGTCCCCCTCGCCGAGCATCATCGCTTCTTCCACATAGCCGCGGAACCAGGTCACCACCCGCCTGGCCTTGGCCTGGGCAGCCAGGGCCGCCGTCCCCCGCGACGCGTAGGAGCCGTAATGCGGCATGACGATGTCCGGCTGATAGCGGTCGATCATCCGACTGACCGCCTCCGCCATCATGACCGCGCCCCGGACCATGCGCTGGGCGACGCGCCAGGTCAGCTCCCGGTCATCGGGTGCGAAATTGTAGAAAAACCGCACGATCGTCGCTTCCACCTCGAATCCCAGCGGCATCCCCCGGTACGAGAACGTGTAGTACTGCTCGCGCGGCAGGTCGCGCACAAACCGTTCCACGGCTTCCAGTGCTTCAGCGGACAAAAACTCGCTTAAGGAGTAGGCCGGCAGCTCCAGACGGCGGTAGAGCATCTCGCCGGGCTGATAACAGCCGCTGCACAGGCGTCGGGGGCCGCGCTCGATAAATTCCTCTGGGCTCAGATACGCGGAGGTCGCATGCTCGCAGCCGGCGAGGACGCCGTTGCAATACACCAGGAACGGATCCGCGCCCCGCAGCCGCAGCGCGTAGGCCAGCACGGCGGCATAGCCGGGATTATTCACCCCTTTGCCGACGGTAGTGATCAAGGCGACGCGCGGTCCTGAGGGCGGGGGCAGCGTCGCGAGCAAGTGCCGGCTGCGCCCCAGCACCCGCTCCCAGTGCTTGACCAACGACGGCTGGATGAAGCTGGGCATCCCCAGCAGCTCCGGCAGGTCGGACCGGAGCACGCCCTCCGCCAATCCGGCCTGGCGGGCGACCCGCCGCAACGTCGACGCCACGCTATCGGAGGACATAGGGGCGCTGCTCCACATGGGCGTTCATTACGGCGATCTCCGGATGGGCGCGCACGTAGGCCGCCACCTCCCGGAACCCCAGCAGGCGCTCGGCCAGGCCGAGATCCTCGTAAAGCCGCCGCACCATCGCGAAGTCCTCGGTGGTGTCGACCGTCCACCGGAGATCGGCGTGATTCTCATGATCCGTAACCGACACGATCCGAAAATATTCCGGACACTCTTCCCGCAAGAACCCGGTCACATGCTCTCGAGCCGCCGGGCTCCGCGCGAACCGGTGGACGCGTTCCAGCGTATCGCGGAACAGCGCTTCCGTGTCGAGGCCCCGCGGGTACGTCCGCTCGATGATGTTCGAGGCGTAATCACACGCACCCGCGTGCCGCTCTGCCGCCTCCACGACCAAATCCGTCACCACCGGATCCAGCAGCGGGCAATCGCCAGTCACCCGGATCACGAGCTCGGCTCGGGCTTCCCGGGCCGCGCCCACGTAGCGCGAGAGGACATCCGTCTCGGAGCCCCGGAACCACCGCGCGCCTTCCCGCTCCCCCAACGCGACCACTGCGTCGTCGGCCGGATTGGCGGTCGTAGCGACGACGATCTCGTCGACGCGCCCGCACTGCCGGAGCCGCCGGAGTTGGTGCGCGAGCAACGGAGAGCCGACCAGCTCCCGCAACACCTTGCCCGGCAGCCGGCTCGAGGTCATGCGCGCTTGGACGATCGCGACCCGCTTCATGCGTTCTGCTTCTCGAAAATCCAGTAGGTGATGTCGTCCCATCCCCCCTCCTTCCGGGGAAGGAACCCCTGCTTGCGCAGCGCCAACGAGGGAAATAGTTGCTGGTACAATACCTCGAAATTCCGCTTGAACAGCGCACCCGGCTGGCCGCGGTACGGCACCGAAGTCGGCACCGGGGAGAAATACTCCCCGCACAAGATGTACCGGCGGGAGCAGCGCACGATCTCCGCCATCGCGGCCGGAAGCGCAGCAGGCGGCTGATGGATCAGCACCCCGACGGTCAAGACCAGATCAAAGCTGCCGTCCCGGAATGGCAGTTGCTGCGCGCGGCCCCAGAGAGCCTGCGCGCCGGGCACGTTCCGCCGGAGCGCCTTGAGAGCGCCGAAATTGATGTCGATGCCGACGACGCCGTCCGGACGAAGCGCCCGGGTAATCCAACGGAGGTTCCCCCCATTATTGCACCCGACCTCTAGCACCCGGCGCACGCGAAACTCCGCCAACACGTCCTCCCAGAACGGCTGCCGCCCCAGATGCACAGCATCGTTGCGCTGGTTGTAGACGTCGCCGAATTTGCCGCGCCACAGCGCTTCCAGCCGCTTGGCTTCCGGATCAAGAGGGGCCGTTGGCATGGCGCGTCTCTGCTGTGGCTTCGTCGGCGATCAGGTCCCAGCTCATCGGCGTACCAGCCTCAAGGTCATAGGCGGCCCGCCGCCCGAGAATCCGCTCCAACTCCCGGGGAGGCAACCCATGGCCGGGACGGATCGACCGCACGTTCTGCGCCGTAAAACATTCCCCAGCTTTCACCGGCTTGACAACGAAGAGCGAGCGCCGGAACACGCGGCTGGGCTCCTCGCTCTTGGAGGGCCCGAACTGCACTGTGCCCAGCGCCTGCTCCGCGACCCGGATCGCGTCCACCATGGCGCGGAACTCCACCGGCTCAAGCGAGAATCCGGAGTCCGGCGTCGGGATGGCGCGCGACAGGGTCAGGTGCTTCTCGATCACGCACGCTCCCAACGCCACCGCCGCCACCGGCACGGCAAGCTCCAGCGTATGGTCCGACAACCCCACGGGGATGCCGAACGACTTCGCGAGATCCGGGATGGTTCGAAGGTTCGCATCCGCCGGCGACGCTGGATACGCGCTGGTGCATTTCAAGAACGCGAGCTGCCTGCCGCCCGCGTCCTGGATCGTCTGCTTGGCTTCCTCCAGCTCCTCACGCGTCGCCAGGCCGGTGGACAACAGGACTGGCTTGCCGGTGCGGGCAATCCGGCGGAGCAGCGGCAGGTCCACGTTCTCGAACGAGGCGACCTTATGCACCGGCACCTGCAGGCGCTCGAGGAATTCCACCGCGGTGTCGTCGAACGCGGTCGAGAAAAAATCGAGGCCGAGCCCACGGGCCAGCGCCTGCAGCGGCGCATGCCATTCCCACGGCGTATAGGCCTTGGCGTACAGGTCGTAAAGCGTCGAGCCGTCCCAGGCGGTCCCGCGGATCTTGAACGGTTCCCGGTCGCAGTGCAGCGTGAGCGTATCCGGCGTATAGGTCTGCAGCTTGATCGCGTCCGCCCCGGCGTCCTTGGCGGCCCGCACGATGGCCTCCGCCCGGGAGAACTCCTGGCCGTGGTTGGCTGACATCTCCGCGACGATGTAGGCCCGTCCGCCCGGCTCGACCCGGCGGCCGCCTATATTAAGGTAGGGATCCATGCGTGAGCTGCTCTTCAGGCACCAGTTGCACCCGCACGTACACCTTCCGGTTCCCGTCCCGGAAATAGGCTCCCGGATGCGGCGGGAACGTCCGCGCCCGGAGAATGTTCAACAGCTCCCGGGCGGTGTAACTCCGGTTCAAATCGATTTCGTCGATCCGATCCACATCAGCCCGGCGGTGCGCCGTCCCTCGATCCTTCGGCTGCGGCGTCCGGGGCTCCCGCTCGGCCCGGATCAGCGGCCAGGTCTCCTGGAACAGCTCCAGGGACGCCTGCTCTAGCTTCCGGTACAGGCTTTCGCCGGTATCCGCCAGATCGACCCGGACTTCGCGCTGGCTCACGATGTCACCCATGTCGATCTCGCCGTTCATCACATGGACCGTGGCGCCGGCGGGCGTGCCGTCGACGATGCTCCACACGTTCGGATACGCGCCCCGGTTATAGGGCAGCAGCGCCGGGTGCAGGTTCAGGCATCCCCGCGGGATCGCATTCAGTACCGCCGGCGGAAGCCGGTACCCGAACAGGATGGACAGCCCGATCTCAGGGCGGAGCTGTTTGATCGCCTCCGCCGTCTCCGGCGCGTCCAAGCGCGAGGCATCTAAGACGCGCGTCGCCTCGAGCCCGGCCGCCGCAAGGATATCCTCGCCGTAGGCGCACCGCCCAGGCGGATGCACCACCAGCCCGGCCAGCTCTTCGCCCTGCTGCTTCAGCCAGCGGACGACCTGCCACCCCATCCAGTTGTTCGCGAACACCAGCACGCGCATCGTCAGGAATGCACCGGGTCCGGCCGCGGTTGATGCTTCAACACGTCCAGAATCCGCCGTGCGCCGTCGCCGTCGATGAGGCGCCGCCCCGCTTCGCGCATGCGCACGCGCTGTTCCTGCGATTCCATCAGGCGTTCCAGCGCACCGACCACGCGGCCGGCTTGGAGCCGCGCGCCGTCCCCGAGATTCAGCGCGGCGCCGGCCTCGTGCAGCCCTTCGGCATTGCCCCGCTGGTTATCGGTCAGCTCCACGACCAGGTTCGGCAATCCCATGAACGCGGCTTCCAGGCTGCTGATGCCTCCGCCGGTGACGGCCACATCGGCCCATGCCATGAGAGCAGGCATGTCGTCAGCATACGGCAGCACCCGCACGCCCGGTGCATCCGGCACGGCGGTGCCGGCGACCGGTAGGCCGGCCACATAGACGGCTTCCACCAAGCCGCGCGCCGCTACTGCGCGGAGCGCGGACATGACGCTTTCGCTGACCGCCGATTGAAAACCGCCCAGCGTCACCAGCACCTTCCGGGCCCGCGGCGGAATCTCACGGCTCCAGCCTTTCCAGGCCAGCGCGCCAGCTTGCACCAATACGTACTGCGGGCCGAGCAGCGGAACTGTGTCAGAGTCCCACCGGTACACGAAGCGGGAGGCCTGCACGGTCTGGTTCACCAGTACGGTCGCGTGGTACTGCGGCCAGTGGGCCATGTCATCAATGACGACCAGCTGGTAGCCGGCGGACCGGATAGCCTGTTGGTACCCCGGATCAAACCGATAGCCGTCCAGCGCCAGCCACGCCCGCCCGCCCACGCCGTCCGCCAGGCTGTCGAGCGTCGCCAGCGTGCAGTCCAGGTCTTCGGGGTCCGGATGCGGACGGGCCATCGGCAGATGCCGGATCCCAGCGGCCTCGACGTGGCGGCGCAATGCGTCCTGCTCGCAGCGGCCCAGCATGACCGCCAACCCGCCCCGGGCTATCCAGGCCTGCGCGAGCGCACGCGACCGCATCACATGGCCGCTGCCGCTCCGGCTGTCGGCATCGGCCCGAATCAGTAGCGCGGCCCCTATGTCAGGCACGGTACGCCTCCGCCACCTTCGTCACCGCCTTGATCACGTCCTCGACGTCGTCCTCGCTCATCCGTGGAAAGATCGGCAGGGAGAGCAACCCGCCGTACGCCGCTTCGGCCGCCGGGCATAGGCTCGGACCGGTGCCGAACCGCTGCCGGTAATACGGCTGCAGGTGCACCGGCCGGTAATGGACATTCACGCCGATCCCTTCGGCCCGCAGCGCCTCGAAGACCTTCGCCCGGTCCAACCGCAGCTCAGCCAGCTGCAGTCGCACGACGTACAGATGATGCGCATGGGAGGCGCCGGGCCGGACCGCCAACGGCTTCACCGCCGGCAGCTTCGCGAACGCGGCGTTATAGCGGCCGGCGATCTCCTGCCGGCGGCGCACGTAGCGGGGCAGCTTAGACAACTGGCTCATACCCAGCGCGCACTGCACGTCGCTGAGCCGGTAGTTGTAGCCGAGTTCGGTCATGTCGTATTCCCAAACGCCCTGGCGGGCGCGCGCATGGTGGTCCCCGCCGATGCCGTGCTGGCGGAACCGCCGCATGCACTCCGCGTAGTCCGACCGGTCGGTCGAGACCATGCCACCCTCGCCAGCCGTCACCACCTTCACCGGGTGAAAGCTGAACGTGTTCAGGTCCGCCAGCGATCCGACCGGCCGCCCCCGGTCCGACGCCCCCAGCGCATGGCATGCGTCGGCGATCAAGACGAGCCGGCGCGAACGGGCCAGGTCCCGCAGGGCATCGTAGTCGCACGGCTGCCCGGCATAATCGACCGCCAGGATCGCCTTGGTGCGGGAGCTGAGCCGCGCCTCGACGCGCGCAGGATCCAGCAGCAACGTGTCCGGGTCGACGTCGGCGAAGACCGGATCGGCGCCCCGGTACACGATCGCATTGGCCGTCGCCACGAACGTGAGCGGCGTGGTGATCACCTCGTCGCCCGGGCCGACGCCTGCGGCCGCCAGGGCTGCATGCAGCGCCGCCGTACCGGAGTTGACCGACACCGCGTCGCGCGCGCCGGCGCAGGCGGCGAAGGCGCGCTCGAACGCCTGGACCCGCGGCCCGGTGGTCAGCCAATCGGACCGGAGGGCGTCCACCACCGCGGCCACATCATCGTCCTCGACCCAGTGGCGGCCGTACGGCAGCAGCGAGTTGCGCACGGCGCGGCCGCCATCGATGGCGAGCTGAGTCCGGCAGGATGCGCGGTTACTCACGACCATTCGGTTCCGCCGACAACTCTCCCGTCATGCGCTTGAGATCCGGCCCGGTCAGCCACCAGGTATTCGTATCGCTGCAGTACCGGAACCCGCTGGGAAGGGCCTTCCGCTTGCTCGGCTGCTGGCGCCTCCACCACGGAAACTCCGGCCGGATGACGTACATCCCTTCGCGCTCCACCGTGTGCCGCACTTCGTCTTCGGAGATCAAGGACTCGTGCAGCTTTTCTCCCGGCCGCACGCCGATGTACCGGACTTTGCAGGAGGGAGCCAGCGTCCGGGAGACGTCCACCACCCGCATGCTCGGGAGCTTCGGCACGAAGATTTCCCCGCCCTCCATCCGCTCAATCGCGCGGATCACGAACCACACCCCTTGCGTCAGCGTGACCCAGAACCGCGTCATGGCCGGATCGGTGATGGTGATGACCCCCTGCTCACGCTGCTGCTTGCGGAACAGTGTGATCACGCTGCCGCGGCTGGCCAGCACGTTGCCGTACCGGACGCAGCTGAATTTCGGCACGCCCTTCACGCGGTAGGAATTGCTCTGAATGAACATCTTTTCGGCGCACAGCTTGGTCGCGCCGTACAGGTTGACCGGGTTGACCGCCTTGTCGGTGCTGAGGGCCATCACCTTCTTTACGCGGCAATCGATGGCCGCCTCGATGACGTTCTGGGCGCCGAGCACGTTCGTGCGCACCGCCTCGAACGGGTTGTACTCGCACGAGGGCACCTGCTTGAGCGCGGCCGCATGCACGACGATGTCCACGCCTTGCATCGCCCGCCGGAGGCGGTCCACGTCGCGGACGTCGCCGATGAAGTACCGCAGGGCGGGTTGGTTGAACCCGTGCGTCTGCATCTCATGCTGTTTCAGCTCGTCGCGGCTGAAAATAATGAGCTTCTTGGGCCGGTGCTCCCGCAACAAGACTTTGATGAATTCCTGCCCAAACGACCCGGTCCCTCCCGTCACCAAGACAACGGCATGCTTCCACCTGCTCGAGCCTCTTGACCGCTGACTAGACATTCAGAACGCTTTCCTCCTCTATGGGGTACGGTGTGTTTAGCGCGTGCAAGGCGACGCCGTGCGCTCCTGCCGGATCTGAGCCTGGAGGGCCTCTCCGAGCTCGCGCACGAACGCGCTCCGCTTGCCAGCCTGCTGGCGCAGCCGGTCCGCCAGCCAGTCCAAACCGTGCAGCACCAGGTCCCGGTCATGGAAGGCCGCCACGCCTTCTTCGCCCAGGACCAGCATCCGGCCGGCGGCGCGCTGCGGGGCCCGGCAGGAGACGTACCGCAAGCCGTAGCGCTCGGCGATCGCCAGCGTCGCCTCGGAAAACACATGGCCCGGCGGCACGAAGGTCACGACGTCTTGACGGAAAAATCCCTGCAGGATGTCTTGGGACTCGCGGAGATGCCGCTCCTGCTCTTCAAGCGGCACCCAATCCCAGAATTCTCGGTGCGCGGTCCGGTTGCCCGTGAACCAGCGAGGCTTGAAGGCGTTGTCTTGCAGCACGCAATGCGTCAGCCCATGGTTGGCGATTTCGATCACCCCGCGCTCGACGCCCGCTTTCAGCGCGGCAGCCTGCGCCGGGAACCGGACCGGAAACGGGATCACCCGGTCTTCGCGCTCGGCCCAGCCGGCGGTGACGGCCACGGTCAGCTTGGCGTGGTGCCCCTCCAGCAGCCGCACGACGCCGCCCCATTCCTGGGCGGTCAGCTCGCGGTACGGCCCCCACTTTTTCCATGGGTGCACGTACTTGAACCACAGCCAATTCGCCGAGACGCGGACCGGCCCGACCCCCCAGCTGCAATCGGAATACACTTCATACCGCTTGGAGCAGGCCCCGACGTCGTCGAGCCGGAATGCGAGGTCCGTCATCGGGCTTCCGCGCATCATCGTCAGGCCGTCCCCTGTTCCGACGGTACCGGCGGGGACGGCTGCTCGTCGAGGCTCCGCGCCGCGTAGCGCAGCCATTCAGGCAAGCTGGTCTTGCCCTCCTGACGGTAGGTCCCGGCGGTCTTGGGCGTGCCGCGCCCCAGATGGAGATAGATCACGCGGCGATCCTCATCGAAGACCCGGTCGCAATACATGGCCCGGAGACCGGCATCGTCGATCCATGCGACGGTCTCCGGATGGTTGAAGGTGTTCTGGCACACGTAGTAGTCGTAGCCGGCCTCCCGCAGCCGGACGGTCACGAGATCGCCCGGATCATACCGAGGCACTTGAGGCAGGAAGGTCATGCCCAGCGGCTGGAACAACGTGAAATCGAACAAGAATCCGGACTGGTGCATCGCGTGGACTCGCGACGGATCGCGCGACACCGCCGCGCCCCGCACCCGGTCCGTGAGCTTGGCGCAGAGGAACTCCAGCCAGCCGGAACGGACCAGCACGTCGTTGTGCATCACAAAGACCGTGTCCGTTTCGATGACCCGCGCGGCCATTTCCAAGGCCACCCCATTGCAGATCGATCCTCCCCCGGAGATACGGCTCCAGGTCATCCGGTCCGGCGGAGACCACAGGGGAACTCCGTGCCACTTCCTCCATGTCCAGCCCCCCACCGGCGTGGAATTGAGAATCAGATTGAGGTCCGGCTGGGCCTTCAGATAGCTCACCACGTCGGGGTCCGAAAAGTTATCCACGACCCACAGCTCATACGGGATCGTCGTCCATTTCCGGATCGACTCAATCGCCGCGCGCGCCAGGTCCAAAGCGTTGTGGTTCGCCATGACCAGGCTCACGGCGTCGCGTCCGCGTCGCGTCCTCCGGAGGATCTCGACCTGGTAGCGCGTTCCTGCGATGGCAAGCGTGTCCGGCATCGTGAGTGGCCTGGTTAAGGAAAGGTGTGGATGACGTACGTGACGTTCCGCTTCAGGAAGCTGATGCGGTCGTACCGGCGCGTGTACCGGTCCGCCAGCGCGCCGATGTCCTGTGCGGCCGCCTGCTGGAGGAGCGCGCCGCCCGGCTTCACTTCGCCGAGCCACAACGCCCGGCCCTTGTCGTCCTCGAACCGGGCGATCCAGCTGATCTGCGGATCCGCCAACAG
>Ga0105164_10001316_pt1 | contig 16018 bp, 15 predicted proteins | sample VDWuncwatermetaG_FD_89674 | JGI IMG/M metagenome (GOLD analysis project Ga0105164, IMG submission 89674) | Wastewater microbial communities from Netherlands to study Microbial Dark Matter (Phase II) - VDW unchlorinated drinking water | ecosystem: Environmental > Aquatic > Freshwater > Drinking...
ATACTATATATTGTCTAATATTAATATGATTGATCAATACATAGTATAGCATCTGGTACTCAAGGCAATTCTCGGACAGCCTGTAGAGTACTAAAGTAGAGTACTAAAATAATCAACATTTGCCTTTATCGAGAATAAATATTCATGGGAAAGGTTGTTGCCGTCTGTATAAGTGAAAAGAAAGGCACCCAAAAACGGGACGTTGGTATGTGTAAGTTGATTGAAAATTTCGGGTTGGAAGGAGACGCCCATGCCGGAAAATGGCATCGTCAAGTCAGCTTGCTGGCAAGAGAAAGCGCAGACATTATGCGTAAAAAGGGGGTAAACATCAAAGATGGTGATTTCGGGGAAAATATAGTAACAGAAGGCATCGAACTAAAATCGCTTCCTGTAGGAACCATCTTAAAAATTGATAAGAATATAATTATGCGAGTAACTCAAATTGGCAAAGTGTGTCACGACCGGTGCGCTATTTATTATGCGGCCGGCGATTGTATTATGCCACGAGAGGGTGTTTTTGCTGAAATCCTTACCGGCGGCACCATTAAAGCAGGAGACGAAATTGTGATACTTGAAAAGGATGCGGCGCTACGGGTATGATCCGAGCGGCCATCTTAACGTTAAGCGACAAGGGTTCCAGGGGAGAGCGAGAGGATAAGAGCGGCGAGGTTATCCGAAATATGCTTAAGGAGATAGATGCCTCCATCACAGATTACGAAGTGATCCCCGACGAGAAGGAACTGATTATAAAGAAACTCTTTGCATTTGCCGAAAAAGCCGACCTCATTGTCACTACGGGTGGTACGGGTGTAGGTCCCAGAGACGTTACTCCTGAAGCGACACGGGCAGTTATAGAAAAGGAATTACCGGGCTTTTCTGAAGCTATGCGAATGGAAGGTCTTAAGCATACTCCCAGGGCTATGGGCTCAAGGGCTGTCGCCGGTATCTACAAACAAACGCTTATTATCAATCTCCCCGGTAGTCCAAAGGGCGTTGCTGAAAATCTGGCCGTTGTGCTGCCTGTCATTCCACATACCATAGGTCTCATCAAAGGCAGTGTCTCTGATTGTGCAAAAGACCGCGAAAACCACGCAGGGTAAAAATCTAAAGATTCCCGGATTCCGGGGACACCATACTTACTTAATTATTGACTCAGTGTTGAAAAACGGCTAAGATGCCCCAATCACGCCCTTTAATGCCGGACGCAAGAAAAGAAATTTTACCCAGGAGAAATCACCTTGTTTGAACAAACCTTCAAGAATATCGATGACATCCTCCACAAAGACGCCGGGTGCTCAAGTGAGCTGGATTATGTGGAACAGACTTCATGGATTCTTTTCCTGAAATATCTGGATGATTTTGAGAAGGATAAGAAAACGGCGGCAGAGCTTAAAGGCACGGCATACACAGGCATTATTAGTCCGGAGTACAGGTGGGAAGTATGGGCAGTACCCAAAGGCAAAGACGGTAAGCTGGATCATCACAAGGCGCTCACCGGCGATGATCTGAAAGACTTCGTTGACCACAAGCTGTTTCCCTACCTGAAAAAGTTCAAAACGTCAGCCGAAAGCGCCGACACCATCGAATACAAAATCGGCGAGATTTTCAGCGAGCTTAAAAACAAAATCCAGAGCGGCTATAACCTGCGCGAAGTCATTAATCGTATTGATGAACTCCGCTTTCGCTCCCATGCTGAAAAACATGAGATGTCTCATCTGTATGAAGATAAGATCAAGAACATGGGAAACGCGGGCAGAAACGGCGGCGAATACTACACGCCCCGGCCGCTCATAAAAACCATCGTCAAGGTGGTTGCTCCCACCATCGGCAACAAGGTGTATGACGGCGCGGTCGCTTCGGCTGGCTTTTTGGTGGAGGCGTTTGAATACCTGAAAACGAGCAAGAACCTGACCACCAAAGATGCGGAAACGCTCCAGAAAAAAACCTTCTATGGCAAGGAAAAGAAGTCGCTTGCCTACATCATCGGCACGATGAATATGATTCTGCACGGCGTCGAAGCGCCCAACATTGTGCATACCAACACGCTGGCGGAAAACCTTGCCGACATCCAGGAAAAAGACCGCTACGACATCATCCTTGCCAATCCACCGTTTGGCGGCAAGGAACGAGCGGAGGTACAGCAGAACTTCCCTATCAAAACCGGCGAGACCGCTTTCCTGTTCCTTCAGCATTTCATCAAAATCCTCAAAGCGGGCGGCAGAGCAGGCGTGGTGATCAAAAACACCTTTCTTTCCAACACCGATAATGCATCCGTATCTTTGCGCAAACTGTTGTTGGAAAGTTGTAATCTGCATACGGTGCTGGATCTGCCCGGCGGTACTTTTACCGGTGCGGGCGTGAAAACCGTGGTGCTCTTTTTTGAAAAAGGCGCGCCGACACGAAAGGTCTGGTTTTATCAGCTCAATCTGGACAGAAATCTCGGCAAGACCAATCCGCTGAACGAAAACGATCTGGCGGAGTTTGTAAAATTACAGAAGACCAAGGCCGATTCGGGAAATTCATGGTCAGTGGATATTGCCTATGTAGACAAGACAACCTACGACCTGTCGGTGAAGAATCCGCATAAAAAGGATGAATCAGCGCTGCGTGAACCGGGTAAAATTCTGGACGAGATGAAAGCGCTGGATGAAGAAGCGGTGGGAATCATTAAGAAGATCAAGGGGATATTATGAAAAATACATTAGCTGTCTTTGAAAATTTCAACATCCGCAGGATTTACGATGAAAAATCCGAAACTTGGTTTTTCTCGGTTGTGGACATTATTCAGGTGTTAATACAGCAGCCAAACTATCAAACCGCCCGAAAGTATTGGAATAAATTAAAAGAACGTCTCAAAACGGAAGGCAGTCAACTGGTGACAAATTGTCACCAGTTGAAAATGACTGCTGGGGATGGGAAAATGCGCTTAACCGATGTCGCTAATCCAGAAACTCTTCTCCGTCTTATTCAGTCTGTGCCAAGCCCCAAGGCAGAGCCAATCAAGCTTTGGCTGGGGCCAAAGTCGGTTACGAACGGATGCAGGACATGGCAGACCCGGCACGGTCGCTTGATAGAGCCCGTGAATACTGGCAACAACACGGCAGAAGCGAAAAATGGATTCAACAGCGGATGATGGGGCAGGAAACCCGCAACAAGCTGACCGATTACTGGAAAGATCACGATATTAAAAAAGAGGAAGAATTTGCCATATTAACCAATATCATTCATCAGGAATGGTCGGATCTTACGGTAAAAGATCACAAGAGCATCAAAAGCTTGAATACTCAGGAACTTGCACGATCACATGAGCGAAGCGGAACTCATTTTTACCGCGTTGGCCGAACTCTCCACCCGCCAGATAGCCGAAACTATGGAAGCTACCGGAATGGAAGAAAATAAAGTTGCCGGCAAAAAAGGCGGTGGTATTGCCAAAAAAGCACGATTGGATCTGGAAGAAAAAACCGGCAGGAAAATTGTCACCCCAGACAATTATTTACCTCCCCAAAAATCACCAAAAAAATTAAATGGCGGGAAAAGATGAATATGGTGGTGAAGAATCAAAACAAAGGTGGCGAGGCGGCGTTGTGTGTGTCGAAAGAGATTTTGGGAGAGATGGGAAAATTAGATGCGGAAAACAAGGGAACATTTAATGCTATTGAAAAAATATTTTGATCAAAGCATATGAGTAAGAAAATATCTACAATCGGCTATGAAATTCCAGGACTCAACAATCTGAAGTTAGGGTTTTCTTCGAAGAGCTCTTTGATGGATTCAGACATTTTGTTAGTAGCACCCGACCTGCCTTATTATGAAAGAAGTTTTTCTGGTGATGGATATTATTTAGGTAAAGTGTGTTATGGGGAAAACGGATCTTTTAAATTAAAGGCGGATCTCGCACACTGGAAAAAAGAGATAATTAATTCTTTAAACGCTGGTAAGACTGTTTTTCTTATGCTTTCAGAAAAAAACGATTTTTTCGTTGATACAGGAAGCAGAAGTTATTCTGGAAGTGGCAGGAATAGAAATACAACTATTAACGTTGCCCCATCTAGTAATTATGAATTAATTCCTGCGGGAATTGGGAATATCCATTCTGCAAATGGTAAAGAAATTTTATTTGTCGGAAATCCACTGTTTAGTAATTTTTTTAAAAGTTTCAAACCTAATTTAGAATATAAGATTTATTTGGAAGACATAGGAAATGCAACACCAATATTTACAGGAAAAGATAAAACTAAAATTTTGGGGGCAATATATAAAGTAGGCGCTGGCCAGTTGGTTGTTTTGCCATATCTTAATTACGATGAAGAGAAATTTACGGAATATAAAAAAAATAAAAAAGGGGAAAAAGAGGCGTATTGGACTAAGGATGCGATAAAATTTGGACATATGTTGACCGATTACTTAATAGAGATAGACAAAGGACTATTGCAAGATTTATCTAAAACACCACCGCCTCTTTGGGTATTGCACGAAAAATACAGCAGTAAAAAAGAAGTTAATATTCAGAAAAATATAAATGCAAATATTGAAAAAATTAAAAAAATCGAAAATGACAATAAAAGACTACAATCTGAATTACTAGAGGAACAAGGGCTAAAAGATTTACTTTATGAGCAAGGTAAGCCTCTAGAAAATGCAGTAATAAAAGCCTTGAAAATTTTTGGTTTTGAAGCTAAAAATTACGATGATGGAAAACTTGAGTTAGATCAAGTTATTACTAGTCCAGAAGGATATAGATATATTGGAGAGTGTGAAGGAAAGAATGAAAAAGATGTAGATATTGCAAAATTTAGACAATTGCTGGAGTCTTTAAACGCCGATTTTGCAAGAGAAGAAGTGCAGGAAAAAGCTTTTGGAATATTGTTTGGAAATGCGCAGAGACTGATAGATCCAGAAAAAAGAACGCTTGATTTTACGCAAAAATGTAAAATAGGAGCTGATAGAGAAAAAATAGCATTAGTCAAAACAGCTGATCTTTTTAATGTTGCTCAGTTTTTGAAAGAAAATAAAGATGACAAATTTCAAAAAGAATGTAGAACAGCAATCCATAATGGATTAGGAAAAATTGTTGTATTTCCATCTGTCCCGACGGATAGTCAAAATAAAAATGACAGTAAATAATTCAAAAAATATCGTTTGGCAAACGAAAAAACTTGGTGAAATTATAAAATTGGAATATGGGAAGCCTTTGTCTAAATCGCAAAGGAAAAGCAACGGTTTATATCCTGTATATGGTGCAAATGGAGAAAAAGATAGAACCGATGAGTACTATCATGATAAATATAGCATTATTGTTGGTAGAAAAGGCTCAGCCGGAGAAATCAATCTTACTGAAAAAAAGTTTTGGCCTCTTGATGTTTCTTATTTCGTTACACTTGATGACAAAAATTATAATTTGAATTTTCTCTATTATCTTTTGGGTAATCTTGAACTACCCAAATTGGCAAAAGGTGTAAAGCCTGGAATAAACCGAAATGAAGTTTATTCTATAGATGTACAAATTCCCCCACTTCCCGAACAACAGCGCATTGTTGCCATTCTGGATGAGGCTTTTGCCGCCATCGACACGGCAAAAGAAAACGCCGAAAAGAATCTACAAAACGCCCGCGAGCTTTTTCAATCCGTTCTATCACAGGCCGTTATCGGTAAACTCACAAAAGAATGGCGAGAGGAACAGGGTGAAGAAAAAACAAAGTCGGACACCGACCTAAAAGAGATTCATCTGCGAATCAAGGGAAGAGAGAAAAAAACGTCCCGCAGCGAAGAGACTACTGGTCACGGAACAATAACCAAAGCACTTCCAAAAGAATGGCAGTTTACCTCTATAGAATCACTTTTCAATCTAATTGACTATCGAGGTAAAAATCCACCGCGGACAAAAAATGGTCGACGTTTGATAACAGCTAAGAACATCAAGATGGGCTACCTTTCAGACGAGCCGATTACGTTCGTTTCAGAAGAAACCTATAGAAAGTGGATGGTTCGTGGTTTTCCGAAACCAGACGATATTTTTTTTGTGACGGAAGGGCATACGATGGGTTTTGTGGCTCTGAACACTCGCAATGACGATTTCGCACTAGCACAGCGCACGATTACCTTGCAGCCGATTGTCTCGTTTAGCACCAAGTATTTCTTTTACTTTATGATGTCTTTCTATTTCCAAAGCCTCGTTAAGTTGAACGCTACGGGGGCCGCTGCGGTGGGAATGAAAGCATCTAAGTTTCGGAGTTTGCCATTGCCCTTCCCGTCTTTTGCCGAACAACAACGCATCGTCGCCAAGCTCGACGCGCTTTCCGCCGAAACCCAAAAGCTCGAAGCTATCTACCAGCAAAAATTGGCTGACCTGGACGAACTGAAAAAATCGGTGCTGCAAAAAGCCTTTAACGGAGGGTTAGCATGAGCAGTATAATTTTATTTGAATCAAAAAAGGTAAGGCGTATTTGGAGTGAAGAAGATCAAAAATGGTATTTTTCCATTGATGATGTCGTTGAGGCTTTAACAGACAGCGTCAATGTTAAAGATTATATAAAAAAATTAAGAAAACGGGATACTGAACCCGATTCCTACTGGGGGATAAATTGTCCCCTGGTTAAAATGATTCTTTAATGTGGAATTATAGAAATGAGTAATTTAATTCTTTTTGAGAACAAGCAAGTTCGCAGAGTGTGGAGTGAGGAAAAACAACGGTGGTTTTTTTCCATTATCGATGTATGTGAAATATTAAGCGGAACCGATAATCCGAGGCGATACTGGAGTGATTTAAAACGAAAGCTGAAAAATGAAGGTGTAAATGAACTGTACGAAATTATCGTACAGTTGAAAATTGAAGCGGAAGATGGGAAAATGCGCGAAACCGACTGCGCCGATGCGCAAGGGCTTTTCCGAATCATCCAATCCATTCCCTCACCCAAAGCCGAACCTTTTAAACGCTGGCTTGCAAAAGTGGGCTATGAACGGCTGGAAGAGATTGAAAATCCAGAACTTGCTGCAAAACGGATGCGCGAGATTTACAAGCAAAAAGGCTATTCCGACGAGTGGATAGAAAAGCGGATGCGCGGAATCGCCGTCCGGGATGAGTTGACCGAAGAGTGGAAAAAACGCGGCGTAAAGGAGCAGAAAGAATACGCAATCCTCACCGCCGAAATCAGCAAGGCGACTTTCGGCATGACGCCGGCAGAATATAAAACCTTTAAAGAGCTTGATAAGCCGAATGAAAACCTCCGCGACCACATGACCGACCTTGAACTTATTTTTACCATGCTGGGAGAGGCATCAACATCAGAGATTGCCAGAAAAAAGGACACGCAGGGCTTTATCGATAACAAAAAAGCTGCGCTTGAAGGTGGAACCGTTGCCGGTAATGCACGGCGTGAACTGGAAGAAAAAAGCGGTACAAAAATTTCAACAAAAGAGAATTACAAAGAAATACCGGAAATTAAACGCAAGGCAATCAAGCAGAATAAAAAGGCTGAATAACCATGAACGAAGCGGAAACCAGAGCGGAACTGATTGACCCGAAGCTCAAGGAAAGCGGCTGGGGCGTGGTGGACGGGTCGAAAATATTGCGGGAATACAATATCACTGCCGGTAAAATCCAGACTGGAGGCGGGCGCGCCAAGCCGCTGATCGCCGATTATGTGCTGGTGTATCAGGGGCGCAAGCTTGCCGTTGTCGAAGCCAAGAGCGATGAGATTGCCGTGAGCGAAGGTGTGGCGCAGGCCAAGAACTACGCCGAAAAGCTAAAACTGGACACGTCCTACGCCAGTAACGGCAAAGAGATTTATCAAATCTGTATGAAAACCGGAGAGGAAGGTTTGATTGCCGGTTTTCCCACGCCGGATGAACTCTGGAATAAAACCTTCGCCACACAGAATCAGTGGCGGGACAAGTTTAATCAGGTGCCGTTTGAGGATGTGGGCGGCACGAAGAGCGCGCGCTACTATCAGGAAATCGCCGTCAACAATACCATGTCCGCTATTGCCGAAGATAAACTGCGTATTTTGCTCACCATGGCGACAGGTACCGGAAAAACCTTTATTGCCTTTCAGATTGCGTGGAAGCTGTTTCAAACCCGATGGAACTTAAAGCGCGATGGTTCGCGTAGGCCGAGGATTTTGTTTTTGGCAGATAGAAATATTTTGGCGGATCAGGCGTTTAACGCATTTTCAGCTTTCCCTGAAGATGCGCTGGTGCGGATTAACCCTAAAGAAATCGGCAAAAAAGGCGGTGTACCCACCAACGGCAACATTTTTTTCACCATCTTCCAGACCTTCATGAGCGGCCCGGACAGCCAACCCTATTTTGGCGAATATCCCGCCGATTATTTTGATTTCATTATCATCGACGAGTGCCATCGCGGCGGTGCGAACGACGAAGGCAACTGGCGCGGCATCATGGAATACTTTTCTCCTGCGGTTCAGCTTGGTTTAACCGCAACGCCCAAACGCAAAGATAATGTGGATACCTACCGCTATTTCGGCGAGCCGGTGTATATCTATTCGCTCAAGGAAGGCATTAACGACGGATTTTTGACTCCATTCAAGGTAAAACGGATTAAGACGACGATCGACGATTATATTTATACCTCGGATGACCAGATTATTGAAGGTGAAATAGAAGAAGGCAAAATCTACACAGAACCAGACTTTAATAGGATCATCGAGATCAAAGAACGCGAAGCCAAGCGGGTGCAGATATTTCTCTCTGAAATTAATCAGAACGAAAAGGCCATTGTTTTTTGCGCCACCCAGGATCACGCGCTGGCAGTGCGCGATTTGGTCAATCAATTCAAAAAGAGCAAGGAGCCAAATTACTGCGCTCGTGTTACCGCCAACGACGGCGCATTGGGTGAACAGTATTTGCGCGAGTTTCAGGATAATGAAAAGACTATCCCGACTATTCTGACTACCTCGCAAAAGCTATCCACCGGCGTGGATGCCCGGAATATCCGCAATATCGTTCTGTTGCGGCCTGTCAATTCAATGATAGAATTTAAGCAAATCGTAGGTCGTGGCACCCGTCTTTTTGACGGCAAGGACTATTTCACCATCTATGACTTTGTGGACGCCTATCATCACTTCGCCGACCCTGAATGGGATGGAGAGCCTGTTGTTGATGATTCCTGCACCGGGTGTGGCAACAATCCGTGTACCTGCGTTAAAGAGCCACCGGGGCATTGTCCGGAATGTGGTGAACAGCCTTGTATCTGTGTAAAAGAACCTCCTGAACCCTGTATTGCTTGTGGACAAAACCCATGCATCTGTAACAAGAAGCAAAAGGTAAAAATTAAACTCCGCGACGGGAAAGAACGGGAGATTCAACACATGATCGCCACTTCATTTTGGAGCGCCGACGGAAGGCCGATCTCAGCGGAAGAGTTTTTACAGAATATGTTTGGAAAGCTGCCGGATTTTTTCAAAAGCGAAGAGGAACTACGCAAAATCTGGTCTAACCCTATCACACGCAAGACATTACTCGAAAAACTCGCTGATGCTGGATACGGTAAGGACGAACTGACTACTTTACAGAAATTGATCAACGCTGAAAAAAGTGACTTGTTCGATGTGCTCGAATATGTCTCTTTTGCAGTAAAACCAATCACCAGAGAAGCACGGGTAGCCAAGGCACAGTCCAATATATTTGCCTTGTTGAACAATAAACAGAAAGAGTTTCTGGAGTTCGTCCTCTCTAAATACATCGAAACCGGTGTCGAGGAGCTTGATCAGGAAAAACTGCCCGATCTGCTGACGCTGAAATACCACGCGCTCGACGATGCTAAAGAAATACTGGGCAGTGTTGAAAATATCCGCACTATCTTTATTGATTTTCAGAAGTATTTGTATGAGCGGAAGACGGCGTAATTGTTTGCTGCTGGAGCGCCCTGAATGCTGAATAGAAACAGGGCGGAGTCATCTCCAGCGATTATGATCCGGCTCTGAGGGCATTATTCCTCATTACGATGGTACAAAATGGAATAAACAAAAAGTGGCACGAACTATTTATTATTTGGGATATGGGGCGATAGTAAAGATAACATATACGTTGTTGGGATTAATTCGAGCAGCCACTATAACCATCTTTTAGATGTATCGTATGGAACAAAGAGAAATAACTAATGGTCTATGAATGGTTTCTCTGTCGTTATATTTATGAGATTAATTAGAACCCTTGTGTGAAGTCTAAGTCAAACTTGTTCTTGATAACATCATTATTGCCATTTATACATGGACTTGAGTTAAATATATTGTTTGACTTATCAAAAAATTTTGATTAAAGTATCTAACCTTTATTCCATCTGCAAATAAGTATTTTATTAAGGTGGAAAGATTGGAAATATTTTGGGTAATTTTGCAGTAAAAACAGAAGGACTTACAAAGGTTTACAAGGATTTCTGGAGACGCAAAAGCACCGCAGCCCTAACAAACCTTAATCTAACGATTGAACGTGGCGAGATATTTGGATTACTTGGTCCGAATGGTTCGGGCAAGACAACCACAGTAAAATTATTACTTGGCCTTTTATTCCCCACCAGTGGCAAATCCTGGCTGTTGGGATATCCTTCAAATGATTTAAAGATTAAAAGTAAAATAGGTTTTTTACCTGAGGAATCCTATTTATATAAATTCCTCAATGCAGAAGAAATTCTGGATTTCTATGCAAAGCTCTTTGACATTCCGAAAGAAGAAAGAAAAAACCGTATTGAGAAGCTGATTGGTGATGTGGGATTACATCCATATCGCAAACGGCCGCTAAGCCAATATTCAAAAGGAATGCTGCGGAGAATTGGACTGGCGCAAGCCCTTATAAATGAGCCGGAGTTGGTTATATTGGATGAACCTACCAGCGGCTTAGATCCTATTGGCTGTCGCGAAATTAAGGACCTCATCCTGAACTTTAAAAAACAGGGGAAGACCGTTGTCCTCTGCTCGCATCTTTTGGCTGATGTGCAAAATATTTGCGACAGAGTTGCCATTCTCGATAAGGGTGTTTTACAAGTGATGGGTAGTGTTAAAAAGTTGCTCTCTCAAAAAGATACTATAGAATTCATGGTAAAGAACCTTTCAGATAATGACATTCAACCAGTAAAGACTTTTATCACGAGTAAAAATGCTGAGGTACTATCCATAAATCACCATTTATCCACGTTGGAAGAGCTATTTGTAAATATAATTCAACATCGCTCATAGACCGTCCCTTTACTTGCTTACAATGATACTAACCATTGCCAGTCATACCTTTCGAGAGGCGATTCGAAAGAAAACTCTCCATATTCTCATTGGGCTTGGAATCCTCATTGTGTTAGTTTCTCCTCTTTTCCCAACAACAGATGAGCCTAATGCCAGAATCAAAATGATGCTGGTGGCGTTTTTCCAAGTGACGGTACTCCTGTCCATCATGGGAATAATTTTTATTTCTGCCACCTCCATTCCTCTTGAAATAGAAGATAAGACAATCTATGGCGTTTTATCAAAACCAATTTCGAGACTAAAAGTTGTCGCCGGCAAAATAACAGGTTTTGCTCTTTTGTCCGCTTTTTTATTACTCATTCTGAGCCTGTTAAACTTTGCTGCCATTCAATGGATTGCGTCAGGGTTGCCAGCAGAATATAAAGGAATATTAAAGGCAAGAAAGGAATTTAAATCACCACAATTTTGTATTCAAGGCAAATCGCACCATACCAGTGGAGGGATTATATGGGTTGAAGGTGGAAGAAAAGGGGTCGCTTTATGGAGTTTTTCTGATTTAGATAAAAAGTCTGATGGCAATTATCCTTACGAAGTCGAATTCAATTTAAAGATAGAGAGTAGTAAGGAATTCATTGATACTATACCATTAGTTGTAGGGATAGAAAACCCTGTTTTGGGCTTACACAAAACTGAAGTTTTATCATCAAAAATGGACCAGCCTTTAACATTGAAAATAGACCATGAGATTGTTCAAAAAAGTAATAATATAAATATTACAGTTTTCCCCTTACTTGAAACAGATTATATCGGTATAACACCAGAAACCGTCAAGATGTTCTCTATAGAAAAAGGTTTTCTGCTTAATTATGCAAAGGCAATCGTTATAACTTTTTTGAAATTTTTGTTGATAACAATCATTGCTGTAATGTGTTCTACCTATTTGTCCGCGCCTCTAAGTATAGTGTCAACCTTTGTTGTCTTTTTATGTGGACATATATTGGACTTTGTAAAAGATTTCTCTTTGCTTCTTCAACGTTATGATGCACATGAACATACTTTGCCGATCTTGATTAAAAAGCCCAATATTTTTTTTGCCTATTTGGATTACCTGATTAAGAAGCCTTTGGAATGGTTTTCGTTTGTTCTGCCAGATTTTAAAAAGTTTGACAGCCTTAAGTTTCTATTGAAAGGAATACATATTCCTTTAGAAACAATCGGGTTTTCTTTGGGATACACAGTTATGTATGCAGCTATTTGTCTTTTTATATCCTCTGTAATATTTAACAAGAGAGAATTTTTTTAAGCATTCGATGTCTCGAAAGAGGATTCTTTTTTTATCAGTAACACTAGGGACTATTTTTCTTATTAATTTATATATTGTTTCTTCCCGTAATCAATCACGAACTGATGTATTTCGCTATGACCCAACAGAAAGCGTTCCATTGCTTCTCTTGGGAGGGTTTCGTGGAATTGCGGTTGATTTTCTCTGGGCAAGGGCGCTTGCTCGACACGAAGAAAAAAAATATTATGAACTATTGACGATCAACAACCTCATATGTAAACTACAACCCAACTTCCCTGCGGTTTGGATTTTTCAGGCATGGAACATGGCTTATAACATTGCCCACGAGTGGGATGCACCACAAAATAAATGGAAGTGGATTCGTAATGGATTAAATTTTGCGAAAAAGGGGGCTATAAAGAATCCAGACAGTGGAGACCTTTTCTTCGAGTTGGGTTATATGTATTTGCACTTATTCGATCAACGTTTTTTTAAATACGCACCTTATTATAGAGAACAATTGCAAAAAGAAGACGGTGAAGATAATTACGAAACATCGCTTTATTGGTTAAGAACGTCCCTTTCGAATACCCCTAAATTGCATAATGTGTCATCAATTGAAAGAACTATTTGCCATGCCCTATGGTATGCCTCCGTGTGTGCTGAGAGAGAAGGGCATCTTGACAAAGCACTTAAATATACAGCATCTGCCATAAATGAATGGAAGGATTATCGCACAAGCCATCCAGAGGATACGTCAACAAATATAAATGAATTTATTAGTATACTTGAAAAGAGAAATGAATTTTTACAACATTTATTAAGAGAAGATAGCTGGTAGAAATAATAAGCTAGGTCTCTTAAGATATAAGCCGTGAGAATCTTTATGCGGAGTTTAATCATTTACAACTAAAAGATACATTTTACACCGAAAATTAATACAGGGTTTTTAATGCCTTGTGGCTTTCGTTGAAAAAAATGTTATTATCGTAGTATAAATAGGGTTTTTTAGTATCAAGGAATATCCAAATTTAGAAAACAGGAAGGAGAATGATTTAATTTGATGGATAGATTTTTGCGTAAATTTTTTAAAAATAACCGTGTCAGCTTTGTAATGATACTTTTGATGCTAACAATACTGATCTTGGGAGTATCAAGGTCGGGATTATTTTCCACCAGCGCCCAGGCACAAACTTCAATAAAAACTGGTGGGGAAAAACCCATGTTTGAACTCGGAGAATCCACCCAAAAAGACAAACCTCTATTCGAGCTGGAAGGTCCAATTCATAAAGGGGAAACATCGCATACCATACCCAAATTGTGGTGGATTGCGCCAATTGGCGCACTTTGTGCTCTTTTTTATGCACGAAAATTCTATAAAGAAGTCATGAAGTCGCCCGAGGGTAACGAAAAAATGATCTCGATAGCCGGTCATGTCAGAGAAGGTGCGTATGCCTATCTAAGACAACAGTATAAAGTGGTCGGTCTCTTCTTCGTTGGCGCATTTTTTGTACTTCTTTTAATTTCCTTCGGATTACACATGCAATCCAAGGTGGTACCATTTGCATTCCTCACCAGTGGTTTCTTGTCTGGCCTTGCGGGTTTCCTAGGAATGAAGACTGCCACCAGCGCCAGTTCAAGGACTGCAGAAGGTGCAAGGAAATCGCTGAACCAGGGACTCCAGGTTGCGTTTAGAAGCGGCGCCGTAATGGGGCTGATAGTTGTAGGAATGGGGCTTTTGGACATTTCCTTATGGTTTTTCGTGTTTCGTAAGTTTACGAATGTCTCACTCCTTGATATGGCCATGATGCTGCCGTGCTTTGGCATCGGTGCCAGTTCACAAGCCTTATTTGCAAGGGTTGGGGGTGGAATATTCACAAAGGCTGCAGATGTTGGGGCTGACTTAGTGGGAAAAGTAGAGGCAGGTATTCCAGAGGATGACCCAAGAAATCCTGCTACCATAGCAGATAACGTAGGAGATAATGTCGGCGATGTCGCTGGTATGGGTGCAGACCTGTATGAGTCTTATTACAACTCGATGCTGGCCTGCGCAGCGTTGGGTGTAACCGCCGGCCTTGGTATCGCTGGAATGGTCGTACCTATGATTTTAGCAGGGGTAGGTATCTTACTCTCTATTATAGGTATTTACGCAGTCAAAACAAAAGAAGAGGCAACCCAGAAAGAACTCCTGAAGGCACTGGGGAAAGGAATAAATCTTAGTTCGGTTTTAGTCTTGATCATCTCAGCCGTAATCATCAAGATTATGTTGCCTCACAATTTCGGTGTATGGGGCTCGATCGTGACAGGATTGATTGCGGGGGTTATTATCGGTAAAGGCACAGAATACTATACTTCTTCTAATTATTCACCGACAAGGGGTATCGCAGCACAGGCAAAGACGGGACCTGCCACAGTGATTATTGATGGCATCGCCACGGGAATGTTATCTACGGCTTTACCCGTCATTACTATTTCGGTAGCCATCTTATTAAGCTATGCCTTTGCTGGTGGTTTTTCTAATATTTCACTCGGCCTTTACGGAATAGCTATTGCAGCAGTAGGCATGCTTTCGACGTTAGGGTTAACACTGGCGACCGATGCCTATGGACCTATTGCAGATAATGCAGGTGGTAATGCAGAGATGAGCGGTCTTGAATCCTATGTCAGAGAAAGAACAGATGCGCTTGATGCGCTAGGAAATACAACTGCGGCAACAGGAAAAGGCTTTGCTATTGGTTCTGCCGCGCTAACCGCCATGGCGTTAATTGCTTCCTTTGTTGAACAAATAAAAGTAGGGTTGGAAAGGGCTGGAGTACACATCATTCAAGTTGCTGGGAATTCTATAGATCTGGCCAATGCTAAATTATCTGATCTTATGTATTATATGGACATTACCTTGATTAATCCAAAGGTGCTGATAGGTTTATTCGTAGGAGGCCTTACGTCGTTTATTTTCTGCGCTATGACAATGAAGGCAGTAGGCCGCGCTGCCGGGAGCATGGTGGAGGAAGTCAGAAGACAATTTAAAGAAATTGCGGGAATCATGGATGGTACCGGAAAACCTGATTATGCCGCTTGTGTAGCAATCAGCACCAAAGGAGCACAACGAGAAATGTTCGCTCCTTCTCTTTTGGCTTTACTAGTGCCTATTGTAACAGGCTTGGTAATAGGCGTACCTGGTGTTATAGGACTCTTGGCAGGAAGTTTAACCACCGGTTTCTTACTGGCAGTCTTTATGGCAAATGCAGGTGGGGCGTGGGATAATGCCAAAAAATATATTGAAAGTGGCGTCTTCGGTGGAAAAGGTTCTCCTGCACATAAGGCTGCTGTCGTAGGCGATACGGTGGGAGATCCTTTCAAGGATACATCAGGTCCATCTTTGAATATTTTGCTGAAACTTATGTCAATCGTTTCCGTTGTGTTTTCTGGAATTATCATTAAGTTTTCACCAAAAATAAGCGCACTATTACATCTTCATTAAAAAGAAGAAAAAAAGACATAAGATGAATTCCCCCTTATCGTGTTAATTAAAGGTAAGGGGGGATTA
>Ga0105164_10001318_pt1 | contig 16006 bp, 14 predicted proteins | sample VDWuncwatermetaG_FD_89674 | JGI IMG/M metagenome (GOLD analysis project Ga0105164, IMG submission 89674) | Wastewater microbial communities from Netherlands to study Microbial Dark Matter (Phase II) - VDW unchlorinated drinking water | ecosystem: Environmental > Aquatic > Freshwater > Drinking...
ATGCGTCACGCTGGGCGACCGCGTCATAATCGGCAATCGCGTCACGCTCTATCCGGGGGTCTTTATCGGATCGGATTCAAGGATTGGGGACGATTCCGTTCTCTATCCCAATGTCGTCGTTCGTGAGGGCTGCTCACTTGGGGCGCGAGTGATTGTGCACAGTGGAACCGTGATTGGAGCCGACGGGTTCGGATACGTGCAGCATCAAGGCCGACACCATAAGATCCCCCAACTCGGTGGTGTCGTCATTGAAGATGACGTTGAGCTGGGAGCGAATGTAACGGTCGACCGTGCGACATTCGGGCAGACCCTCATCAAGCAGGGCACCAAAGTCGACAATCTCGTCCAGATTGCCCACAATGTGACTGTGGGAGAGCACTGCATCCTGGTGGCGCAGGTTGGCATCGCCGGTAGTACCACCATCGGCCGTCACGTGATGATCGGTGGCCAAGCCGGGCTTTCCGACCATATTACCATCGGCGACCAGGTGATGATCGCTGCGCAATCAGGAGTCAATCGTAGCGTGGAATCCAATCAGATTGTCGGAGGCAGTCCTGCGATGGTACGTGAAAAAGCCCTGAGGGTTCAGGGCGTGTTCTCCCACTTACCTGAGTTGAATCACCTCGTGCGAGAGTTGGAACAACGCGTGGTCACGCTTGAAAATCAGCTCAAAGAGCCGGTGCGTCGGCCCGCACGATCAAAGGCGAGGCAGCCCAAGAAGAAATAGGTTCTTATTTCTCTACCTTGCCTAGCTTGATCACTCTTCGCCATAAGAACATCCTTGCCCAATAGTATCCCGCCCAGGGCATCAAGATTGCTGGCACGATGCTCACTCGTTCATAGGCAACTACTGCAATGGTCCCTCCTACCAAGAGGAGGCCCCCAAGCAAATAGGCGAATGGAACGAACTGGCGTCCCGGATGCTCAATCGTTGTCGCGTCCGACCTCTTCTTGAGCGTTCCTCGTTGCCGACTTAAGCCTTCCCTCATGCGAGCAGCCAGAACTTCTGGAAACTCCCGTAAGAGATAGCGTTGGTAGAGTGTCTGCGCCACCCCCAAGCCTATGCCTGACATGAACAATGCTGAACTTTGATAGAAGGTATCCCAGGAATAGCTGTCGGTGGCGAGCCATTGGTATCCCAGACCTCCAACTGCCCCGATCACACAGATCAGCCCGAGCAGACCGGATGGCATGAGGATGTAAGTTTTTACATACTCCTGGGCTTCCTGCATTGTTTGCTGCGGATGTTGAACGTTGATGAGTTTCGGCACGTGATTCCCTTCGCAATTGCCAATCTACCCAGAAGTCAGGGTATGCATTATAACCATCTAGATCTCCACAGCAAAGGGGAGAACGCAGGGGTGGCTCACTGATTTTAATCTGATGAATAGCGAGTGGACCACTTGTTCTTCCAGTAAAACTGTGTATCTTGTTGGCCTTTCTGTGAATTACCCATACAAGGCCCTCGAAAGACCATCGTGAGCAATGTACTGTGATATTAAGTTGAGCCTTGCACAGGCAGGAAAGGGATGTCCGCTTGAAATATAAGACGGAACCAATTGTTCTTTCGAGCTGGATCGTATCGGCAAGAACGAACGTCGTGGCTAGCGGTAAGGCTCTGTTTGATGGAAGCTGATCGATACGATGATGAGGGATTGAGGGTTGGATCCGAAGGAGATGGCTAAGGTTGCCGTTGTGCCAGATAGGTGTCGCGTTGTGGTTGACCCGGAATCGTCTTCGTCGGTCCTAACCAACAGGATTTAGGATTCTTGTTTTCTACTGATGCGCCTCACGTGTTTTAGATTTCCAACTGCATGGTCTCGAGTCCTCCTCAAAACGTCAGATATGTTGGTGAGATGGTCAATCGCCCTCGGTAATCGTATTGCAATCAGGACCAATATCTGGTTGTCTTCAGGAAGTCCTCTTGGAGTTCACCGCCCCTTGCAGTGTCAAAACAACCGCGTCAAGACTTTCGAGCAGCGACGTGAAGGAATCAGACGCAACAATCGGCACGGCAGACATTGCCGGTTTCGGTGGTGGTCCTGAAAATGTGATCCGCCCGACTTCGGGTGGATTAAGAATCTCCGCGATCGATACTAATGGCACGCTGCTCAAATCAATCTCACAGGAACTACTTCCTTCATGGTCCTGCTGATCATCCAGCCGTACGACTGGACGAAGGGGATAGCCGCTATTCACTTTGGCCACGGTTCCTATTTCTCCGGTCGTCAATCGCACGGTAGTCCCAAGTGGGTACACCGACAATTGCTCGACGAGTGCCTTCAGAATTTCTCGAGGAAAGGCTCTTCGTTCAGCGACGAGAAGCTCCTTGACTGCCTCGTGCGGGAGCAGGCGACGGCGATAGGGACGCTCGCTCACCAATGCATCGAATACGTCGACCACTCCGATGATCAGCGCCATTTCACTGATCTCTCTTCCTTGCAGTCGATGAGGGTACCCCTGCCCATTGAAGCGTTCGTGAGCCTGACGCGTCAATTGCCCCAACCAGTGATACGCTGGCCCGCACTTCTCAACCACCTGATAGCCAAGCTCAGGATGCCCTTCGATTAGTGCCCGCTCTTCCTGAGTCAAACGGCCGGGCTTCGTGATCAAGGATTTCGGGACGGCAAATAACCCAATATCATGAACAAAGCCCGCGAGCGCCAACCTGTGCAGCTCTTCCCCATAGTACCCGAGACCGATCCCGACCTTCGTTCCGAGTATGGCCACATTGATCAGATTGGTGATGAGTGGTGGCCCGGCCGGTCCTGCAAGTGCTTCCACCACGAGCTCATCGTTGCGCTGCAGCGATAACACGACATGTTCCGCAAGAGCTTCAAGTCGTTCAAGAGATATCGATCGATAGTCCTGAACAGCGGTCGCTATCTCCCCCACCGCCTGTCCTGCCTCGTGATACCAGTTTGTCACGATAGCACCCCAACGCCGTTATTCTCTGGTTGATGTAGTAATTCATTTCCGACTTTCTCCACCAATGCACGTCTGATCTGACGAACTCCCGAAGCATGTCCGAAGTAGAGACACAAGTCGCAAAGCGAGTTGATCAATCGGCATACACCTCCGGTGCGATGATAAATGGAGGAAATCGCACGTGGTGAGAATATCCCCAATTCGCTTCCGGCAGCCGCGAGGCGAGCGAGGATATAGGCCTTTGTCTCGGCCCGATCTAAATAGTCAATATAGTGTTGAATGGCCACCCGTTGAGCAAGCTGAGGAATACGCGCGATACGCTCACGCAGCTCCGGCTGTCCTACGAGCACGAGGGTGATGAGAAACCGGTCATTGGGCTGAAAGTTGCTGAGGAGGCGTAGTTCTTCAAACAAGCGGTCATATTCGATCGCATGGGCTTCATCCACCACCACAACCGTGTCGACGTTTCGATGGTAGTTGGCTGGTAGTTGATCGTTCAGACGACGCAACTGTTCCACACGTGTCCCGTGGGGATCCACCCCGAGCTGGAAAAAGATCTCGCCGAGAAATTCATTCCCTGGGATAGTCGGATTCGAGACGAGTCCGATCTCATACCGAGATCGAGGAAGCTTGAGTATTACGGCACGACTGAGAAGTGTTTTCCCGCTTCCAATCTTCCCGGTCTGCATCACGATCCCTTTTCGGGCATGAATCCCATACAGCATTCGCTCCATGGCCGCTTCATGTTTGACCGATGGGACATAAAACTTTGGATCTGGCACATTTGCAAATGGGCGCAGACGCACCCCCCGATAAAGCTCGCAGACAGAATTCAGCGTCTCATCATGACTGTGTACCGCATCGGCAAGTCGCACTAGGAGGTCCCTTTTATTTCAGTACCCCAGTCAGCATGGGGCTTTATGAAGCGCATGGCAAGACACGCTGTATTGCTACGCGCTCCATCCGTCCGTTGGCCGCCCATTCCTCAATCCCTTTTAGGTTCTGGTCCAACCGTGATTGGATGGCGTCATAGCGTGTGGCTCCCACGACCACGTGGTGCTGGGTGACGATTGTGAGGAAACTATGCAGTCCCATGAAAAACAGCATCGCATGGGAGGCATTGACCTGCTGAGCGGCAGACCATAACTGCGCGACACGTTCAACGGTGTTCTGCAAATCTGAGGACGGCGTACTAAGGGCGTTGCCACTAGTCTTAAGGGTCTGAATGATGGCCATCAGATGTGGAAGTTCTTGTCGAACGACATCCAGAAAGCCTTGCTCTTCCTCAGCAGACCGCTTAAGAAACTCATGGATGGACGACATATTGCATTGTTCAACCCCTCGCTCCATCAACCTTTCTGCCTGGGCCAGCATCGTCTGAAACAAATTACGATGGAATGCGTTGGACGCAATGCATTGATCTTGGATCCCACGCAGTATTGTCAAAAACTCCTTCGTGGGGATCATCGTTGGTGGATCTTCGGAGGGCGCAGAGACGTCGTCGGCCTTAAAGGTCACACCTGTTGCTCGGGTCAGGGCTCCATGAATGTGTCCCAGCTGTTTGCAGAGCGTGATGAAGTCATCCGTGGAGATTTGTGCGGAAGGGTCTTGAACCGCTTCCACAAAAGGAAGGGCTGAGAAACTCGCGCGCTCGACATCACTCAGATTGAGCGTGGCCGCAGACCCACCGAGGTTTGTGATACCAACCTTAATTGTCTGAGCCAAAGCACGATGGCGTTCGGAAGGGGGAGATTGCTGCAGCTCATCGAGGGCAACGTGAATTTGCTGAAGCCATTCCTGTGCCTCTTGAACGAACAGTTCAACTAGCTCTTTCTGGAACGCATCTTCAGTTTCAACGGACATCGGCGTTGGCCCTTCAGCAAGAATACGACCATGTAACCACTCCGGCTACCTGGATCAGGATTGCCCCCTCCCGCTTCCAAGTTGGGAGGCCAAGCTCGCAATCTCACCTAACTTGCGTGCCATTTCCTCGAGCCGTTTTGTGGCACTCTCGGCAGCTTGTTCGGCTTCAGTCACTCGTCGAGTGAGGGTTCCGTTGCGATCTCGTTCTACGGTTAGAAGCCCTTCCATTTCCTGAACATTCATCGCAACTCGCTCTAATTCTTGAAGGTGTCCAACTGTCTCTGCCCCTTTTCGCCGTTCGGTCAACAGTTCAGCCTCGAGGTTCTGAAGTTTCTGATGAAGTTCAGTTGTCAGCTGTTCTGCAGCTGCAAGTCTTGCTTCTGCCTCTCGTGTCCTGGTCGATATCTGCTCTAATTCAGCCAATTGTTCCACGAGTTGCTCTGCAGCGGTCCGTTCAGCATGCAGAGTAGATTCCAGTTCCGCAATTCGAGCAGAAGATTTCTGCCAGAGCATGGCTTCCTCTTTGAATGCACCAACTGCATCCTGTTCCGCTTTCAGTGCTGCTTCCAGCTCGGGAATTGTAGATACTTGTTGCTCAACCTTGGCGAGTGTCTCCTGAAGCTCGTTGAGACGTGTGCGCTCGGCTGCCAACTGCACTTCACTAGTCTTGGCCTTGGCAAGGTGCTCCGAGGACTCGGACAGTCGTTTGCTGAGCTCTTCCGAGCGAGCCCGTTCCGCTTTCAGTGCTGCTTCTAGCTCAGGAATTCTTGATACTTGATGCTCGACCTTGGCGAGTGTCCCCTGAAGCTCGTTGAGACGTGCGCGCTCGGCTACCAACTGCACTTCACTAGTCTTGGCCCTGGCGAGCTGTTCCGAGGACTCGGACAGCCGTTTGGCGAGTTCTTCGGAACGAGCCCGTTCCATCCGTAACTGTTCTTCAATCTCTCTAGGTTTATGGACCTCCTGGTGCAGTCCCTGTGGCTGTTGCGTTGCCATCTGCATCGTCGATTCACCAACGGCCGCTACAGGGGCAGAAACGAGCCCAGCGGCGGAGGCTGGTGCTGCGTCCTGTCGTTTTGCTATTAACTCGAGGACTCGATCCTTGAGGGATGTACCTTGAAAAGGCTTCTTTAATACGCCATCGGCGCGGCAAGATTCGGCTTGTTTGGTCACTTCGTGGTTGACGATTCCAGAAATGAGCAGTACAGGCGTCGAGGCGAGGGTTGCATGTCCACGGACAAATGCGCACACTTCATACCCACTCTTATCCGGCATGATGACATCGGACACGACAACATCCGGCCGTTCCTTTGCTAAATAGGCCAGCGCTTCCTCTCCGTTTGCCGCAAGCGTGACGCCGAATCCAGCCTCGGTCAATAGTCGTTCAGCCACCTTACGAACTGCGATACTATCATCGGCTACTAAGATCTTCGGCATGCCTGCACCTTTCGCTCATCCCAGGATACAAGGAATCATCACTCAGTCGACCCTAGTTGTGATACCGAGAGAATCGGGATCTCATCCAGGCCATTGGTATAACTGCCGTCGGCCGGCAAATCTTTGCCGTGGTATGTTTGAAGCATGGCAGGGTCCAAAGTATGAAAGACTGGAATCTCTTCATCGATGCACATTGCCATCTCTCCGAGAGAATGCTTCACTCTCAGGCACAAGGGACTGCTCCCTTGCACCGTAAGACGAAGAGATGCGGCCAGGTCAAATACCGGTAACACCGTCTGTCCCTGACGAACGACTGATGTGATAAAGGGGGTTCGACCAGCGACCGGAATAGGTTCAGCCCACTGGGAAATGCCCGATACATCCACTGCCTTCACCGCCAATCGCCTCCCTCCCACAAAAAATACCAACAGCTGATATGATTGACGCGCCGTCCCCCGATGATGATTTTGACCAGTCCTCAGCATACCTGGCTATTCTTCACGGACATCTTCGGGGCCGCTACGAGTCGAGGAATGCCTCCTTGTCCCCCACTGTCCTCTACGCTCGCCACCTGCTCATCGAGAACCCAGCTTGTATTAAGCACCAACGCAATACTTTTTTCGAATAGGATCATGCCTCGGTACCAACGTCGCTCTGGTCCACAGAACTGCGGGGAAAGCGGCAGGACTTGAGAGGGATGGAGTTCTAGCCACCCCTGCACCGTGGTGACTCGAATGCTCCCCTGCACACCTCGCTCAGAAAGCAGCACAATACGGCTATGCGCTGAACCTTGATTATCCAATATTCTCAATCGATCAGCCAGATTGATGGCTCTATACACCAGGCCGTGAATCGTTGGATCGTCAGGGGATCCAACCTCTTCGAGCGTTAATACCCCCTGTATCGACTCGGCATCCAACGCTAGATACCGTGCGCCCAATAACACGATGAGAAATCGCGATGGAGCAGCTGGCGACGAAATTCTTGTCATTGGTTACTGGACGTCCAAGCCAAGACCGTTTTACTCATTCTCTGTAACAAGCCTCATTTCGTCAATCGATACGAGTATTTCCGCAAGGTTACTTGCGCAGCACGGGAGCCTTTCCAAACCATCGTGCCACCTCCTGCAACAACATCCGTTCTTCTACCGGCTTGGCGATGTACGAATTAGCACCGAGGTTGATCGCCATCTGCCGATGCTTGTCTCGTGCCCTCGTTGTCATGATGACCACCGGCGTTTGTCTGGTTTCCGGGCGGCTTCTGAGAGCTTGAATGACTTCAAATCCGTTGAGCTTTGGCATTTCAAGATCGGTGAGGATCATCCGATAATTAGTCGTTGCTGCCTTTCGAAGTCCATCTTCTCCGTCAACTGCCGTATCAAAGGGATATCCGGCCAACTCCAACATCCTTCCTACGAACTTGCGAATGCTCAATGAATCGTCTATCAAGAGCAGGCGGGCCTCTTGCGGCTCATTCGACAATTGCTCTTGTGGTGGAGACTGCTTCGACAGCGGCGTGGTTTTGAAAAAGAGAGTGTGGGCAGCCGATTCCTTCAGCTCTCTCGTCGTCAACCGGTTTGGATCGAGAACAAGAACAACCCGTCCTTCTGGATCGATAGTCGCGCCTCCAAAACACGAATGCTCCAATACTTTCAGTGATCCAAGGCTCTTAATGACGATTTCTTGGCGGCCCAACAGTTCGTCGACGGCTAATCCCATGGTCGTCCCCGCTGTCTGAACGATCACCACGGGCATGGTCCAATCAACAACTCCCGGTTGTCGACGAAGGATGTTATGGAGAGAGTGTATTTCAATCATTTGTTCGTTGATCTGTAAGACTGTGCGATTACCTTCCTCGCGCACAGAGAAAGGTGTCGGCATCATGACTTCCTGGATGCTCGCGAGTGGAATCGCATATTTTTCAGTGCCGACTCGCACGAGCAACGCAGTTGCGATCAGGAGGGTGAGCGGAAGATGTAAGGTAAATTTGGTGCCAATACCGGGCTCAGATTCCACATCGATATGCCCGTTCATGCCTTCAACCACTCGTTTGACCACATCGAGTCCGACGCCTCGACCTGCTTGATCCCCCACCTTGTCGGCCGTGGAAAAGCCTGGCATGAAAATCAACTGCAGGACGTCCGTATCCGACATTGTTTGGATTTGGCGTAATTGCGCGCCTCCCATCTTGCCGGCTTTGGCTCGTATTTTCCACAAATCCAACCCTGCTCCATCGTCTTCCACTTCAATGATGACTGAATTCCCACGATGAGCCGCATGGAGGTAGACGGTTCCGACGGCCGGTTTACCCTTCGCGATTCGATCCGCTGCCGGCTCGATACCGTGATAGACAGCGTTCCTGACCAAATGTACCAATGGATCCACCAATCGTTCCACGATTCCAGTATCCACTTCGGTCTGCTCGCCCGATGTGACCAAGGACACTTCCTTGTTTGATGCTCTGGCGATTTCTCTGACCGCTCGACGAAACCTGGTGAAGGGTGTCCCAATCGGCACCATGCGGGCATGGGCGATTTCGTCTCGCATCACCAGCGTCAACTGTTGTAGTTGACTCATCTCGTCATGGGATCTTTGAATGGACTCATCCAGCTGCGACATCGATTCAGTGATATCGGCGGTGACTTCTCCAATACGCCGAGCCAAAATATTGAAATCGTCGTATTTGTCCAGCTCAAGGTTACCAAAATCGCTGAACGCGGGAAGGCCTTGACCAGCATGTGTAGTCGAACTACTCGGCGCCTCCTGATAGGTAAAGGTGTGTTTGTCGGCAAAGGATTGGACGGAATCCACCAAACGACTCTTGAATGTTAAGACTTGCTGTGATAGTTGCTCCAAGACGCGCAGTCGTTGTTCCAATCGGCCTCGTCCGATGACGAGCTCTCCGACGAGGTTCATCAGTCGCTCGAGTCGTACATAACTGACACGGATGACCTCACGTTCCTCTCCTGATTTCTCGTTTGGAAGGCTCTCTTCCTGCTGATGCGACTCGTCACTTCCGGACTGGTTTGTAGTCGTCGAACCAGTGGTGTCATGGAGTGCATGTGCCGCCGCCGTCTCGTTGGCGCTCCCCTGGTCCAATCGTCTGAGCTCAGTTCGCGCCGCATCGAAGCGGTGCCTCGTATCATCCACCTTAGTGAGATCTCTGCGCATGAGTACTCGTACGACATCAATGGCGCGAAGTATCAGATCAGTATGCCCCGGCAACACTTGGAGACTACCGTCTCGTACCGCTCCCATGAAGTCTTCGACATGATGGACAAGATCGCCAATTGACTGAAATCCAACGGTATAGGCGGATCCCTTCAAGGTGTGTGCGCTTCTAAATAGCTGATTGATCAGTTCCTGGTTGTGCGGGTCTCCATCTAGTCGTAGAAGATTGGCTTCCAATAGCTCCAGATATTCTTGCGCCTCAGGGATAAAGTAGGAGAGCACTTCGGGATCCAAATCTGGAATGACGTACCGGTCAGATAAATGTGCGATTGGGGCTTCTAGGTTAACAACGGGCTCAGGCTGGAGGGAATGCGAGCTAGGCATTTGGGTGTCGTAGGAGTGAGTGGCTGGTGGAGGCTGAGTAGCAGTACCTTCAAACACCTGGGTGAGGCGATTGAGAAGCAGTGGTATACCCTGCTGGAGTTGCGGCAGGCTCGCTGGTTCACGTTGGAGAATAAGCCGAATCAATTCAGCGGCCTTCGCCATCAGGTCAAGAATGTTATGACTGAGAGGAAGGTGTTTTTCGTGAACCTCAACCAAGTAATCTTCTATTGGACGAGCAATATCCCCAATGACTTGATAGCCCACGGTGTAAGCCGACCCCTTCAGGGTGTGTGCCGCACGAAAGAGCCGATAGATCGAGTCTTCCGCATCCCGTTTCGATCGAAGCGCGAGAATCAACTCATCTATGGTACTGAGATACTCCTCAGCTTCGGGAATGAAGTAGGATAAGATTTCAGCATCGAGTTCAGGGAGCACGTAATTCTCATTGGCTGTTGTCACAGAGGACAGGGATGCTGTCGCGTTGCCTATTCCTTCTTCGTGTTGTTTGATCGAAGTCCAACAACGGGCTACGGCTTCTACATCCTCAGCGCCGCCTTGCCCGATCTTTCGAACGATTCCCTGAAGGCTCTGCGTAATGTTCCGCATCAAGTCAACGGTTTGATCCCATTGAGCCATCGGAGTCGGCGTCACTTGCTCAAGGAGTGTTTCCATATGTTCAGCGAGCTGAGCGACTCCACTGAAGCCGTAGAGGGCAGCCGCTCCGCAAATACGGTGGGCGATAATGTATTGGTCGGTAAGTTCCTGAGGGCCAGGAACTCGACCGTCAGAAGGATGTAAGGCTTTGGTCAGGGCATCCAACCCATCCGATGCTTCAAGCACAAAGATGCTGATGAGGTTCTGCCTATCAAACTCCGAGCTCATCGGTCCCTCGCTACACCAAAAGGCTCTCCTCGCCCAGCGGATGAGGGAGATGCTCAGGCCAGTTTAAACTGCGACACTGACGTCGTCAGACCTTCAGCCAACGTCACCATATCTTCGACCGTTGCACGAGCCGAGTCGGTGGCCTTTTGCGTGGCCACGGCACCTCCGGTAAAGTCCTTGATCGACCGACCGACTTGATCGGTCGACACCGTTTGGTCTGCCGCTGCTGCCGCAATGCTTTGGGCAAGTTCCGCCGACCGTTGCGCAATCGTCGAAATATCCTTAAACACATCGCCTGTGCGCAAGGCCGAAGCCGATCCGGCCTCGACTGTCTGAGTTTCATGTTCCATAGCAACGACCGCATGTTGCGTTTCGCTCTGGATGACTTTCACCAGGTCCGCGATCTCACGTGTCGCCTGTGTCGAGCTTTCCGCGAGCTTCCGCACTTGATCGGCGACGACTCCGAAGCGCGCTCCGGCCTCACCGGCACCAGCGGCCTCGATCGCAGCGTTAAGGGCTAGCAAATTGGTCTGATTGGCGATATCTCTGATTGTCGAGACGATTTGCGAAATTTCTAATGAACGATCGCCAAGCCCTTTGATCTGCTTTGACATTCGTTGAACTGCCAATTGAATGCGTTGCATGTCATTGACAGTTTCTTGCACTGCGAGCCGGCCGTCTTCAGTAGCCTTTAGGACTTGGCGAGCTGCGTCGGACGAGGCTCCTGCGGTCTCCGTCACTTGACGCATTGAGGACGCCAGCTGTTCGACCGCGCCGAGCGCCTTGATCGATTCGTCAGCTTGGTGCCTGGCGGTTCCAGCCATCTGGCCCGCATTGTCTCGCAACTTACTCGCTGAGCTATTGACACGTTCAGCTGCCTGACGAACGTGTTTCATCAACTGTGAAAAGCGCTGAATCATGAGATTGAATCCGTCTGCCAGATTTCCAAACATATCGGCCGTCACTTCACCGCGCTTGGTCAAATCTCCTTTCCCGACATCGGATACCAACACAAGAAACTGCACCAGTTGTTTTTGCATCTTGTCACGCTCTTCTTCAGTCGAGACCAGCGCTGTGATTCGATCCAACATGATATTGAACGCTTTGGCCATATGCCCAACTTCATCGTCGCTTTCAAGTCTTGCGCGGGCCAATAAATTCCCAGCGGCTGCCTGTGTCGCAACATCGGCTACATGAATGATGTCTCTCACAATGCTGCGTGCAAGAAAATAGCCAATTGCGATGGCCAAGAGGAGTGCCACGGCTGCTCCGCCGAGCATGACCTTAGTAAGGTAAATGGCCAGGCTCTGCCCGCTATCATTTAATTCGCTTGCGAAGTCCCGAATGAGCTGCGCTACACCTTGGAAACGCCATGTCGACCTTCCGTGCCATAGCGCCACCTCAGTGGATAACACCATAGCCCCCAGTTCTCTCATCGACTGTCTTTGTTCATCCGTGAGCGAGGAGTCAAAGCTATCGTTCAATGCTCCCACTGCGCTTTCAGCCGACGCAAAGTATTCTTTCAATGTAAAAATGAGGACATCCAACTCTTGCCCGTCGCGACGGCCATCCACCGTCTCGTGTGTTGCGGACGGCCGATACGTCTCAAGCGGCGCCAGGGTGCGCCTCTTCAATTCAGCGAGAGGAATGATGGCCTCATCGAAATCACTTTTTTGTCTTTGGTCCACAACGCTCAACAACGCATTGTGATAGAGACTGAGGTTGGTGCTGCTCACGGCAACATGAGAAACCCCCACTGTTGATTCGTCATAAATGGAACTCAGCTGGCTCTTCATTTGGCGGAGGCCCATCAAACCGATCAGACCAATAGCCATCATGCCGACAATGATGATGGAAAACCCTATCAAGATCTTGTGCAGAGCTTTCAGGTCTTTAAACCATGCCCGAGGCGACCAGTTCCATGTCTTTCTAGAGTTCGCCATGACGCTCCTCCTGCTCACGATTCAAGATAGGACATACCTTTTTGGACATCATCGTTCCTCATTATGATGGTAGGGCTTCTGGTCAGTGGCTGTCTCTGCTATGGATGCCACTAACCGGGACAGTTCTAATATCGCACTCAGCTGATGTTCGGTTTTGAAGAATGCCGAGATCATGGGGCGTCGTGTGGCTTCAGGATGAGTCGAGGGAGCGACTAGATCATCTAACTGGATGGTGCGAATTTCTGGTACATCTTCGATCAGGATGCCGACCTGTTGTGTGCCCTGACGAATCAATACTGCATATTTCGGCATCACGGAGCTGGACACGCCTAATGTAGCCCTTACATCTGCAAGGGGAATGATGGTTCCGCGTAGATTGGTAATACCGACCAGCGCAGCAGGCATTCCAGGTACAGGCGTAATCGACTCGGGTTCGAAGATCTCGCGAACCTGGCGTAAATCGATAGCGAAGGTTTCGTCTCCCAATGCGACGAGACACACCTTCAAAGACTGGGTGGATTTGGCCTCTTCCGGGACTGAGTCTGAATGCAGTTGCGGAAACTCACCTATGGGAATCATCGTTTCGAGACCCCGCGCAGTATCGGCTCTTAGCTCAGTGCGTGCTTCACAGCATGCAAGAGCTCCTCTGCTTTGAAGGGTTTCACCACGTGTCCGTTCGCCCCCTGTTGCTGCCCCCAGAACTTATCGCTTTCTTGACCTTTGGAGGTGCAGAGCACGATCGGAATGTTTTTGAAACGAGCATCGGTTTTAAGATCCCTGCACGCCTGAAATCCATTTCGGCCTGGCATCACCACGTCCAAGACGATGAGGTCCGGCTTTTCCGAGACGACCTTGTCCTCTAAACCATCCGCATTGGAGAATGAGACAACGGTGTGTTGAGCAGCCTTCAGATACGACTCGATCAGTTGCAGTTCCGCGTACGAGTCATCGACAACCATAATTTTGCTCATAAACCATTTCCTCTCTCTTTCAAGAAAGATTCATGCTGTTTTTGATTCGATAATCCGGCTTTGGCAATGTGACTTAGCTACCAGTCTTGGAGGACAATATGTCTCTGGCTTGAGTGCCCCAATGAACCGGTCCACGACCTCAGCTTCTTCTCATATCGTGACAGAGGATACGGTTCCTAAGATTACGGCACAGAAACAGCCCCTTCGAAAGGCACCGTTTTCTACCCTTCAAGACCGATTGATACTGCTCTCATGGAGTGTAGCGACTTGTTGCTGGTTGGCAAGAAAACGCTGAATATCAACATCCTCGTTGGGTATGGTGGACGTTGATGCGAAGGCCAGAGTCTGTATTGAGTATGAAGATGACGAATGCTGGAAAGGCTATGTCATCGGAGAAGACAAGACAGATCGGCGTTGCGGGATAAATGATCAGCCCACCGATCGAGCTCACCCTGCGAACGAGCGGTAACCGACTTCGAGGTATGACTATCGAGAGGTAGAAGTCCTTTCCTCTCACGAGCGCGATTGAGCCAGGTACGACGCAAACCAGGCTCATCAAACACTCCATGAATGTACGTTCCCCACACAAGACCGTCGTGCCAAATAGCTCCATCGAACTCTTCTTTTTGCATAGCAGTCGACTGGTGATCGTCCTCACTCAGGACGGAAGAACGGTGAACTCCACGACAGGCCAATTCACGAGATCCCATTTTCTGAGATTGACCTCGGCTGCACTGCTCGCCCCCTCAATTACCATCACCTCATACTGCCTCGACAGCCGTGCATAGTTTTCTTTCAAGATCGACCAGAGACGTGATCGGCTATCGCGATATGTCGAAGCCTCTTGCTTGGCGAGCACCTTACCGAGAACGACGACCTGAGAACATCGATCGGATTCCGGTTTGAGGAAGACGGGATTCATATCAACATGTGGAGGAAGTCCGCAGGCCTCGGCTTGCAGCGCTTGCGCCCGTCCGATCTCAAGTCAATCCGGCGTGACGAATGAATTCAGGGACATGCTTTGGGCCTTGAATTGGGCCACGCGAACACCTGTGCGGTGAAGCCATCGGCAGATCCCGGCCGTGATCAAACTTTTCCCTACGTCCGATCCCGTTCCAAGGACTGCAAATGCCCGTGCCGTCATTGACACGACTCCCGCCAAGCCTTCGCTTTCGTTAAGCCGCGAGTCATACAGTTGGTCACGGCGCGTCCAACAAGCGCTCCGATCTCTGTATGGGTTCCGCTATAGATGTGCGAGGGACCTTGTCCCTGTGGCTGACAAGCGATCACGACCGCATCCGTACCGGTTCCAGTCGCTGCAAGACTGCTCTGGCAACTGGGCACCACATGATCGCGCAAAACGCCAGTCTTGGCCTCAGTGGCAACTTGCACCACACCGACCATCGCGGCAGAAGAGAGGCTACCGTTTGTGATGAGAATGAGATTGATCGTGCCTGGCTTGCCCGGTCTGTTACGATGAGAATGTTGAGGTGGCCATTCTCCGGCACAGACGGCATTCGTCACACCAACTGTCGCAAAACATTCCACCCAGAGCCCATCCAAAGCAGCTCGCGCCATCACTAGCTGTGTCATAGGTACAGCCGTCATGAGTCCAACGGTGCGTGCGCGGATGCCAAGTCGAGAAGCCACCTTTCGCAGGAAGTGGCCGGGATCTGTGAAGGGTTTAGACTGATCCTCGATCGCCGAGGGATGTGCCTCAACCTGATGATTGAGGACATAGGAAGCCAGCGTGAGCCCTCCCCCTTGTGGCGCAGAGGAAAGCACCCGTCTCCGACCTTCAAGGTTGATGACCAGTGTCTGCCCCATCACTTGATAGCTGGTGCGGACTCGTGTGGAAGTGCCTTTCATCATGAGACGCCTTGGAGGAGCAGTCGAGATATGGTCCGAACGATCCGGTCATTGTCTTGAACAGTCCGCACTGCGAGTCTGATGGAACGTGAGTTTGTGCCAGGCACGGACGAACAGTCTCGAATCAACAGGCCTGTGCTTCGCAATTGTTTGGTCATGTCACGTGCCTGCCAGCCACGAGGCAATTCAACAAGGAAGTAATTTGCGTGTGTCGGCATCACAACGCAGCCGGGCAAGGCCACCAGCAATGCTCGCAACCGTTCACGCTCTCGCGCCATGAATTGCAAACTCTTGCGCGCATGTGCCGCATCGTTCACGGCAGCGAGCGCGGCTACTTGCCCCATTGCGCTCACTGACCACGGCGGAAGCTGCCATTGTAGTTGTCGAGCGGTGATACGGGTTGCCACTGCATATCCTACTCGCAGCCCCGGCAGGGCATAGAATTTGGTCATGCTGCGCAAGACTACGACATGCGACCAAGCGGCCGCATGCGGCAGGACAGATCGCTCTGGACAATAGTCGGCAAATGCTTCGTCGATCACTAGCCAGAGCCCTCGCC
>Ga0105164_10001319_pt1 | contig 15997 bp, 20 predicted proteins | sample VDWuncwatermetaG_FD_89674 | JGI IMG/M metagenome (GOLD analysis project Ga0105164, IMG submission 89674) | Wastewater microbial communities from Netherlands to study Microbial Dark Matter (Phase II) - VDW unchlorinated drinking water | ecosystem: Environmental > Aquatic > Freshwater > Drinking...
GAAATTGAATTTCACCATATAAAGAGGTGATTTTAATGAAAATACAAAAAACGCTTTTTTCTGGCAAAGAGATTGTTGTTGAAAGAACAGTTCCAACAGTAAAGAAGAAAATTATTTTCAAGCTAGTAAAAGACACAAATAATATTTTAAAAAGGGATGCAAATGTCCAATAACTAATGTCCTTTTTTAAAATACAGTTAACTATTTAAATATCCTTATCCAAAATAAGTTTATGGAAGTTTTTGATTGCATTAGGACAAGAAGATCCATTAGAAAATACAAAGACAAGCCTGTGCCATGGGAGATCATTGTTGAGATTCTGCAAGCTGGAAAATACGCGCCGTTTGCAGGAAATAATTTTAATTGCAAGTTTATTGTTGTTAAAAGTGAAGAAAAAAGAGGAGCAATTGCTGAAGCTTGCGTGCAGCAGTACTGGATGCAAGACGCCCCTATACATATTGTAATTGTCGGTGAACCGGAAAAAGCTGAAAGATTTTATGGAGCAAGAGGTGCAAGAGTTTATACGATTCAAGGCGCTGCGGCTGCAATACAAAACATGCTTTTAACAGCCCATTCCCTTGGCCTTGGTTCCTGCTGGGTTGGGGCTTTTGACGAGGAAGAAATAAGAAGAATCTGCAATATGCCAGAACATGTTAATGTGCAGGCAATCATCACAATCGGCTATGCTGATGAATCTCCAATTCCGCCACCAAAATACAGGATAGAGCACATAATGTTTTTTGAAAAATGGTGGGGCAGAATTGAAGGGCCAAAAACTGGTTTAGGTATGTGGAGTCCTTACATAAAAAAAGGAGTGACTGAAACGCATAAAATAATAAAGAAGCATAGCAAAAGGTTGGTTGAGAAGGTTAAGGAAAGGTTGAAGAAAAAGTGAGAGACCATGAATTGGTGCAAATAAATGGAAGAAACCATAAAAACTAAGATAATTACCCTAGGTTCATTGATAATAACCTTAATTTTTTTATTATGGTCTTATAGAATTACTACCCCATTATATTTTGTCTCGTACAATTATCCTAAAATTATTATTATAAATATAATTGGAATTTTTGCTGGTATAATTACTATGACAAAATCCATTAGAATATATAAGAATCAAAGTAAAATAATTGGGATAATACTTGTTTTCCTTGTTATTTTGCCATTAATCTATTTTGCTTTAATTATCGGAGAAGTAATTAGAAATTTGATTTATATTATTTTTACTGGTCAGCCTATTACAGGAGGAGTTCCATAGTCAGTTAATGCGGGATTTCTACAAGACGAGTTTAATATTTTGCAAATCAATGTGCGAGTCTAGAATTTGCCGAAGGCGGATTGATTTATTATTTTCAATGAGGAATTTGTTCTAGTTTTGATGATTTAAACAATATTATATCAGTTTTATTTTTGTTTCTTTCCTAACGCATTAAACTTTTTTACCATTAAATTTTGAAGATGAAATATCATCTCAAGAAAGAGATGCTCAAAGAATTGCTTATTGGTTTTTGAAGAATAAAGAGCAAATTTTTGAAGATGTGGTTAATAATTACAAAAGAGGATTTAACGAGCAAGAAATTTTTTGGATATTGGAAAGATTTATTCATCATTTATTAAATTCAGGACTTTATTATTCTCTTGAGCAATGGATTTTAATTTTCTTAATTGGTGCAGGATTTTTTAAGAAATAAAAATTAAACCACAGCTTCACAAACCAATTCAGAATTAGGCAGTTTCTGGTTTATTTGTTGAGATATTATTGGATTCTTTTCAACAATCTTATTTCTTACTTTAATTTGGAATACCAATCTAATTTCTATTATATTTTCATGCACATTGATTGTAAACTGCCAATTAGGTATACTCAATAAACGTTTCTTATCTATATTTAGATAATTAGCAGCATCAAATATTTGAATTCCAGTTAGAAAACCTTTTTTATCTACATCTACCACTAAATTATCTAACAACTCAATAGATTTAACGTATTCTCTATCCTTTACTTTAAAAAATAATATATCATGTTTGTAATCATAATCAACTTCTCCCTTTCCTTCTAATTTTTTCCCTGTCATTTTTATAATCTCGGTACTTGGGTTTTATCTGGCAAATAAAATGTAACTATCTCGATTTTATTTGGTTGAATATCAAGCATTAATCTTAAAATTTCATTTTTGCTATAATCGTAAAATACCGCATAATTTCCATTAAACTGAATACCAACTAATATTGGTATTTTAGCTAATAAAATACTCTTTAAGTACTGATTCTTTAAAAATCTTTCTTTGTTGCTCATTCAAACGGAAAAATGTATGCTGTGTGGTTATAATCTGCTCTTTAGTGTAATTTTTGATAGTTTCAAGAAATGTTTTGACTTCAACCCAATTTTCAATCCTATACCCTTTGACCATTATATTATCCAAACTGAACCATAATTTAAAGATTTCTAATAAGCACTCAATTAAAAAAAATGTGGCCCATCGCTGAGCCACCGCTTGCCTTCATACTGAAAAACGTTGGGGGTGGTTTTCTTAATGAAGGCAAAGAAACAATCTCACCACAAAGACTAAAGAGGTGATTAGGAAATTTGTTTTTTTGCTAAATTGTTTTTGTTACTTATTTTTAATTTTCAATCCGTCGCTTCGCGACAAAATTTAGTCTCAGCGAAATTTTTTTCTACCATTAAAATTTCGCCTCGAACATTTAATGAATTGGCGAGGTATTGCGATATGGCAAAAAAGCAATGCCGAGCACAATATTTTGCCGAAGGCGGATTGAATTTGTTAGTTCACCTTTTTATCACAAATTTTATTGTACCAATTCAATTCCAAGCTCATGCGAAACTGCAACGGCTTCCCTGCTTGGCCTTGAATAATCAACTTTGCCAAGCACCCATGGGCTCTTGACGCCGGTAATAATTGTCATAACTGTGATTCTTCCTTGCATATCGTCAACAACTCTTGCGCCCCAGATGACGTTTGCATCATCATCTAAGCTTTCTGTCACTAATTCACCTACCCTGTTAATGTCATCAAGTGTCATGTCAGGACCTCCTACAACATGAATCAAAGCACCAGTTGCGCCTCTGTAATCGACTTCTAGCAATGGGTTGGCTAAAGCTCCTTTGACAGATTCCTCAACCCTGTTGTTTGTATCTGACGAACCTACTCCTATAACAGCAACTCCTCCATTCTGCATTATTGCCTTAACATCAGCATAATCTAAATTAACAAGAGAAGGTGTAGAAATTGTTTCAACAATTCCCTTTATCATTGTTGCAACTAATTCGTTTGCAACTGCAAATGCCTGCTGTATAGGCAGGTTGCCTGCAATTTGGACTAGCTTGTTATTATCAATTACAATAACTGTATCGGAAACCTGCCTTAGCTGCTGCAGCCCAAATTCAGCCTTATCAACTCTTGCTCTTTCAATTTTGAAAGGCATTGTCACAGTTCCAATAACAATAGCTCCTGTATCTTTAACCAAATGGGCAACAACCGGAGCTGCTCCTGTTCCTGTGCCGCCGCCCATTCCTGCACATACAAAGACCATATCAGCGCCTTTGAGAGATTCTTTTAATTCCTGCATAGACTCCTTTGCTGCTTCAGCTCCCTTTTCAGGAAATCCTCCACAACCTAAGCCTCGAGTAACTCCTCTTCCAATCAAGAACTTGCGATCAGCATCTATTATTCCAAGATGCTGCTTATCAGTATTACATGCTATAATTTCTGCCCCTTTAATTCCTTTTTTATAGAGCCATCCAACCATGTTATTGCCAGCTCCACCAACACCTATAACTTTGATATTTGCCTGTCCAACTTCGAAATTCAAGCTCGTATTTGCAGCAGCTTGATTTATTGCACCTTCTACTAAAAAATCCATTTTTATCTGCCCCCTTTGTTCCCTAGCTTTGTGGTTTTCATATATATATTTTACAACATAAACTTTTAACTACCGAAAAGTTTATATTGCTCTTCTACACTACCCATTTAGAATTAGTTTGTGCCAACGAACTGATTTAATATCGTTTTATAGTTTTTTTCGTACTAAAAAACTAGAATTTCAAAATTAAGCTTATTTTAAGCTGCTTTTCGCCAAAAAAGCTGCTTTAATTGAGTTTTTCGCCAAAAAAACTCATATTTAATCTTTCTTAAATTTTAATATTATGATTACATTGATTTATAAAGATTTCTGGGATTGAAAATATATTTTGATTTATATGGATTTATAAAAAGGATTGCAAAATTCTTATCCCAAAATTAATATTTTCCCTAAAAGCCCTTCCATTTTCTAAGATTTCTTTGATATCATCAGAATTTAATCCATATTGGGATAATAAACCAACATTTTTTAAGATGTGCTTAGGCAAATGTGTTGGCAATAATTCCAAACTTTGTATCCATATTTTAATTATTCTTTCGTCAAAAGCTGGCAATAATTTTGCGACAAGTCAATTGTATTTTCTTACTACAGAATCATACTTTCTTGCAAGATTTATGCTCTCTATGCAATTATTTTTGCAAGGAGAGTGAGTAAGGAATCTCAAATTAGTTAAAAATTGTTGTAGATTCGATCTTTATTTTCTTCCTGATTTTATATCTTTAATAATGGAATATATAGAAACTGCACTCGTCATTGGATTTCCAAATCCTAGATTATGTGCTTGAACGCAACAATGTGGATAACCCAAAAATTTTTCAGCATCTTCTTTAAATCCAAAAATTCTATTCCATCCTTTATATAATTCTTCATTTTTAGTTGCGTAACCTCCATGTCTCTTGCTAACATGCAAATTAAACCAAGAAAGTATATTTCTTAGTTGTTTTAATTTTTTTCCTCCTTGTAAATCAACTCCAGGTTTAGCATCTTCTAATAAAAATAGAGTTTGAAATAATCCATCTACCCATCCAATTTCAACAAAAAATTTCTTTAGTTCTTCTAACTCTGTCCTTAATAATTCATTCATATACAAGTCCTTGAGGATAATATTTATATAACTTTTTAAATTCTATCAAAAAATGCTGCTCTACTTCATCTGCACTGGATTGAACAAAAATATTGCAAAAGTTTATATAGAAAACCTCTTTATAATTACTGAAAATGAGTGCCCAAACAAAAGAACAACTGGATAATTTATTATTATTCCAGAAAAGAATAGAAATATTATCAGGAGCTAAACTCAGGGAAACAGATAGTATCAACGCCGCAATAAAAATACAAGATGCTATCCGCTCAAAAATAGGTGCATGGAATGGTTCTAAAGAGATTAGAAGATGGAGAGAAGCAAAAAAAAGCTGAACGGAGATTTTGTTTTAGATAGTTCTGTTATTGTAAAGTGGTTCTGCGAAGAAGAGGGTACAACCCTTGCTCTTGAATTTAGAGATAGTTACCTAAAAGGAGATGTAAATATTGCTTGTCCAGATTTAGTTATTTATGAAATAGCTAATGCACTACATTATAATAACAAATTTACACAAAAAGACGTTAAGAATTCTGTAGATAGCATTATTGATATTGGTATAGACATAATAGTACCAACCAAAAGAGTTATTGAATCTGCTATATCTATTGCCTTTGAATTTGACATTACACTATATGATGCTTATTTCATAGCCTTAGCGAAGGAACTGGAATTTGAATTTGTTACTGCAGATGAAGATTTCTATAAAAAAATTAAAAAAGTGAATTTTGTTGAATTATTAAGAAACATCAAAACATTCTGATAAAAATCTAATTAAAATGCCGCTCTACTTCATCTATCTAATCTTAAACAAAAAAAAACAGTTAATGTCCCTTATACGCTTCTCTTCGCAGTTTTTCTAAAGCTTTCGCTGATTTAGCATGAATAATTACTTCAAAAGCCATTTTTTAAGCCAGTCTTTTTTTTAATGTCTCCAATTTTATAAATTTAGAACGGGGGGTTTTTTTGCTTCTTCAATCTCTTTTTTTACACTGTCCGCTAATTCGTAATCTTCACGCATATACTCTTTAATTTCTTCTATCCCTTTCTTCAAATCCAAAAAACTTTTATTAATTTGTTCAAGTGTTGTTTGAGCCATTTTCGTCTATATCTTGTCAATAGCAATATTTAAATGTTTCTATATAAACCTTTGATTATGCTCTACTTCATCGGTCTTGGATTGAATAACGAAAAAGACATCACAATTAATGGAATTGAAGCAATAAAAAAATGTGAGATTCTTTATTTAGAGAACTATACCTCTATCCTAAATTGCACAAAAGCAGATTTAGAAAAATTCTATAACAAAAAAATAATTTTAGCAAGCAGGAATTTTGTTGAATCTGATGATAATGAAATATTAGAGAATGCAAAGACCAAAAATGTTGCTTTCTTAGTTGCAGGCGACCCTTTAGCTGCAACAACCCACATTGATTTGTTTTTGAGAACAAAAAAGGAAGGGATAAAATGCAACCTTATTCATAATGCTTCAATTATCACAGCTGTTGGTGTAACAGGACTTCAAGTTTACAAATTCGGCAAAACAACAAGCATTCCACTGGAAAATGAAAATATCGAAACTCCTTATGATGTTTTGAAAGATAATCTAAGTTTAGGTCTACATACATTATTTTTGCTTGACTTAAATCCAGCTGAAGAAAAATTTATGAGTGTTAATGATGCAATCCGCTATTTGCTTAAAGCTGAACTAAAGAAAAATGAAAAAATTTTTTCTGAAAAAACTTTTTGTGTTGGTTGTGCACGAATTGGAAGCGAAAATCGGATTATTAAAGCTGGAAATGCAAAAGAATTGCTAAAATGTGATTTTGGCAAGCCTGCTCATTGCCTGATCGTTCCAGGAAAACTCCATTTTATGGAAGAAGAAGCATTAGGAATGTATTCTGTTTAAGTTGCCTTATTTACTTAAATTTTCAATTCAATAAGGGTAAACATTTACTCATTATTCTAAAACATCCAGCATTCTTTTTACGTCTTCTATCCTGTTTTTTGGATAGGATACAGACATCGGCAGTTTGCTTACGTACAAGAATTCATCAAATGTCGGAACCACATAATCCGCTTTTGTTGTTACAACTTCCCTTTCAACATTCTCTGTGAAGGCAAAAAATTTGTGCTTAGCCTTGCATATATATCCAGAATAGCTGTTTATGTTCATTATTTAAATTTTGCCATAACAAATCAAAAAATTTTATAAAGAGATTGGGTCTAGCAACGATAGAAATATAAGACAATTCAATAAAGTATTAAACTTATAGCAGCCCCGTGGTGTAGCGGTCAAATTCTCTAATTGTATTAGGGAAGCCGAGGCATAGGGCCCTTTGGTTGCGAGATTTAAGCAATGGAAAGGCTCTGACGGCAGTTCGAATCTGCCCGGGGCTATCTTTTTATTCTGTGACTTGCCACACTTTTGGTCAAGTTTTTTGTAAAAGGTTGGTTCTGAATCTGCCCGGGGCTATTTTTAACAAGGGGTATATACATCTTTTATAGATAAATATAGATTATTTTTCTTATATTTATGATTGCATGATTAAACCTCGTGGTTTTTATAATTGTTATGCGTACAGCATAAAACAAAAATAAAAACCATGGAGAGGGGATGTCCAAAAAGACATTATGAGAGCTTTATAAAATTCACCGAATATAAATATAAGTTTGTCATCGTAAATTCTATAAAAATCAAGATATATTATTTTTTCAAAAATAATTCTGAAAATTTAAAACTTTTTGGACAGCCCCAAAAAGTGGGTCTTAAATGGTGGTGGATGTTAATTTCTATGTTAATGAGTTTTGATAATGTTTACTGAGGATGATTCGGAGATACTGTAATTTCAAAAAACTTAATAAACATTGGAAATTATCAGTATTGCATGGAATACTCTAAGTTAGTTGAAGTCTATGAGCAGTTAAACAAAACAACAAAAAGACTTGAAAAAACGCAAATAATTTCAGAATTTCTGAAACATGTTGGTGTTGATGATATTGAACAGGTAATGCTGCTTCTTCAAGGAAGAGTATTTCCAAATTACGATGCTCGCGAAGTAGGTGTTGCCTCCCGTTTAATGCTGAAGTCATTGAGTACGGCAACAGGAATAAGCACAGATAAAATAGAAAATGAATGGAAAAAGCAAGGCGACTTAGGTTTAGTTGCTGAAACTCTTGTTAAAACAAAAAAACAAGAAACTTTAAGTTCAACAAAATTAAGTGTAAAGAAAGTATTTGAAAATATAAGAAAATTATCGGAACTTGGAGGAGAAGGGACTGTGGAAAGAAAAACACAGTTGATTGCAGAGCTTCTTACATCAGCAAAACCTCTAGAATCAAAATACATTGTTAAAACAATTCTTGGAGAAATGCGAATAGGTGTTGGAGAAGGTTCAATAAGAGACGCAATTGTATGGGCGTTTTTTGACAAAGAAATTGGGGTGAAATACACAAAAGAGGGCAATGAAATAGAAGTGGAAGACAGAGAAATATATAAAAAATATCTTGATGCTGTCCAGAACGCTTATGATATGACAAATGAATTTGGAATAGTTGCAAAAGCTGTTAAATCAAAAGGACTAGAAGGATTGCAGAATATAGGAATGAAAGTGGGAATTCCAATACAAGTTATGCTTGCATTAAAGGCTGACACAATCGAAGAAGCATTTGAAACAGTTGGCAAGCCTGCCGCAGTTGAATTCAAATATGATGGCTTTCGTTGTATCACAGGTCATACACCAATATATACAAATTGGAAAGGGCTTATATCTGTAAAAAACATCAATGTAGGAGATAAAGTATTAACCAGCTCTGGCAGATTCAGAAGTGTTATAGCCGTTAACAAGAGGACAATTGATAAAGGAGAAAAACTTCACAGGATGCAAACCTTCTTTGGAAATGAATTCAGAATTACGGAAAAGCATCCAATATTAATCTACAGGAATAATAAACTTCAATGGGTTTCTATTGAAAACATAAAAAAAACGGATGAACTTGCATTCCCCGTTCCTAAAATAAATATTAAGAGTGTAATTAAGAATAATTTAGAACTAACAGACGAAGCTGGATATAAAAAAAATATACCAATAAATAGCTTCTTCTTTAGATTTTTGGGTTATTGGATTGGAGACGGATTCACTAATGAATTTCACAACACAGAGAGAGTTGGATTAATTTTTAATGAAAAGAAGGATAAAAATTTGTGTAGGTATTATAAAAAAAATATAATAAAAAATTTCAATCTAAGAAAATTGTCTGAAAATATCCACAATGGAGCTATTTATCTTTATTGGAGGGATAAACCAATGAGAGTATGGCTTTCAAAGAATTTTAGGAGAGAATGGAAAGGAAAGATGCTGCCTAAGTGGTTCTATGGAATAACCAAAAAGCAGTTTAACGAGTTTCTAAGGGGATGGATAGAATCTGATGGTTATAAAGACGAACTTGGCAGAACTAGCATAACTACTAAAGAGAGAGACCTAGCAATGTTTGCTCAGTTATTGGCAACCAAATTTAAAAATGTAATCGGAGTAAAGAAAATTAGAATTAATCATGGGACATATTACAGACTTATTATTCCTAAAACACAAAGAAAAACAAGAAAAATAAAGGGACATATATTAGTTAAAATTTTAAGGCTTGAGGAAATTAAAAGACCAGACCCGAGAACTTCGCTGTATAATTTGCAAGTAGAAGGCGATGAAAGTTACTGCACAACCATGGCCACCTTGCACAATTGCCAGATTCATAAAAAAGAAAATAATGAAATCAAAATCTTCACTCGACGTTTAGAAGATGTAACAAAACAATTTCCTGATGTTGTTGAATTTATAAAGAAATATGTAAAAGGAAAAAGCTTCATTATAGATTCTGAAGCAGTTGGTTATGATAAAAAAACTGGCAAATATCTTCCATTCCAGAATGTTTCTCAAAGAATAAAAAGAAAATATGACATTGATAAAATGTCTCAAGATTTTCCTATAGAGCTGAATGTTTTTGATTTAATTTATTATGAAGGCAAGAATCTAATCAGTGAAGAATTTGAGGAAAGAAGAAAAATATTGGAAATGATAGTAAAGCAGGAGCCAAAAAAGATTATGTTATCAAAAAACAGAATAACATCAGACAAAAAAGATGTTGAGAAGTTTTTTAAAGACGCTGTCAATGCAGGGAACGAAGGTTTAATGTTTAAGACTCTTAGCGCACCTTACAAACCAGGCGCAAGAGTTGGCTACATGATAAAATTCAAAAGTATTATGGAAACTCTTGATTTGGTCATTGTAGGAGCTGAATGGGGCGAAGGCAAAAGATCGAAATGGCTAAGCAGCTATGAAATATCCTGTATAGACGAAAATGGCAGTTTTGTTGAAGTGGGAAGGGCCAGCACAGGTTTGAAAGAAAAAGAAAAAGAAGGCTTGAGTTTTATGGAAATGACTAATCTATTGATGCCCTTAATAATAAGCGAAAAAGGAAAAGAAGTCAAGGTAAAGCCAAAGATTGTTATTGAAGTTGGCTATGAGGAGATACAAAAAAGCCCGACTTATAGTTCTGGATTTGCGTTAAGATTTCCGAGAATTCTTAAGTTAAGAACGCAAGATAAAAGCCCAGAACAGGTTAGCACTTTGGATTATATAAAAAAATTATATGAAGGGCAGAAGAAGAGTTAATGGAATTATTATGGTTAAATAGACTAAGTCTTTAATGTTGTTTCTTTATTTATTATAGCCTACATATTTAGGTTTTTTAATTTTTCAATCCGTGCTTCGCACAATAATTTGTGCTCGGCTTTTTTTGCCTTCCATTAAAAAAAGCCTCATCAATTCATACATTATCAATATTGAATCAATTCGAGGCAAAATTTTCTTCAGATGGTAAATATATACTGTTTACGACTCCAACACGTGCTGAGAATATTTCACGGTATATTTATGAGCTGTATATTATGAATTTGGAAACAAGAGATGTAAAACAGCTGACAAGTTTGAAATCATATATTTATTCTCCAAAATTTTTACCTGGAAATCAAAAAATTGTTTTTTTGCAGTATATAAGTAGAGATAAAAGTAAACTATTTAGCATAAACATTGACGGTTCTAATCTAAATGAGAATGACTTAAGTTTAAATGATTAAAGATTAAACAAACCTTTAAATACAATTAAAAATTCTCATAGTTAAAATGATTGTTGGGTTTGGCTTTACAAAGTTAAGCGCTGAAAAGAATGACGCAATAAAGGGAAAAATCGACATAAATAACAATGTCACTATAAAGGACATTAAGGAAGACACAATTTCCTTGGGAAAAGACAGCCAGAACATTATAAAGTTTATATTTGAGTTTACTTCAAAATATGAGCCTGCTGTTGGTAACATCCTCTTTGAAGGCGAGCTTCTGTACATGGAAGACCCAAAAAAAATTAAGGAAATTTTAAGTTCTTGGAAAAAAGACAAAAAGATACAAAAAGAGCTTATGGGAGGCTTGCTGAATGCAATTCTTACAAAGTGCAATATACAGGCATTGATATTGAGCCAAGAAATTAATTTGCCTCCGCCAATTCCTATGCCGAAAGTTCAAGTAGCAGATAATGCCAAAAGTTCCGAAACTGACAAAAGCTATATGGGATGAAGAATGATTTTATCTTCAGGTTTTGACTCTTATTAAATCTGCTCCGTATTGGCTTGTAATTCTTTGGTATTCTCTAATCATTTTTAATACACTAGTTGCTTTTGGAATATTCGTTGGTATTAGGGGATTAGACAAATCCACTCTAAACGAATGTAGATTCAATTTGCCGTCGACATGAACTAGACCTACCTCGGCATAACCATCCAAAATGGTGTAAGATGATAGAATTAGGGCACTACCATCACTAAATAATTTAATTGTTTCTGGTGGTTTTCTAATTGAAGTCTTATGTAAATCTGATGAGAATACTGCTTGAAATTCGTTATTTGAGTCTTTAAGAAAATCTGACCAAGGATATCCAAACTCATGACGTAATCTTGCTTTAACCCAAAAATTTTGACCTAAATCAGCAATACCAAAGCGCTTAACATAATTAGCAACTGCCTTAGGAATTAACTGTGGTGCATTTCGGTCTCCAAGTTCCTTAAGTACATCATAACATAACATTATAAAATCTTCATTTTGTTGTAGATTTCTCCAATAATCAATGTGAGGTACAACGTCAGTTCTCGAACTAAATAATAATCCCAATAAACTTTGATTGTACGAAAATCTTCTAGTATCATCAAATGTAAGTTCACCAGAGACAATAGCATCATATTCAATATGAGGCATAACTAATTCTGCAATTTTTCCTGAAGCCTGATTAGGTGATTGAAATCTACGAGTGTTTATTGCATTTACGGCCATTGAACCTACTAATTCACTTAAGGTTCCCGCATTTCCGTATTTTGTTTTCGTGAAAAAAATTTCCTTGTCAAAAATCAACGATAAAATAGCTATTTCAAACTGGTCTAACCTTTCCATTAAAATTCCTTCTATTCGTTTTTTTTCCTGTGTTTTTATATTACCAGCTTTGACTAAATCATGCAATCCTCGCCTTAACTTATCATAAAATATTCTTACACCATCACTCCAACTATCACCACCTGTTAAGCCGAATGGATCTTGACCGTCTCGAAGACAATTAAAAATTGCCCCTCTAAGTTTTTCCATAGAATCATATCTTTTGACAGCGGCTATAAATTCTTCAAGCATTTGTTAAAGAATAATTGAGTGATTAATAAAATTAACTATTCTAAAGTAAATAAATTCGACCAGCTTCCAAACAAAACCTTTATAAAATAACATATCTATCTTGGAGTCAGTACAAAATGGTAGACAAAGAACTCAAATTAAAGGTTGCTGAAGCAATACAAGATGATGTAAATAAAGGCATTGTTAGAATAGACTCTGGTTACTTGAACGAAGTAGACATTAAATCAGGAGACATAGTTGAAATAGAAGGCGAGCGAAAAACAGTTGCGATTGCAGATAGGTCTTATCCTGGCGATATTGGATTAAACATAATAAGGATGGATGGAATCATCAGGAAGAATGCAAAAACTGGTATAGGGGAATTAGTTAAGGTAAGAAAAGCGCTTGTCAAAGAAGCAAAAAAGATAGTGATTGCGCCTGCAAGAAAGGGAATTGTTATAAGGGCTTCTCCTGAGATATTCAAGCAGGGATTGCTTGGCAGAGCTGTTGTTAGAGGTGATATAGTTTCTTTGGGCGGCGCTAGGAGAAGAAGAACAACAATGATGAATAATCCCTTTTTTGACGAAGATATTTTTAGCATTCTAGATGAAAGCATGATGGGCATAGGCTTTGGCGACATAAAGTTTGTTGTAATTGACACAAATCCAAAGCAGGCTGTAATTATTTTTGATCAGACAGAAATTGAATTTAGATCAGAAGCTGTAGAGATTGAAGAAGAAAGAGTTCCAGAGGTTAGTTATGAAGATGTCGGCGGTTTAGAGGACGAGATTAAAAAAGTGAGAGAAATGGTTGAGCTGCCATTAAAGCATCCTGAGATATTTGAAAGATTGGGTATTGAAGCCCCAAAAGGAGTTTTATTGCACGGTCCCCCTGGAACTGGAAAAACATTATTGGCAAAAGCTGTTGCAAATGAAACAAATTCACATTTCATCTTAATAAATGGCCCAGAGATTATGTCAAAATATTACGGTCAGAGCGAAGAAAATCTTCGTAAAAAATTCGAGGAAGCTGAGAAAAATGCCCCTTCAATAATTTTTATCGACGAAATAGACGCTATTGCTTCTAAAAGGGAAGAAACAAGAGGCGAAGTGGAAAGAAGAGTTGTTGCTCAATTGCTTGCATTAATGGATGGCCTGCAATCACGAGGCAAGGTTGTTGTTATAGCAGCAACAAATGTGCCAAATATTCTTGATCCTGCATTAAGAAGACCTGGAAGATTTGATAGAGAGATAGAGATTGGAGTTCCAAGCAAGGAAGGACGCTTAAATATTTTGAAAATTCACACTAGGAATATGCCCATGTATATAAAAGAGAACATCGTCAAAGAAAGTGACTTTGAACCAGAATACAAGGAGGTAATTTTAAATTTGTTAAGATATAAGGACACTAACGCAAGAAGTTTAGATAGGACAATAAGTAAATATCTTATAGAAAATCCTGAGAAAAATGAATTATTCAAAAAGATTGAATTTTCCAAACTAAAAAAGTACATTGAAAAAATAAATTATGATCAGAAAGTTGTTCATCTCAAAGAGCTGGCTGAAGTTACGCATGGCTTTGTAGGAGCTGACTTATCCGCATTAGCGAAGGAAGCTGCAATGATAGTGCTTAGAAGAGTTCTTCCTGATATCAAGCTAAAAGAAGACGAGCCATTGCCGAAAGAATTGCTTGAAAAGCTTGTCATAACACAAAATGATTTTAAAGACTCTCTAAAAATTGTAAGGCCGTCTGCATTAAGAGAAGTGCTTGTCGAAATCCCAAATGTAAAATGGAATGATATAGGCGGTATGGGAAATGTGAAGCAGGAGTTGATTGAGGCAGTTGAATGGCCTTTTAAGCATCCTGAGGCTTTTAAAAGATTAGGAGTAAGACCTCCAAAAGGGATTTTGTTATTTGGCGCTCCTGGAACGGGAAAAACATTATTGGCAAAAGCTGTTGCAAATGAAAGTGAGGCAAACTTCATATTGGTGAAAGGTCCTGAGATGCTAAGCAAATGGGTTGGTGAAAGTGAGAAAGCTGTTAGAGAAGTTTTTAAGAAAGCTCGACAAGTCAGTCCTTGCATCATTTTCTTTGATGAAATAGATGCTTTAGCGCCAAGAAGGGGCTTAAGTTCTGATAGTCACGTGAGTGAAAGGGTTGTTAATCAATTGCTCACAGAAATCGATGGATTAGAGGACTTGCATGATGTTGTTGTTATCGCAGCAACCAATAGGCCGGATATTGTTGATACTGCATTGCTAAGACCGGGAAGATTTGATAGGATGATCTTAACTCCAATTCCGGATGAAAATACAAGACTTGAAATTTTTAAAGTTCACACAAAAGGAATGCCTATAAGTGTTGAAATGCAACAGCAAAAAATTAAGCCGAAAAAGATGATTGCAGCAAGGACAGTAAGTAGAATGGCAGCTGACGAACCTGTAACTGACTTAGAACTTGAAAATGGTGAAAAAGGCATATCCGAAAAAGATGAAATAAAGAGCATAGAATATTTTTTAAGAGTGTTTGCAAAGAAAACCGAAGGCTATGTTGGAGCTGATATAGAAGCTGTATGCAGAGAAGCTGCGATCTTAACATTAAGAGAGGATATAAATTCAAAAGAAATCCTTCCAGTGCATTTTGAACAGGCGCTGCAAAAAATTAGACCGAGTGTTACAAAAGATGTTGAGAAAGCTTACGAAGAATTGCAGGAGCACTTTACTGCTACGAGAGCAAAGCAGATGCTGGATGAAAAACCGGGTTATATGGGTTAACCCTTTCGTGAGTTAACGACGACAAACTTTTTGCGAAAAAGTTTGATCAAAAAGGTACCATCTTCGATGGCACTAAATATATGGGCGAGGCGAATTTCAATGGCAGAAAGAAACGAGCCGAGCACAAAATATTGCGACTAAGTCGCGGATTGAAAACAAAATTAAAATAATATAAAACTCAATAACGTTTGAACATTAACTAAATTCAATTAATAAAAATAAAGAATGACTAAACTAAAGTCATCATCAGTTGGATTAACTCTAGGGTTAATGCTTGCAATTCTTTACACATTAAGAACAATTGTTCTCTTATTGTTTCCTGATTTTGTTGTGAGCTGGGCAAACAAAATAGTGTATAACATGATTTCTATAAAAACACCAGTAATTACTGCTGATGCTTTTGGTATCTGAGTAGTTGTTTTGTTTATCGGCGGATTTGTTTTTGGGATTGTTTTTTCATTAGTTTATAATAAAATTGCTCAATTACAACAACTCTGAAAATAATTAATATTTTTCCGCAACCTTTAAATAAACTTATTCTACATTTCAATATATGAAAC
>Ga0105164_10001320_pt1 | contig 15974 bp, 20 predicted proteins | sample VDWuncwatermetaG_FD_89674 | JGI IMG/M metagenome (GOLD analysis project Ga0105164, IMG submission 89674) | Wastewater microbial communities from Netherlands to study Microbial Dark Matter (Phase II) - VDW unchlorinated drinking water | ecosystem: Environmental > Aquatic > Freshwater > Drinking...
GCTGATTGAATATTCGGGGCCGGCGCTGGCAGTCTTTAAATTGACAAAGGCAGTACTTCTTTACACAATGCCAGTATTATTGATTGTGCTCTTTCTGGGCAAGGATATCAGCCCTGTTTTTGTAATTATAAAATTCATTATCATTTTAGTAGTTTTTATTTTAATTAAGAATACCAGTCCGCGTTTACGTATTGACCAGGTAGTTAGATTTTTCTGGGGACCGGTAACAGCCATAGCAACGGCCGCGGTAGTTTTAGCATTATTAGGCAGATAAAAATGGATCTAAAAACTAAAGCGTTATTAAAGTCAATTTGGGTTTTTCACGTGAGCGCAGGTTCCTGTAATAACTGCGATATTGAGATCTTAGATTGTCTTACCCCTCGTTTTGACCTGGAGAGGTTCGGTATTCAGCTTGTTGGGTCAGTCAGGCATGCCGACGCATTACTGATTACCGGGGCAATGAACAGAAAATCCGCACCAAGGATGAAAAAAATTTATGCCCAAGCGCCCAAGCCTTGTTTGGTAATCGCAGTAGGCCAATGCGCGCTTTCCCAGCAGATGTTTAGGTACAGCTACAATGTCTGTGAGCCATTAGATAAGATCCTTCCTGTGGATTTATATATACCGGGCTGTCCTCCGCGTCCGGAAGCAATGATCGACGGTATCGTAAAATTAGTAAATAAGATGAAAGGTAAAAAATAAGGCGATGGAGATGAAAGAGAATATTAAAGAAAGCTTGGGAAGCAGGATTTTGGATTGGCAGGAAAAATCTATCCGTCGAATTTATTTTACGGTCAAGAAAGAGGAGATCGTAGAAACCGTAAAAATTCTTTTTAAGGAATTAGGCTTAAGGTTTGTTACTGCCAGCGGCACCGATACCCCGCAGGCTTTTGAGATCATTTATCATTTTAGTTTTGATAAAGCTGGCGAGTTCTATTCGGTACGGGTTTTATTGGAAGATAAAAATAATCCTCAGGTTGATTCGATCGCCCCGCTTTTTCCCGGAGCAGAATGGATCGAGCGGGAAATCTGGGAGATGTTGGGAATTAAGTTTATTGGTCATCCGAATTTAAAACGCCTGCTTCTGGCGGATGATTGGCCGCAAGGCGATTATCCATTAAGGCACAAGGAAGGTTAGCATGTCGCATAAAGTTATTGTACCTATAGGTCCGTATCATCCTTTACTGGAAGAGCCGGAATTATTTCAACTGCACGTGGAAGGCGAAAAGGTCGTTGATATTGATATTATTATCGGCTACAGCCACCGCGGAATTGAACAGCTTGCCGAGACCAAGCATTTAGATCAGGTTCCATTTTTAGTAGAGCGGATTTGCGGGATCTGTTCTTCCAGCCATCCTTATACTTATGTTTTGGCAGTAGAAGATATTTTAGGGGGGGAATACAAAATAGTCCCGGAGCGCGCCCTCTATATCCGCACAATTATTGACGAATTACAAAGGATTCACAGCCATTTATTATGGCTGGGCTTAGCCGGGCACTTTATCGGTTATAATACGGTCTGGATGTGGGCCTGGAAATACCGCGAACCGGTATTGGATATGTTCGAGATGATTACCGGAAACCGCAATAACTATGCGATGTTTAAAGTCGGCGGAGTAAGGCGCGATATTAAGGATGAAGATGTTCCGATCCTGAAAAAAGCTTTGGATGATTTACTTCCGGCGATAGATATGTTTCGCGGTGCAGTGATGGATGATCCGGTAATTCATGCCAGGCTTAAAGGAGTAGGGATTCTTACCAAGCAACAGTGTATTGACTGGTGTGTGGTAGGTCCTACTGCTCGTGCCTCAGGTATAAATATTGATGTGAGAAGAGATGAGCCATATGGAGCCTGTGATAGAATTGATTGGAAGGTAATCATTGAAAAAGATGGCGATATTTTTGCCAAGACCGTAATCCGGATCTTAGAAATGTATGAATCAATCCGGATGATTAGGCAATGCCTGGATAAAATGCCTCGAGGTGAAATTGACGCAAAAGTCCCGGATATACCCCCAGGTGAAGGTATTGGCAGGGTAGAGGCTCCCAGAGGAGAATGTTTCCATTATATCAAAACTGATGGCACCAACCGTCCGGTAAGGCTAAAAGTGCGTGCACCCAGTTTTATGAATGTTGCTTCGGATAAAGTGGGTGCAGTAGGCGGGACGATTTCCGATGCTACGATTACTTTGGCGGCAGTGGATCCTTGTTATTGTTGCACGGAGAGGGTGGCGGTAATTAATAAACCGGATAATAAAAAGATTTTGAATGGTTGGGACCTGATCAAACTATCACAGGAAAAAACCCGTAAATTAAGGGAAGGGTTGGAAAAATGAAAGATCTTGAGACGATTAAAGTAGAAATTGCCCAGATGTCTAAGATTGCCCTGAAGATGTTAGAAACCACACATCAGGCCTTTATGGAGCATGATCGGGACCTGATTACCTGCGCCTTAGATGAAGAAACAAAGCTTAATGATTTAGAAAAAACCATTACTATCAGCTTAGTTGAGCTGGGTCGCAGTTGTGCTAAAAAAGAAGAGCTTAATCAAGCAACTATTTTTACAGACGTTGTCGGTGATTTGGAACTCATCGGAGATTATTGCAAAGATATTTTAGAAAGAGTTGAGATAAAAATCGAAGAAAAATTGCTTTTTAGCGATGAGGCAGTGAAAGAATATAATAGCCTGTATGCCATTACAGAAAATGCCCTTAAAGAAGTTGTCAATGCTTTGGAGAAGAACAACCCGGCAGTAATTAAAGAGGTGCTAAAGTGCCAAGAACATATTGATAGCTTGGTGGATGAATACCGTAAAAGGCATACTCAGCGTATGATTGATAAAGTTTGTTCCCCTATGGCATGCAATATGTTTTTAAACATGTTAGATTTTACCGCAGCAATTTATTATCACGTAAAAAAGATTTCCCGTAACCTGCTAAAGATTAAAAAATGAATAATTTTTTCTTAGGCACTTGGTTTAAATTAGATACGCTCAACGGTTTTGTTGCTTTGGCGATTGGTATATTTTTTGTACTCACCCTTTTTTATTCCACAAAGTTCATGAAAGGTAAGCCGGGGGTCGTTTCTTATTATCTCTACCTTATTCTTACGGCGCTGGTTTCTTTAGGGACCGTACTTGCAAATAATCTGATTTTACTTTTAGTCTTCTGGGGATTTTTAGGGCTCTTGCTTTATCTGCTTATCGGTATGGGGGATAGTGATTCTCCGGCTGTGGCTAAAAAGAGCCTGGTGATCGTTGGCGGTACAGATGCTTTAATGATCCTAGGGGTTGGTATCATTTATTATTTTACCCAGAGCCTACAGATGGATAGGATCAGGCTGGAATTGAATCAGGGCTTATTAATTTTTGCTTATCTTTGTATTGCCAGCGCTTGTTTTGCCAAGGCAGGGGCAATGCCGTTTCACTCTTGGATTCCGGGTTGCGCGAAAAGTGCTCCTGTTCCCGTAACCGCGTTTCTTCCGGCTTCCTTAGATAAGCTATTAGGAATTTATCTTTTAGCACGCATTACCTTAAATCTATTTGTGATGAATAAAGTAATTGCTCTTATTCTTATGTTTATCGGCGCGATTACCATTATCGCCGCGGTAATGATGGCTTTAGTGCAGCATAATTTAAAAAGGCTCTTAGGTTATCATGCGGTTTCCCAGGTAGGTTATATGATCCTCGGGATTAGTACCGGCAACCCGATTGGTATTGCCGGAGGATTATTTCATATGCTTAATAACGCGGTCTATAAATCCTGTTTATTCTTTAGTGCCGGCAATGTAGAGTACCGCGCGAAAACTACTGAACTTGATGAGTTAGGAGGATTGGCAAAACTCATGCCTTTGACCTTTATCTCTTGTTTGATTGCCAGCCTTTCAATTTCTGGTATTCCGCCTTTTAACGGTTTTGTTTCCAAATGGATGATTTATCAAGGGCTGATCGAGAATTTTCAGCTTACATCTTACAGCATAAAACTAATGAGCATTTTCTGCCTGATTGCGGCAATGTTTGGTTCAGCTTTGACATTAGCTAGCTTTATGAAAATATTACACGCGGTATTTTTGGGCCAGCGCCTGAATACCTTGAAATTCAAGGAAATTAAAGAAGTGCCTTTAGCGATGATTGTTCCTTGTTTATTTTTAGCGGCAATCTGTGTAATCTTTGGCGTCTTCGCTTTTATTCTTCCCTTAAAATATTTTATTTTTCCTGTAGTTTCTACTTATGGGTTGATGGAAGCGACAAATCTATTAGGCAACTGGTCCCCAGTTTTAGCTACGTTTTTAATTATCATCGGGTTAATTACAGGCCTGGTAATTTTTAAATTAGGAAAATTAAAATTATCCCTGCGCTCGGATTCTACCTTTGATGGAGGAGAAATCGAAGAACAAAGGGCAGAGACGATGGTTACTGGCATAGATTTCTATAATACGGTAAAAGAAATCCCTTTATTAAAAAGAATTTATCAAAAAGCAGAAGCGAACCTTTTTGATCTTTACGAGCAGGCGAAAAATATCCTTCGCCTTTCAAAAGTATTCCAGTTTCTTCATAACGGAGTTCTGCCTACTTATTTAGTCTGGATTCTCATAGGGATGGTGGGATTATTTTTAGTCTTAGTAAGATAGGGGTAAAATGGAACTACATCTAATTTTAATTTTTATGATTTGTGCCAGCATTATGGCCGTAGAAATCAAGGATCTCATATCCAGTGTGATTGCCTTAAGCGCCGTAGGCTTAGGGTTATGCCTGGCATTTTTAATTTTAAAGGCGCCAAACCTGGCAATTACCCAATTAGTAGTAGAAATTCTACTGGTAGTAATATTGATTCAGGCAACGATCAAAAGGGATCTACCTTTGATTAAAGATGGCCGTTGGCTTTTTAACACAGTTTCTACGTTAGTATTCATCGCGGTTTTTTTGACCTTTGGGTATTTCTCGCTAAAGGAATTACCGTCTTTTGGCCAGCCGACAATGCGGGTCTCCCAGGATTATCTTGCTAACAGCCTGGCGCAAACCGGCTCAGTCAATATCGTAAGTTTAATTACCTTAAATTTTCGGGGCTTCGATGCCCTTGCCGAAGTAGCAGTGCTGTTTACCGCTGTGATTGCGGTTCTGGCAATTACCAGAAAGACAGGCAAAGTTTATGAAAAATGATACTGTTGGAATGAGTATAATTGTAAAAACTGTGACGCGGCTTACCGTGGGGCTGATCCTGATTTACGGGATTTATATTGTATTACAAGGGCACATTGGCCCGGGGGGAGGTTTTGCCGGCGGGGTGATCGTTGCACTTTCTTTGATCCATCTGATGTTAGCTTTCGGTAAGGATGAGGTTTTAGCAAAATTCAATAAGGCCAGAGGGTTATTTCTTACAAGTTTCGCGGCAATTGTTTTTTTATTAATTTCTACTTCGAGATTCTTGGGCAGGCAGAGCAAAAGCGTGGCTTTATCTGATATAGTTATTTCTGTGATGGTAGGGGCGGGATTATTTGTGATTTTTTTGGCCTTGGTAGTATTTATTAAGGATTCGTTAGAGGGGGCAAAGAAATGAGTTTGTATTTGCTGTGTTTTATTTTATTCTCTGTCGGCCTTTATTGCATTGTGAGAAAAAGGAATATTATTAAAATTATTATCGGTTTAGGAATTATCGAGTATTCGATTAATTTGTTTTTTATTCTTTTGGGCTATCGTACACGCGGACGCGCCCCTATTCTTTCTAAGGATCAGGAAATTTTAAATATGGTGAACCCTTTGCCGCAGGCAATGGTGCTTACGACCATAGTCATCGGCCTGGCAGTAATGGTGGTTGTAGTGAGTTTGGCGATCAGGATTTACGAGAAGTACGGAACGTTTGATATTACCAAGATCCGGAGATTAAGAGGATGACTTTGTTAACGCTATTTATTATTATTCCTTTAGCCGGCACGTTTCTGATTACACTTTTAGGTAGGCGTAGCAAAAATTTAAGCGATTATTTCGCTAACTGCGCTGTTCTAATCTTATTTTGCCTTTCCTTGTTTTGTTTAAAGTCAGCAAATATTCATGGCATACTTACCTATAATATGTCAGGTTGGGCTCCTCCTATAGGAATTCCTTTGGTATTGGATGGCCTAAGCGCCTTTATGCTGGTAACCGTAAACTTAGTCAGTTTCTTAGCAATGATTTACGCGATTAGCTATATGCGCAGGTACACTGAAAAGTGGAAATTTCACGCGCTGTTTTTATCAATGCTTACCGGGATGAACGGAGTGATCTTAAGCGGGGATCTGTTTAATTTATATGTTTTTCTGGAGGTTGCCTCGATTTCCGGATATGCGCTGGTGGCTTTCGGCACGCAAGCCGAAGACCTAGAGGCAGCTTTTAAATACGCGGTGATGGGAACACTTGCCTCGATCTTTATTCTTTTAGGGATCGCCTTAATTTATAGTTATACCTCAAGCTTAAATATGGCGGATATTGCCTTAAGTTTGTCCGCAAAGCCCAGGGGGCTATTAATTAATTTTACTTGCGTATTATTTTTAGCCGGGTTTGGGTTAAAGGCCGCGATAGTGCCTTTTCATGCCTGGCTTGCCGATGCGCATTCGTCTGCTCCTAGTCCGGTTTCTGCTATTCTTTCAGGCGTATTTATTAAAACTTTAGGGGTCTATTGTTTAGCGAGAGTTTTCTTTAATGTCCTGGGATTATCCGGGCAATTATTTTATGTTTTAATAATTTTAGGTGTTTTGTCCATGGTGGTGGGGGCATTTCTTGCCATCGCGCAAAATGATATTAAAAGAATGTTCGCCTATTCAAGTATTAGTCAGGTCGGGTATATTATTTTTGCCTTTGGAATCGGCACACCCTTGGCAATTTTAGGCGCCTTATTGCATTTATTTAATCACGCAATTTTTAAATCCTTACTTTTTTTAAATGCCGGGGCAATTGAATATTCTACCCAGACGCGTAGCCTGAGTAAACTGGGAGGATTAAGGAGCAGGTTGCCGGTAACCGCAGGTACCAGTCTTTTGGGCTCAATGAGTATTTCCGGGATTCCTCCTTTAGGCGGATTCTGGAGTAAACTGATTATTATTCTCGCTGCAGCGCAAGCCGGATATTTTCTTTTTGCTTTGGTTGCGGTCTTGGTGAGCATTATTACCCTGGCGTATTACTTAAAATTTCAGAATTTAGCCTTTTCAGGCACGATTAAAGAAACTCTGGCACAGGTTAAAGAAGTTCCTTTGACGATGAAGTTAGCAATGATTATCCTGGCAGGTATTTCTACAGTGGCAGGATTAGTACTTTTACCGGGCTTAAGGCCATTTTTACAATCTGCCGCAGATGTTTTAATGCGCTAACGCGATGAAGATCAAAATTATTATATTCATTTTGGCATTTTTTACCTGGCTTCTTTTAAGCTGGTCAGTAGATCCAGAGCATTTAATCATTGGTGCTCTCGTTGGTATTTTGATTTGTTTAGTGACCAGTGATATTTTTCTTAATCCTCCTCGGGTTTTTAAAAAACCCAGCCGTTATCTTTGGTTTATTTATTATCTCTTGCTCTTTACCTGGGAATGTATTAAGGCAAATCTTGACGGAGCTTATCGGGTGGCACATCCAGATCTACCGATCCATCCTGGGATAGTTAAGGTCAAGACTACACTTAAATCAGACGTAGGATTAACTTTTCTGGCAAATTCGCTCACACTTAAGCCCGGAACAATGACTGTGGATATTGATAAAGAAAAGGGCTTCTTATATGTTCATTGGGTGGATGTCAAATCGCAGGATATCGAAAAAGCCACGGATCTTATTGTGCGTAAATTTGAGCGCGTACTAATGAGGATTTTTTCATGAAAAGGCTAAGGTGGTTTCTGGGTTTAATTATTTTAGCTGCTGTTTTTGCTGCGATTTTATTTTATCCTTTACCGTCTTTATTGGCCTGGCAATCAAATTTATTAAAACGGGCATTTTTTATTCTTTTGCTTTCCGGATCATTCTCGCTCTGGAGGATATTGCGCGGGCCAACAGCAGCTGACCGTGCCGTGGCCTTGGATATCCTAGGGATCCTGATTATTGGTTTTTGCGCGATCTTAGGGATACCCACGGGAAGGGATTGGTATATTGATATCGCAATTGCCTGGGCTTTGCAGAGCTTCATTTCTATTCTCGCTTTGGGAAAATATTTGGAAGGAAGGCGTTTTGATGAATGAGATAATCGGATATATATTTATTGGTATTGGCCTGACTTTTGATTTCTTTGGTTGTTTGGGGCTGCTTCGATTTCCTGATCTCTATAATCGCTTACATTCTTCGATAAAATGCGTGACCTTAGGAACCTCAAGTATTCTTTTTGGGTTATTTTTATATAAAGGTTTTTGTGCTACCGGGATCAAGGCACTGCTTTGCATTGTCTTTTTAGTTTTAACCGCTCCGGTTTCCGCGCACGTGCTGGCAAGAAGTGCTCATAAATCCGGGGTAAAGCTTTGGGAAAAGTCTGTTTGCGATAAATACAGCGAGGATAAAAATGCGTTATCCTAAATTACGCGAGTTAAAAGAAGCGTTGAAGGCGTTAGTTAAGGGCCCGTATACATCGGGCTATCCTTTTAAGCCCCATAAAGCCTACGAGAGATTCCGCGGCAGGCCGTATTTTCATGAAGAGGATTGTACCGGTTGCACTGCCTGCGCCCAAGTTTGCCCGGTAAAGGCCATTGATTACGAGGATACGGTGATCAACGCAAAAGGAAAAAGAAAATTAACTGTGCATTGGGATATCTGTATTTTCTGCGGCCAGTGCCAGGCGAATTGTATTACTGAAAAAGGTATTATACTTTCCCAGGAATATGATTTTGCTACTACAGAAAACAGAGAAGCTCTTGCGCAGGAAATAGAGAAGGAATTAGCGCTTTGTGTTTGCTGCGGGCAGGCTATCGTGCCTTTTGATCAGTATGCCTGGGTAGCAGAAAAAATCGGTCCGTTGGCATTTTCAAACCCCGCGCTATTTTTGTTTTATTTAAGAGTTTTAGGCCTTGCTTTGCAAGAGGAGTCTAGGCAAAAGCACGACCTGGAATTCCTGCGCCCTGACCGGATGAAGATTCTTTGTCCGCGCTGCAGAAGAGAAGCGGTAATTAAATCATAAATTTTCTTTTAGATTTTATTTGATTTTTTCTAAGAAAGTACTACAATAAATTCATGTTTTAAGGAAGGCACCCGGCCTTATCGGATAGGCTGGTGTACATTTCTATGTAAAGGAGGTGAACTAGGGGAAATGAAAAAATATTTTTTAATTATTTTAGCAGTAACTTTAAGTTTTTATTTTTTAGGTTGTGGTAAAAAGCAACAACCGCTCGAAGAAATGCAAGCACCAATGTCTATTGAATCATTGGGCACAGTTAGCACGCAAGCAAGCGCCACGATTCCGGAAACAAAACCCGTAGAAACAAAGACGCCTGCAGTAGCGGTTCAAACAGCGAATGAAGCCGTAACTGGCGTGTCGAAATTAGAAACTTTACCACCTTCTGGGCCATATAGACCAACTACCGATGAGATCCAAACCGCGTTGAAGAATGCCGGTTTTTATACCGGAGCAGTAGATGGCAAAAAAGGTCCGATGACCAAAAAGGCGGTGGAAGAATTTCAGAAGGCGAATAATCTTCAGCCAGACGGTAAGGTTGGTCCAAAAACTTGGGTTGCGCTAGAGAAATACCTTAAGACCCAAAGATAACTTAGGGGCTTGAAATTAGGCTTTTTTTGTTGTATACTTTAAATGCCGATAAAGGTAAACCCTTCGAAAGATGGGGACACAAAGCCACAGGCCTACGTTACCGCACAGGTAATAGGGCAGCTGGGTTGCCGAAGGAGCGATGGCTGGGGAGTGCTCAGCCTTGAGCCTTTATCGGCGTTCCTTTTAATCCCAACTTATTTTGTTGGGATTTTTTATTTATAATGTTATAATATGCATAATTATGATACAATTTCCGCATGATTTTCTCTGGGGCGCAGCTACTTCTGCTTATCAGGTAGAAGGGCAAAATCTGTATTCTGACTGGTGGGAATGGGAGAAAAAATCTAAGTTTAAAGATTTATCCGGTTTTGCCTGCCGCCATTATGAGCTTTATAAAGAAGATTTTGCTTTAGCCAGCCAGTTAAATCATAATGCCCTTCGTTTATCGATCGAATGGAGCAGGATCGAGCCTGAAGAAGGAAAGTTCTCTCAGGCAGAGCTCGAGCACTATCTTAAAGTAATTACTTCTCTAAGAGAGCACCATCTTGAACCAATAGTTACTCTGCATCATTTTACCAATCCTTTGTGGTTTTCCCAAAAAGGCGGCTGGCAAAGCCGCTCTTCTAGTAAATATTTCTTGCGGTATGTTCAATATGTTACAGAAGCTTTGAGCACAAAGGTGCGCTTCTGGATGACGATTAACGAGCCGCAGGTTTATCTTTACCACGGGTTTATTTCCGGGGCCTGGCCTCCGCAGGAAAAGTCATTCTTAAAAGCAAGGCTGGCAGAGAATAATCTAATCACCGCGCACATAAATTCCTATTCCACAATACACGAGCTTTACCGAAAGAAAAACCTAACTCCGCCTTTAGTCAGTTTTGCCAATCATATGCAAGCTTTTGTTCCCTGCAATTTGTCATGGAGAAATAAGTTAGCGGTAAAAATCAGGGATAGATTGTTTAATTTCGGTATTTTAGAGAAATTTATCCGGAGTAAAGCCTTGGATTTTATCGGCGTAAATTATTATTCAAGAAGCCTGGTGGAATTACATGGTTTAGGGATGCTGCGGTTTTTTACGGATACCTGCAGTCAAAATCACCATCCTCTGAAAAAAAATTCACTCGGCTGGGATATCTATCCGCAAGGCCTCTATGATTTATTATTAAAGTTAAAAAAATATCAACTGCCGATTATGATTACAGAAAACGGCATCTGTACCGATGATGATAATCTGCGCTGGGAATTTATCCGTGAGCACTTAAAAAATATATGCCTGGCAATGGAAAAAGGAGCAGATGTGTCAGGATATCTCTACTGGTCATTAATCGATAATTTTGAATGGGATAAAGGATTCACTCCGCGTTTTGGCCTGATCGAAGTAGATTACCAAACCTATGAGCGTAAAATCAGGGAAAGTGGTAGAAAATTTTCTTTAGTCTGTAAAACCGGAAAGCTTCAATAAAATGGAAAAAGACTTAATATTGCAAGAGATCCCGTTATTTACGAATTTAACCCGTAAAGAACGCGCGCTGCTTTTGCAAAGATGCGAGGTAATAGAATATCGAAAAGGAGAAGCCATCTATCAGCAAGGTAGTGCCCCGGATGCCTTTTATTGCCTGATTTTAGGCAGGGTTTTGATCTCCGTTTTTGACCTCAGCGGTAATGAAACCCCGCTAGAATATTTACACCGCGGAAAATATTTCGGGATTATTTCGCTTTTAACCGGAGAGCCGCATTCTGTAACCGCCAAAGCGATCAATGACTGCTCGCTATTGGTGATTAAGAAAGATAATTTTGATTTTATCTTGAAACATTTTCCGCACTTAGCCATTGATCTAAGCCGCACATTATGCCGGCGCCTAAAAAATAAGGATCTTCATCAGAAAACTATTTTTGAAAGTACGATTTTTTCTGTTTTTAGTTCCTACTCTCATGCCGGAAAGACGGTTTATGCCCTTAATCTGGCATTAAGCTTGAAAAAAGAGACCCGTAAGTCAGTAATTATCCTGGATATTGCTTCCGGAGAAAAAAAACACAGCCTTCCCGCGAAATTAGAGGTCAGTTCTGATTATCCGGTTTTTGATTTAGCGGATAAAGCTAAAAATGATCTTAGGCAGATAAAGAATTTTATCTTTAATAATAAATTCGGCATTGACCTGGTTTGCCTAAAATACCAGGCAGAGGAGGATTCCTGCGGTAAGAAACTAGTCGCGATTTTAAGTATTCTAGTAAATGACTATCATTATATAATCATGGATCTGCCGTCTTCCATGGATAACTTTGTTTTTAGCGTACTAAATCAATCTGACCTGATCCATATTTTAACCAGCCCGGAATCGGTTGACCTGGGGCGCACACGTAATCTTGTCACGCGCCTTAGGGAAGAATTTAATTTTTCTGAAACAAAAATAAAAATTATTATTAATGAATATAAATTATCAAAAATTTCTTTTGGGGAACAGAAAGAATTGTTGGGTATGGCAATTTTTGCCACTTTACCGAAGATGGACCTGGTGGCCAAGGATCGGTTAGTACTTGAAGACCAGGACTGCGAATATGCCAAGGCAGTCAGGCGCATTGCCAGGCAGGCGAGCGATTCTTTTGTCGGTTTGGCTCTCGGAGTGGGAATGGGGTATGGTTTTTGCCATATTGGGGTTTTAAAAGTGATTGAGGAGGAAAAAATTCCCATTGATGTTATTTCTGGCGCCTCAATTGGAGCGATCATTGCCGGACTTTGGGCAACCGGCAGGTCAAGCGCGGAAATATTGGAGATTACCCAGGAATTTAGAGAGCCAAAGTTCATGTGGAGCCTGGCAGATTTTACTTTTCCTTCTCTCGGGTTTATTAAAGGCAATAAAATGTATAAATTTTTAAAGAAATATTTAGGCAATAAGACTTTTTATGATGTGCGGCTGCCTCTGAAAGTAATTGCCAGCGACATACACAGGAAAGAATCAAAAGTTTTTGACCAGGGCCTGCTAGTCGATGCGTTAATGGCAAGCTGTGCTATGCCAGGGGTATTCCGGCCGTTTTCCTTTGGGCAAGGATTCTTGCTGGATGGAGGAATTATTACGCCATTACCTACAGAAGTCTTGTTCAAAATCGGCGTGCGAAAGATTATTGCCGTGAATGTTACACCTTCCCGGCAGGATATCGCCAGCCAGTATGCAAAGATCAAAGAGCAGCTTTCGGTAACTTATCAGGCGGTAAAAAAGAAGGAATGGTTCAGTTTAAAGGCCTACTTAAAAGAAAAATTCAAAGTCAATATTCTAGATATTATTTTTAGCAGTATTGAAGTGATGCAGGCGGAATTAGTAGAGAAGGAAGCGCTGCTGGCAGATATAGTTTTACATCCGGATACCTCGGGTATGCATTGGTTAGAATTACACCGTTCGAGCGAATTTGCTAAAAGAGGCGAGGAAGAGGCGCGCAGGAATATAGATAAAATCTGGCAGGTAATTAATGAATAGAAAGGAAGATGAAATGTTAAAATTTTGTATTTGGTTTTTTTCAGTTATTATTTTGATCAGCGGTTGTACTACTTTAGAGAAAGGGGCCAGGGAGCTCATGGGGACTTCTACCAGGACGGTTGAAGAGACCCGGCAAGACGCAATAAAGGAAATTTTTAGGTTTGATTTTAATACCTGTTACGAGAAATCTAAGGAAATTCTAAAAGATATAAATACCTATATCTATGCACAGAAAAAAGAGGAAAAATTAATTGCGGTTTTTGTCACTGAAGTAGATACTACTCCTGTGGGCGTGTTTTTTAAGGAGATCGACGCCAATAATACCCAAGTCGAAGTGTCTTCCCCCAGCGGTTACGCTAAAGAACTGATTGCCACGAAATTATTTTCCAGATTAACCATGGCGTTAAACCCAATAGAAGAAAAAGAGCCCAGCCCGAAAAATTAATGGAGATATTAGAGCATTTAAAAGAGCACCTGCAAGGTAAGGTATTAATTTTAGGGATCGGAAACGGTTTAAGAAATGACGATGCGCTGGGGTCATTGCTTGCCAGCCGCCTGAAAGATAAATTGCCCTTTATTGTTTATGATGCGGGGAGTAGTCCGGAAAATTATTTAGGAAAAATTATTAAGGACAATCCTAATAATATTATTATCATTGATGCGGTAGATTTTGGCGGCAATCCGGGTGAATTTCGGGTTTTAGAGTCAGATGATTTAAAAACAGTCAATCTCTTCTCTACGCATAACGCCTCGCTTTCTTTAACCATAAACTACTTACAGAGCCATATTAAGGTAGATATAATTATTTTAATTATTCAGCCAAAATCTATTGCTTTTGGGGATGAAATTAGCCCCGAGATCGCTAAGACGCTGCAGGAATTAGAGGAATGGTTCTGCGCAAAAGGCGCTCAAGATGGCACAAAAGAAAAGAGATAGTTGGGGTTGGCACCTGGGAATTTCTGTCCGCAGGCATCATCTGCCTGATTTAGAACTGGCGAATAATTTCTATACCAAGATTATGGAAGAGGCAAGATGAACCCCGCCCTTCATGCAAATAGGACGGGGATAATAATAGAAAGAAGGGCGGGGTGAATTACTACAATTTTTTGGCTAACTTACTTACAGGCTCAAGCTTATTGTTTGGTTTTGTTTCGATTATTTTCTCCCTGGAGGGGCATTTTACTTTTGCCAGCTGGGCAATTATTCTCTCCGTAGTTTTTGACGGGGTTGACGGCCAGGTGGCAAGAAAGAATCCGCAGCCCAGCGCTTTTGGTAAAGAATTAGATTCTTTAGTAGACGTAGTATCTTTCGGTATCGCCCCGTCAATTCTAGGTTATGTTTTTATCTATCAAAGTTTTCACTTTTTGGCAACCCTGGCGTTATTTATTTACCTTTCTTGCAGTGTTTTTCGTCTTGCCAAATATAATATCACTCCTAAGGAGCAGTTGGTAAATTATTTCCTGGGGTTACCTACTACAGTCAGCGGAGGCGTATTAGCTTCATTTATTTTAATTTACCGCAGATATACGCAGCTGCCGCCATCCGGGATTTTCATTCTGTTAGTTTTAGTATTAGCAATGCTGATGGTTTCCCGAGTAAAATATTTGAACTTAGATTGCCTAAAAGAAATTTTCTCTCGGTCAAAGGTTGCCATATTAGTGGTTTTATTGATTTTGAGCTTAACTCTGGCCATTTTTTACTCTATAACCTCGGTTTTTTCACCGGAATTAATTATCTTTACACTCTTTCTAATCTACTTGCTATTTTCGCCGTTTATGGTAAAATTGCTTAAATTTGAGAAGTGAAGCCGAGGTAGCTCAGTGGTAGAGCGCGGCCCTGAAAAGGCCGGCGTGGGGGGTCCGATTCCCTCCCTCGGCACCATATAAAAACGAGGGGTTTTTATAACCTCTCGTTTTTCTTTAAGTTATGCGTAATTCCTTTATTTTTAAAGGGGTTACGCTTTTTTATTTGTTTAGTGCCTTTTGTATAGCTTTGGGTGTTTTTATGGACTTTAGAAAGTTATAGTCTCATATAGTCTCAAAATTAAGGAAGGGAAAATAAATGCCGTATATTCCAGACAGCGTATTTGAAGGTGGGGCTTGGGAAACCTTGACTGCGGTAGAAGCCAAGGTTTACGTCACCTTATGCCAACACTACAACAGAAAAGAACGTATAGCATTTCCCAGTATGCTGCGCATAGCAAAGATCTGCGGTTGTTCCAAGCGCCATGTAGTCAGAGTTATTGAGTTATTATGCCAGAAAGGCCTCATTGTAAAGCGCAAAAAAGATAACCCTTATGGCAGGAGTTTTAATTACTATAAGCTTCCGGATTTCCTGCTTTATGAGCTCGAACAACTGCAGAAGAACCCTGCTAAAAACGCAGGTGACATCATGTCACTTGCAGGCGACATCATGTCGCTTCTTGGTGACATTCGGGGCAAGTGGCAGGTGCCAACAAGTCACCCGAACTATATTATTAACCATATTACTAACATTGTTAATTCTTTCAATTCAAAAGAACCCAAGACGATAGGTTCTCTATCAATAGATGATCCTCAAAAGTATCGCGAGATACTCGGTCAGAGGTTGCCTGAATACTGGAAAGAAAACGATCTTCGAAAAAGAGAAAATGCAAGGTTTTGAGAGGTTTAAAAAGCAGCAATTTTGCCGAAAGAGCTAAAAACATAATTAATAATGACATACGAATTATTTTCTTTGAGTCGTTTTTATTTAAGCGCTTATAGTCAATCAGCTTGCGGTCAGCTTTCGCCTGCCTTCTACAACGCTTCCGGCGAAAGCA
>Ga0105164_10001323_pt1 | contig 15967 bp, 28 predicted proteins | sample VDWuncwatermetaG_FD_89674 | JGI IMG/M metagenome (GOLD analysis project Ga0105164, IMG submission 89674) | Wastewater microbial communities from Netherlands to study Microbial Dark Matter (Phase II) - VDW unchlorinated drinking water | ecosystem: Environmental > Aquatic > Freshwater > Drinking...
ATCTATTGTCATTTTCCACTCCAATCACTATTTTATTAGATGATGTCGCCATTCATCAAAGTGATTAATTAGAATATATTTATTGTCTTGCCTTATCAATAATTTCTGTTCTCATGCACTTACTGCACAAAACACCGCCATAAGGCCTTTCAGGTCTTTTTTTTGTTTTTGCCATGCTGCGCATTTTGAAAGGCAGTTCTCGCGGAACCCCTTTTAAAACAACTCCGCAATTTTTGCAAGTAGCAGCCCTAGGTTTCCTTTTTTTAAAATGTAAAGTGGTTTTTCCGCCAGGTACCTTTCTAAACACTCTTCTTAAGCTTCTAGATCTCAATCGCGGTGTTGGCATGTTGCTTTAGAAACATATATTTATTTATAAAGGTTAGCATAATGTTTAAATATTAATGCCTTAAACAAATATTATCCAGATGATTAGCGCGTTTAAATCTAAAAAAGGGGTATCGCCATTAATTGCAACAATTCTTTTGATAGCATTTGCTGTAGCCCTTAGTTCTGTAGTATTGAAATGGGGAAGCACATTAAGTATAGGAAGATCTCAAGATAGATGTCGGGATGTGGAAATTAAAATAAGGAATATAGAAACAGCTGAAGTTTGTTTTGGAGGTGTTGGACAAAAAGGATATATAAACTTCATTATAGATAACACAGGTCAACTTGACATAAACGGGTTAGTAGTATGGATCATTGGGGATAAAGGCACTAAGACAGTTGATTTAGACAAAGCATTAATCAAAAAAAACTCATTATTTGACAAAAAGGATAAAGAGGTTAGTTATGATTTCTCAACATTTGGCAATATACAGCAAGTCCAGTTTATTCCAAAAATCAAAACAGGATCAATTTCGGATATTTGTTCAAAGAGCTCCGTTAAAGCGGAAAAAATCGGAGTTTGTTCCTAATAAACTTTGATTAATTTCCTTAATATTATTGTAAAAATTATTGAAAATATGATGTAAATTCCCAACCATCCAAACCAGTCTCTAAAACCTATAGGAAGAACTACTAATTTTTTAAGATTTACCTGAACGGTCTTTATCTGTCCACTGGTTTTTTTTATTGGATCGATATATTTTTTATCATTTGTTATTAGTACATTTGTCTGTTGCTTTTCACCATTAAAAGCAATTTCTAGAATATATTCACCGGTTATTCCATTTAGCGTCCAAGTTGCTTTATCATTTTCAATTTTTTTGAATTTTCCGTCTACTATTGTGATTTCTTGAGGAACAATTAGCTCAGCTTTTCCATTTGTATTTTTTTGAAAAAAGGCAGTAATTGTAAAGTCTTGTTGCGGCTTGATGTTTTCATACGCAAAAATTGAACTCATCCACCCAAATATAAGAATTATTGGTATAAATGTTATGAGTGTAGGCTTTAATGAGTGAGACATATATTTCATGTTTAACTCCATTGCCTTCTTTTGTACTTCCATTGCTTTTACCGGTTCGTTTTTCAGTCCTTTTATTTTGTTTTGATATTCTTTTAAATCTTCTTTTAGTTTTTTCATTACAACTTGGTTTGTTGTGTATTTTGTTACAAGAATTACTATAACCGAAATGATTAATGCTAAAGTTATGATTGACAATAATACAGGGAGCTTCAATAAAGGTGCAAATATAATATTTAAAAAATCGTAATATGCCATTTAACCACCCATAAATTTTCTCATCATAGGATTCATGTCCATCATATGCTGTCTTGCAATGTCTTCATACAATTTATAAATAATCATGACAGTAAGCAGTATCCCTGTCCCTCGACTAAGGGCTCCTGTTAAGTCTGCAAAAGCAGCTAAAAAACCGACAGTAATAGCCCCCATAACTGTTAGAGGCCATATATATCTGTTCAACAATTTTTCAAGAACTCTTTCATCTCTTCTAAATCCGGGTATTTGCAATCCGCTTGATATCATTTGCTGCGCTTGGGTTTTTGCATCCATTCCAGCTGTCTGCACCCAAAAGATGCTAAATATAACACTGCCGATAATGAAGAATATCAAATAAAATAAAGCCTGTAAATATTGAGCAGAACCAATTGAAAGAGTGTGCTGTTGAATTATGTTTCTTACAATATCCGGGCCTTGAAGCCAATATACAAATCCAGAAATTGGGCGTCCAGTTGAAGCACTGAAATTTCCAAGCAATGGGTAACCAACATTTTGCAGAAGTCTTCCCCATAACTGAAAGTTTGCTATTAAAGCTGCTACCAAAATTACAGGTATGTTTGAAGTATAGATAAATGACAATGGCCACCTTATTCCATGTCCTCTCACCATGCCAAAAGACAATGGGATTTCCACTTTCATAGATTGGGCATAAACTGCAATAATAAAAACTAGTATTGTGAAGATGACTGCAGATATCATTATTAGAGCAGTTGTAACATCGCCATTAATCAAACTCTGGAAAAAAGCCGGAATAGCACCAGATGAATAAGTAACTCCTGCTAGTCCGCTGGGCCCAGGCAACCAGTTAAATGCCTGGATAAAAATACTTTTACTTACACCAGCTGCAATAAATAAACTTATTCCAGAACCAAATCCCCATTTACTCACCACTTCGTCCAAAAACAATATCAATAAACCTCCTAGAAATAATTGAAATATTAAGATAAATTGCAATGGCCTGTAAAGCGGATGACTTATTGTTACCACATTAGAAAATCCATCAGGACTTAGGCCGCCCATAAATACGTAAATAGAACCTTCAAATAATATAAAAAATAGTGACATAAATTTTTGCGTGCCCTGAAAATTTTTCTTGCCATCAGTTGTTGTCAAATCAAATTTCCAAATTCCTGAGCCGTTAAGCAGCTGCAAAACTATAGAGGCTGTAACTATAGGCCCTATTCCTAAGGATATTAATGATCCTAATTCTGCTCCTAAAATTATAGACAATGTTTCAAATCTTTGCAATGCATTTGTGCCTAATCCGAACAACGGCATTAAACCTAAAATGAAAAAGATAACTAAAACAACAGCTGTCCATTTTAACTTCTCGCGAAAAGAAAGTGTTTTTTGAGTAGGTCCTTCAACTTCCGGAAGATTTGAGATTATTGATTGCCAGATTGACATTTTGATTGTAGTTATTAAATAATTTTTAAATGTATTGATAATATTTAAATGAGTTCTATGTGTTCCTTTAATCTATGTTTTATTCTACCTAATATCACTTCTATATCTCTAAGGGCTGTTTTCAAATCATCGTGTATTAGTTTTATCCATCGTTCCTTGGAACTTATTTTTCTCAAATGTAAGCGTAAGTTATCAATGTCAGAAATTGACTTTCCAAACATATGTGCATTAATACTATAATAACTTCTTAATCTTCTGAGTATCTTAATAATTCTTCTTCCTTCGTTACTGACTCGTGCAAAATATTCTCTAACCTCTTCTGTCCATACGTATGCCAGTTCCCAACTTCCTAATGTCTTAAGGCGTTTAAGAATCTCTCCCCAATAAAATTTAATCTTTTTCTCTTCTTCAGACAATTCTTTATATTCATCAACCATTGTGTCAGATAGTTTAGTTTTTTGAAATTTTCATTCTTTAACTTCAACCAATCCAATTACTTCCCCGCCAGCTTCCTTCACTTTTTCTATGGCTGTTTTCGAAGCATATGGAGTTTTTATCCTAAATTTCATAGAAACTCTTCCATCACCCAATAGTTTATTAAAACCAAGATTTTTCAATTCGACAAAGTGAAAATTATCTTCTTTCTTAATTAAATTCTTTGATTGAAATTTATTAATGTGTTCCTCGATAAAACGTACATTCACTGCATTAATTTTAACCTTAGGTGTTTTGCTTACAAAACCGTGTTTTCCGAAATAATTTTTGTCCTTCCATATACTTGGCTTTTTAGAATCAGCCCTCTTGCCAGTTCCAGCCATTCCTCTTCCTCCTCTATGACCCTGACCACGATGCTTTTTCTTTGCACCCCATCCATGAGTCTTGCTTCCCCTTTGCCTTGTATTTTTTTTCCGTTTGTTAACTGTCATTTTATTTTATATATTATTGTTTTATTTTAATTTTTAAACCATCCTCTTAATCAAATCATTAATTGCTGTTCCTCTATAACCTAATGCGCCCCCTGCTTGATAGGAATGTTTGATACCTTCTCTTTCAAATCCTTTCTTAGGAGGATTTAAGCGAAAATATTTTTTTATTTTTTTATTATTAATAATAATATAATCATTGTATTTTATTTTGTTCTTTGAGTCAGTTTCTCTTCCTTTAAATTCTTCTCCTCTTTTTTCGATGAGGATTTTGAAAGTTTCATCATCAATTTCACCCCATGTTATGTAATCTTTTGCTTTATTTAGCATGCCTATGTTAATTGGGGTGTTTTGCAATACACAACAATAATTATTTTTGTAGATTCTCAGCATATTCAGAGTATCTTCTACATTTGTCTTAACTCCCGTTATTCCCCTAACCCTTATCGCTGCTAATTGTGCAGCTTCATGATCACTTTTAGTTTTTTGTTTCATTTTACGCATTTATTTTTAATGACCCTTCAACTACACTCAATCCCGCAATATTTTTTGAGTTTATTTTGAATTGCATTAACTTTTGTAAAGCGTCGTAACACGCATATAATAAATTAAGTTTACTCCTAGTCTGGCCCTCTGTTCTTGACCAAACATCTTTGATTCCTGCTAATTTTAATATTTTTTGGCATTCCTTTTCAACTATAAGCCCTGTTCCTTTTGGAGCTGGTATCAATATCACTTCAACTGATCCTGCTTTTCCTCTAACTTTAAAGGGTATAGTATGCGCGCCGCCGCAACCACATCTCCAGTTGCCGCATCCCCGTCTTATTTTTATGATATTCAATTTTGCTTGTCTAATTGCTTTCTCTCTCGCGGGAACAGTTTCTTTTGATTTTCCGTAACCAATGCCCACATAACCATCTTCATTTCCTACAACAGCAAAAGTCGCGAATTTTGGTTTGTTGCCTTCCCGAGTTTTCTTTTGAGTCTGTTTGAAAACTCTTTTTTGGCCGCCTCCAAACTTGCCTTTTGACTGACCTACCATCAACAAATCAGTAGTTAGATTTGGCAACAAAATGTCAACTATCTCAGGTTCTAATATCTTTATTCTTCTGTCTAAAATGTAATCTATATCTTTGATTTCGCCATTTTTAACGCTGATGCTCAAAGAGGTTTTTGGCTTCCATCCTTCTTTCTCAAAAGTAATCTTCTTTTTAACCTCTTCAACTATTTCCTCTTCGAGTTCCTTCACTTCTCCAAGCTCTGTCGCTAATCCTTCCTTTGGTTTTTCAATTAATACTTCATCATCTGATTGAGTTGCCTCAGTATCCTTACCCGCATTGATTGGAATATTTGGATTATTATTTTCTTGTAATGACTCCTCACTTGCTTTTGTTTTTTTCTTAGCCATGAATCTTTACCTTTACTTCATTAAAATGTTTTACTATATCTTCAGGATTTAATCCATTTTTCTTATAATTAGAAAATTGTCTTACAAAATCAGTTTTATTTATCGCTAATGTCTGCGCATATTTTGCAATATGTTCGCCAGCAATTCTCTCCTTTGAAGGCAATATTTCTGGATTGAATGGTATCTTTAATCCGGCATCTATTGCGCCTGCAAGCGCAGAATACAATCTTGAACCCTTAGTTGAATTATTGAATCCTAAATCCAATATGGCTTCATTGATGCCCAAATGCAACGCTTTTTTCCCTGCAAAGAGTCCTGTCAAATAGGCGCTTGATATATTTCCACTATCTCCTTTCCAACCAAATTTACCCAATATCCTTGAGTTAACTGTAAATACCACCCTATCACCCTTCACATTATATTCTACAATTGAAACAATTAAATTTCTTAGAGATTTTCTGATCACAAACCTAAATTTATTTGACAGTAACAATTTTAATCTCTTCTTGTAATAGGTTCTTCCCTGTCTTTTTCTCTTTAAGGGAACTACGAAAATTTTACCTTTTTTCATTTTTTATTAACTCTCTTTCTTTAGTATACAGCTGCAAATGCCTAAGACTTCTGAAAAACCCGCCTTTACTTTTCATGTAAAGTTCATGAAAAGCAATTTGAGTGATAATGTCTTTGTCTCTTAAAGATTTAATGAACCTTCTTTGCAATCTTATTTTATTTATCCATGACCTTTTTGATTTTAGTCTTGCCGTTTTTTTTCCTTTTCTTGAGCCAAAACCTTTTCGTCTGTTGTAACTTTTTTGTTTATTTCTTTTTCTAATCCAAAATTTCGATGTATTTAGTAATCTTTTTTTTGAAATTGCGCCGTTACTTATCAATAATCTTAGATCTGCTTTGGTTATCGCTTCCTTTATGTCATCTAGCCTATCAGTATCAAATCTAATTCTATTTTTGCCGCATTTCAAAATCTGCGCTGCTAGTCTTCTTTGAACATCAAGCATTTTATGCCTTCTTTGTAAGCAATTTATCTTTTTCTTTTTTCTCTAAATCTTTTTTAGTTTCTGTTTTATTTTCTTCTGTTGATTTTTCTACTTCTTCCTTTTTTTCTTTTTTCTTTTGTTTTTCTTCTTTAATTTCTGGTTTCTTTTCTTTTGCTTCTTTTTTCTTTTTAGAATTGATGATTTCCTCTATCTTTTTTATTTTTTCATCAACGTTCAGGTTTAAGACTTTTATATTGTCTTGTTTTGCTTTTCTAAAAATCTCCAGCTGTTTCCTCATACCAACATTTTTTGCCACAACAATTCCTTCATTCTCCTTTTTTATTCCCTTGAGGTTATCAAGTGAGAATACATTTATTATTTTCAATCCGGATGAGTGCAAACCTTTGACTTTCCTTGGCGACTTGTATCCTGGCGAAGGCATTTTTCTTCTCCCCTTGAAACGGTGCCTTATCTTGGAATGAATTCCTTTTGGCTTTCTCCACTTATCGTTGAGCTTCATTCTTTTTGGATTATCTTGCCTAATAAAAATAGGTTTTCTCTCCTTAATATTCCTCCTAATTTCTAAAAGATTTTCAATCACTTTAATTCCCTGCCATCTTTATTTATAATGTAAATACCGTCCTGGAAGACCCTAGTATCGTATCCTGGCCTCCTCATCAATTGTTCAATGTCAGCGCTTTGTTGCCCGGCAATTTCCTTGTTTGCACTTTCAACATAAATCAAGTCGCCTTCAACTTTTACATCAGCTCCTTCTTTTAATTGCAAAACCCTTGGGAACTTCTCTCCAAGAAAATTTTTAATAACAATCTTGTTGTTGCTTATGCTGACATTCATGGGAAAATGGCCTGAGCATATCTTCAAGATGTATATATGGTTCTGTGTGCTTCCTTTTATCATATTTTTTATGTGGGCCATTAATGATCCAATCAATTTTTTACTTTTCTTGGCTCCGCTGTGAGATTCAATTATTATCTTGTTGCTGTGAACTTTTACTGAAATATTCTTTTGTTTTAAGGGTAATTTCACTGCGCCTTTTTGTCCTTTGATCTCAAGGAGTGAATCATTTACAGAAGCACTTACATCCACAGGAAGTCCTATTTCCCTTATGATTTTGTCTTTCTTATCAAATTTTTTTTTTCCCATTTAATAGCAATAAGCCAAGAGCCTACCCCCCATCTTCTTTGATTTAGCATCATAATGGTTCATTATGCCTTTTGGCGTTGAAATAAAAAGGATACCTAAATCTTTAGATGGCAAATATCTTCTTTCAAATTTTTCAAAGTTTTTGTTTTTAACACTGTGTCTTGGCTTTATAACCCCGCATTTATTTATACTTCCAATTAAGTTAAGCTTGATATAATTGCCTTTGCTATCTTCGAATTCTTTAAAATCACCGATGTAGTTATTTTCTTTCATAACTTTGAGTATTTCTTTGATTACTTTTGAAACGGGCTTTATCAAACATTCTGATTTTCCAATTGTTTCGTTGTTCATTATCAAAGACAAAACATTTGCTAATGAGTCATTAAGCATTTTTCACCTTAACTATACTTCTTAAATCCTAATGTTGTTGAAATTTCTCTAAAACATGTTCTACAAAGGTTCAGCCCATATTTGCCTATATGCCCCCCAGGTCTACCACATCTTCTGCATTTTTTTGTGAATCTTCCACATTTACGCAGCTTTGGTGCATTATGTTTTACATACTTTTGCAACTTAATTGGTTTTGACTTTAACTGCTTAAACACCTTTCTGTAATCACTATAAGTCATCTAAATAGCCTCCACACTTGCATTGAAGTTTTTGGTCATAAAATCTATTGCCTCTTGTTTTGATATTTTGTGCCTCATTGGTATTTTCCCAGCCAATAATCTTCTTCTTCTAATTCTATACCCGGGTCTTTCAAGAGTAATACAAACTTGAAGTCCAATAATTCCAATTTTTGGATCATATTTCACGCCAGGGATATCAATGTACTCATGAATTCCAAACGCAATATTCCCATTATCATCAAATTGTTTGTCTTTTAGTTGATTGTCTATTGCAGTAAGCAGTCCTGGAAGTATTTTAACAGCTCTATCCTTTCTTAAAGTGATTTTACAACCAATAGGCAAGCCTGGCCTTAGTCCCCATTCTTGTATCCTTTTATTAGTCACAGTTTTAATGGGTATTGCATTTGTGATTGCATTAAGAAGGACCATTCCCTTCTCTAACCTTGTCTGATCTTTTCCAGCGCCAATGTTCAATGTTATCTTCTCTATCCTTACATCTTTCATTGTGCTCATCTTCACGCGATTGTAATCATTGGTTTGTTGTCGCCAATTACAAAAGCATATTTTTTTAAAGTTTCTATTAAATTGCCTTTTTGATCCACATAGGTTATCTTGTTTTCAACAATGTCCCCTACATTTCCAATATCGCCAATATGCTTTCCTCCTGTCAAAAATATTGCAGAGTTTTTATCGAACTTCAAATGCTTGTTAATTTTTTGTTCGGGTAAAGATAAAAAAAGCGTGTCTCCAATTTTGTAATTGTTAGTTTCAACAAGAATATTTTTGCCATCAAATAAATTTAATTGAATTTTGCCTTTTACCATTTTTTTACCAATAATTTTGCATGGCTTAAGCAAAGATTCTTCTTTGTTTATTCTTATCACATCAAGTTTGCCTTTTCTATTTAATATGACCCGAAAATGCTCATTTATTTTTGTGAGTTCTATTGTATCAAAAATTCCAACAGGAAACCTAAAGTTCTTTCTAATTTTGCCGTCTATTTTAACATAATTAGAGTTAAGTATTTTGCTAACCTCTTTTGTTGTGGTGGCGTACTTAAAAACTTCTTTGAGAAATACGCTGAGTGGTGCTCCTGTTTCTAGGCTGTGGGGACCAGGTATGGACTTAGTAATGAATTTGTGGCCTTTCCTTTGAATTTGCCATGTTTTTTGCGCCGCCAATCTTTTAAGATGATTTTTGCCCATTTTATTTTTTCTCCAAAGTTTTCTGTCTAAATTTGTCATTTAGGTTCAATTCAGTTATTATGAGATTTGAAGGATCTAAAAACAATAATTTTTTTGTTCCATCCTTTTTTGTTGTTTCTACGCCATTAACCTGTACTTTTGTTTTCTTTAAATCTATACTTTCGACTTTTCCCTCGTGTTTTTTAAATTGTCCCTTCATAATTCTTACTTTATCCCCTTTTTTTATTCCGATGCTTCTCTTCCCATATACCTTTCTCAAATCTTTTGAGAGATGTGAATGTACAAACTTCTGTTTAATGTGCAGCGGAGCCATTGCTCTGAATTTTCTCTGCTTTTTTGGTTTCTTACTGCTATTCCATGTCTTTGAAAAATTTTTCATTCAAATCACTATGCTACTACGCTTGCTATCTTTGCAATGCCGGGCCATCTGTCGCATGCTTCTTTCGCAATTGCTCCCTTAAATATGGTCCCTTTAGGGTTTCCCTTATCATCCTTTAAGACAATGGCAGAATTATCTTCAAATTTAATTCTCATGCCGTCGGGTCTCCTGTATTCTTTTTTCTGCCGAACTATTATAGCAAAAACTACTTGTTTTCTCATATCCGGTCTGCCTCTCACCACAGACGCCATGACTAAATCACCAACACCACAACTTGATATTCTGCCTTTAACTGTTTTTGAACCAATAACAGTGAATACTTTAATTATTTTTGCGCCTGAATTGTCGCACGTTTCAATTAAGCTACCGACTGGCAAAGCCTTTACAACATGGGCTTTTAATGGCTGCATTTTATTCTTTTACCTCATCTTCTTTCTCTTTCTTTTTTGTTTCTATTTTTGAGGCTTGTCTTAATTCCATTTTGTCCATAAATCCTTTCTCAACACCCAATCTTTGAACAATTACAAAATTTTTAGTTTTACTTAGCGGTCTGCATTCAATGATTTGCACAATGTCTCCATCTTTTGCATTGATACATTCTGGATTATGAACTTTCAATTTTGTTCTTCTTTTCTCATATCTCTCATACTTTTTCAAAAAATATAATCTTTCGAATTCAATTACAGCGGTTTTTCTCATTTTTGTTGAAACTACAGTGCCTGTAAATTTCCTTCCTTTTACACTTAAATTTCCGTGAAATGGGCAGTTAATATTTGTGCACTTTTGCTTTGGTGAGTCTACTGCAAGCCCAATATTCCTTACTTCTGTTTCTATCATTTTTGTTGTTTATCTTAGGTCTACACTATTTTGGGAAAACCCATACTTAATCAAAATGTTTTTTACTTTTTGTTTATGCTCTCCCTGCAATTCAATTTTACCATCTTTTATGGTACCCCCGCATGCTAGCTCAGACTTTAATTTCTTAGATAAATCTTTGATATCAATCTCTTTTTCATCTATGCCTTCAACAATAGTGTAATTTTTATTAAACTTTTTTCTCTCTATATACACTAAAATTTTTTGGCTTTCTTTGGCTATTATCTCACATACACATAGCTCTTTCACCAAGCCGCACATGGGACATATTTCACTCATTCCTTTTTACTTCCTCCTTTTTGTTTTTATTTTTTATAGTTAATATTTTTGCAATTGTTTTTTTAATATTTTTAACTTTGGAGGGGCTTTTTTGTACAGTGCCGATTGCAATTTGTGAATTTATCTTCATCAGTTCTTTTTTTAGTTCCATCATCTTGCTTATTAAATCTGATTCATTCATTAATTTAATTTCTTTCGCTTTCATCTTTTTTCTTTTTTCTTTTTTTTGTCTTTTCTTCTTTAGGTTCTTCGTGTGCAGGTTCTTTTACCTCTTCAACTTTATTTTCATTTTGCTCAACCAAATCTACATCATCTGGCAGCTTAATATCTGGCGGCATTATCTTCACTTTAACACCCACAATGCCTGTCTTTAAATGTGCTTGTATATCTGCTCTTCTAACGCCAGATATTGCAACGTCACCGCATTTTTTTAAATATCCTGAATAAAACCGCCAAGACTTAGCTCTTGCACTAGGAACTTTGCCGCTCACGACAATTTCAATCCCAAGAGCTCCTGATCTCATTACCTCTGTCATTATTTTATGACCTATCGCTTTAAACTTTTCAGAACCAAACTTTTCCAGTGCATCAACAATTTTTTCAGCGACAATATGGGCATCTAAATTTGGATTTTCTACCTCACTTATTTCTACTTGTGGATTTTCCAAATCAAATTTTTTCTTCAAAGTTTTAGTGAGTTGTTTTATATTTTGTCCTTTCCTCCCGACAATTAAGCCAGGCCTTGATGCATATATTATAATTTTCTCTCCAAGCGGAGTTTTAATCATTTTTGTATGACTATGGCCAACGTTTTTAAGATTTTGGGTTATATACTCCTGTATTTGAGATTCCTTAAATTTTTGTGCGACAAATTTTCTTTCAATCATTTTTATTGGTTTGCTTGCCCTTTTCCTTAACTACAATCTGTAAAGTTGTTCTTTTCATTCTTCTTCTTGATTGTCTTCCAAAATGCCATGATTTACCTGCTTTATGCGCGCTTATGTGTTCTATGACTAATTTAGATGTGTTTAGTCCTTTGAATTGTGCATTTGACTCTGCATTTTCCAGCAGCTTTATGAATTCTAAAGACGCATTTTCTGGGTAGCGCGCTGGTCCAACTTTTTTTTTATGTCCAAGGTCATGATTATATCTTTTAAAAGGTATTGCTAATTTTTTCTCAGCAACGTTTTGTAATAACTTTTTTGCGTCGCCGATACTCCTACTTTCTATGAAGGAGCATATCTCAACACTTTGTTTAAACGAAATAGGTAATTCTACTCCGATAGCTCTTGCCATATGTTCCTCCTCATAATTTCTGAATGCGTATCCTTTCATTTTACTTTACTTTACAGACAAACTTGCACTTGATCTTGTAGCCCCAATACCTGGAGCGCTATGTGCTACTTTCTTTCTAGTCAAAGCAAATTCACCTAAATTGTGTCCTATCATATCTGCCACTATAGTAATCGGCACAAATTCCTTACCTTGGTAAACCTTTACTGTTTTTCCGAACATTTCTGGTAAAATCACCATATCTCTACAATGAGTCTCTATATTTTTCTCATCTGCCTTTATTTTTTTTAGTAATATTTTTTGTTGTTCTGTGAAACCTCTTTTCAATGTTCTTCTCTGTCTAGCATTTAATAATTGCGTCAACTCGTTCAGAGTTAATTTCTTAAGTTCTTCAATTGTTTTTCCTTTGAATGTGAATTCTTTTTTTGCCATTTAATTACCTCTTATGCCTTCCAGTTCTCTTTGGAGCAATTTTTCCAACTTTTCTTCCCGGAGGCGAGTTTCTAGATGATTGTGTAGGTATCCCTTTTGCATGTGAGCTTGACCCTCCAAAAGGATGGTTTACTGAGTTCATTGATGTTCCGCGTACAATCGGCCATAATTTATTCTTAGACTTCATTGCATAAAATTTAGTTCCTGCCTTCAAAAATGGTTTTTCAGTTCTGCCAGAGCCTGCAACAATTCCTATAATTGCTTTGCAGTTTGGTTGAAATGTTCTTCTCTTGCTTGACGGTAGCTCCACAACAATCCCTTCATTCATTTTAGTTATTATTTTTGCAAATGCCCCGCTTGTTCGCACAAATTTACCACCATCTCCTGGATTGGATTCTATATTATAAATTGAAGTTCCCTCTGGAATGTTTTTTAAAGGCAAGATGTTTCCAATTTTTAATTCCACATTTTCACCCATTTCTATTTTGTCTCCAACTCTTATACCTTCGGGCGCTTGTAGCAATCCTGTTTCACCATTACTGTATTTTAATTCAATCAAAGGGGCGCTAAATCCCCTGCTATGTATAATTTCTGTAATTTGAGCGCTGGTTACTTTACCTTCTTCATATTTTATAAAGTTTGTTTTCCCATAATATCTAAAGCTTGGTGCACGATATCTTGGGCTCCCCTTACCCCTCTTCTGTTGAATTAAATTTTTACCCATTTTTAATCAATGTTTTTGAACTATACGAATATTTACAGCAAACCCATCTGTGTTGCTATATCAATAGCAGGATTTTTAGCAGAAAATTTTACATATGCTCTTTTTTCCCCATCAACATTTATGTATGTATTTACACCATCCACTCCAACTTTGAACATGTCCTCTATAGCCATCTTAATCTCTTTCCTTGTTGACTTCTTGTTTACAACAAAAATTAACTTATTCTCTGCTTCCATTAATCTTATTGATTTTTCTGTTGAGAGTGGATATTTTATAATATTGTAAGCGTCCATTTTATTTGAATAACTTTTCTTTTTCTAAAATATTGATTGCAGCCTTTGTCCAAAGCGTTAGCCTTCCTGGTTCAGCGCCAGGTGCTAGCAGTTCTGCATTGAGGTGTTTAACTTCAACTGCCTCAACTCCAGGTACATTGGCCGCTGCTTTCATTATGCTGCATAGTTTTGACACAACTATCAATGTCCCTTTTTTTTTTATATATTTTCTTCCTCTTGATTTTCCTTTTCCAGCTCTTATTTTTTTCCCTTCTGTTCTTGATAATTCCTTTCCAAATCCTAATTTTTCAAAAATATTAAAAATCTCCTTTGTTTTATTTATTGATTCAAATTTATCATCAAGAATAAAAGGGTAATTATCTGGTACCTTATGTCCTCTTTTTGCTACAATATCTTTTAATATTGTAGCTGAGATTGCACTCCTAATGGCTTTTTTTCTTTCTTGTTCATTAATTTTTTTCCACCATATTCTTTCTGTTTTCGGAGGGTGTGCCCTTCTTCCGCCAACTGTACCCGGAGCAAATGCACCAACCCACGTCATTCTGGTTCCTCTCCTTGATAGAATTTTTCTTGGAACTCTAGATATACCATAACCATATGAGCCCCTATAGTCTCTCCTCCTTCTTGATAACTTTGCAGATGCCCTTTTGCCAGATTCCTTGCCTGCAGCATATGCCTGCCTTTTATGGCTTTGAATAGCCAACACTGCCATGTGTATTAAATCTGGTCTGAATTCTTCTTCAAATTGTGAAGGAAGTTCAATTTCACCAATCTTGTTATTTGTTAAATCTAAAATGTTGAGTTTCATCTTCCTTGTTTTGATTCTGTACTTATATATGTTATTTGGGGTGTATCAATTATTCTATTTGACCTATTTGCATGTGTGAATATTATTAATCTTTTTTGGGGTCCTGCAATTGAACCTCGAATAAAAATTGAGGTATTTCTTATAATACCGTAGTGTAGGAATCCTCCTTTCATTTTTATCTCGTCTGCTTTATTCTCAATCTTAATGAGTTGCTTGTTGTATTCTGTCCTTAAGTGATACCCCATTTTGCCTGCGTGTGCTGTCCTGTACATGACGTGTCCTTGCGATTTCCATGGACCAAGTGAACCTGGATTTCTTCTGCTCTTTTCTGATTTGTGGTGTCTTAATTGTATACCAAATCTCTTAATTGGTCCTTGAAAACCCTTTCCTTTTGTTATGGAATGCGCATCCAGCATTTGGCCGTCTTTAAATACGTCATTTATCCTCATCTCTTTTCCTAAGATTTCTTTTGCATAAGACAACTGTTCTTCTTTATTTCCACCTATTGCAATTTCAAAAATTTCAGGTTTCTTTTTCCCAATGTTTGTTAATTTTGGTTGAGTATAACACCCCAGTCTTACAAAATCAAAATTGTTTGATTCTCTTCCTTTTTTTTTAGGTATTGTAATTTTTCTTGTCAACTCATTGTCTAAAGAATCTGCAATTAATTCTGAGATGAGCTGTGAACCATATTGTGTGTTTTGATAAAATTTTATAGAAGAAGTTTTAATTGGTGGACACTCCACAATGGTTATTGGACAAAAAATTTCTGTGCCTTTTGTTAAAGAATGCGTGCGGGTATCATTAATTATCAGGTGAGTCATCCCAATTTTATATCCTGCAAAACCCAGAAGTTTTGCTTCACCGCCTGTTGACCAATTTCTAATCCTTGGGTAGCTATGACTAGCTCTAACTCTTGGCCAAAACTGCATGCTTCCTGCTCTTGGTTTTCTTGTTTTAGGCATTTATTTTAAATATGTGTCGCAGACTAGTATATCTATAATTTTGCTTGTTGCAAAATATGCCTTTTATTGATAACCCTCTTTAGAAACAGTTTAATCAACTGTACTGAAAGGTTGTCTTTTCAGGCTGTTTAGTAAGTGTTTGGTAAATCAAACACTAATTGTTGTTGTTCTAGGAATGGTAAGTGATTTATAAAGGTTGTGGTAAATTAGAGTGTGGAATGATTTGAAAAACCCTATGTATTCTAAATTATCAAATCTTGATTTCTCGTCAATAACGAAATGTATAAATACTAGTTTCTCGACTATAAATACATAAAAACAATGAGGTGAATGCTATGATAAGAAAAGAAGGCTATCAGACAAAATTTCTATATTCTGATGAAATATACAACAGATTGATAGACAAAAATTCTCTATTGGAGAGAATAAACCAGGAATTTGATTTCTCCTTCATAAACGAAGAAGTTAAAGACGACTATTGCGAAGACAACGGAAGACCGTCAAAA
>Ga0105164_10001324_pt1 | contig 15966 bp, 18 predicted proteins | sample VDWuncwatermetaG_FD_89674 | JGI IMG/M metagenome (GOLD analysis project Ga0105164, IMG submission 89674) | Wastewater microbial communities from Netherlands to study Microbial Dark Matter (Phase II) - VDW unchlorinated drinking water | ecosystem: Environmental > Aquatic > Freshwater > Drinking...
CCAAAGACGTCAACGGCAATCCACATTCGTGTATTTTTGATGCCACCATGACTGCGGTGGTCGATAAGCAGCTCGTGAAGGCGTTCGGCTGGTATGACAACGAGTGGGGTTACTCCAACCGCGTCGTGGACCTGATCGAGTACGTCGCCAAGAAGGGCCTCGGGGCGTCGGCCTCGACTGCCAAAGGTTCCGCCGTAGGCGGGACGCCGGCGGCCGCCCGGGCCTAGAGTTGGCCTCGCCCGTGCGCCCTGCCTTGTGCCGCACGGGTGTTCGTGATAAGCTTTTAACATGAAGGCCATACTTCATCCGCACGCGGCCGAACGTATGGTTGAGCGTGGTGTCAACCGGGATGAAGTGATGACCACGGTGGCCGAAGGAGAGCGTATGCCGGCGAAATTGGGGCGCATCGCGTTTCGCCGGAACTTCAACTACGACAAAATATGGCATGGCAAGCGCTATGCGCTTAAGCAGGTCGAGGCTGTTGTCGTTGAAGAATCGGATCACTTGGTTGTGCTCACTGTGATCGCTCGATACTTCTGAGGGGGAGTAGGAGATGCGCTTAACGTACGATCCTAGATATAATATCGCCTATCTGCGTTTCCAAAAAAAGGCGCGCTGCGTTCAAAGCGTCAAACTCAGCGAGACGCTCATCATCGATGTGGCGCCAAACGGCACCATCTACGGTGTTGAGTTGCTCAACGCGAACAAGCAGCTTCGCGGTCCGGAAGCCCGCCACTTCATTGTGACCAACGAAGCTACCGGCAAGACTGCCGACGTAACATTGCCCTAACCCGCTTGACAGCGCAGTGCCGATCCCGTAGAAGCACCCCAACAAGCTGGTTCACCGTGGTGCGTTCGAAGGGGCTCACCTCCACGCAAAACAAGTAAAACCTTCGCGGAGTCTTCCTGTGTCCGCGAAGGTTTTTTGTTTAGGAAACTACTTGAGCGGCGTGTCCTAATCGTGTACACTATTGAGTGACAAAGGGGGCCAGAATGAGGTTCGTTTCCGTACGGGATTTACGGGGAAAATCCTCGGAAATCTGGCGGCGCGTCGGTGCCGAGAAAGACCTGGTGGTGACATCCAACGGGCATCCGATTGCCATTCTCTCCGTGGTGTCCGAGGAGAGCCTGGAAGAGTCGCTGGCGGCGATCCGCCGGGCCAGAGCCGCCCAAGCGGTGGAGTCCATGCAGCGGGGGTCGGTGGCCGCGGGGCGTGACCGGCTGCCGCACACGGAGATCGAAGCGGAGATACGGACCGTTCGCCGCGCCCGCGCGCGATGAGGACGGTGGTAGACACCAACGTCCTGGTCTCCGGGTTGCTGAAGCCCTATGGCGCGCCGGGTGAGATCGTGCGCATGGTCGCGTCAGGTGTGTTGCGCGTGTGCCATGATGCCCGCATCCTGGCGGAATACCGGGAGGTGCTGCGGCGTCCGAAGTTCGGGTTCCGCCCATCGGATGTTGAGGCGCTGCTTGACTACATCCGCAGTAACGGCCTGGCGGTCTCCGCGACACCCCTGCTGCGCCGGCTGAGTGATCGTGACGATGAAATGTTCCTGGAAGTGGCGCTGGCCGGAGCCGTGCGGTACCTGATTACGGGGAATCTCTCAGACTACGAAGGCGACACCACCCTGCCGGTCCACGTCATCTCGCCAACGCGGTTTATCGCTTGGTACAGGACGCATGCGGAGGAGGCCGCCGGCCTGTGAGCCATACGGTGATTTTCCTTACTTTCCTCCTGCCTTACATATGGTATACTTCCTAGTAAGGAGGATGAGCCCATGACGATCACCATGACCGCGAAGCATCAGGTGACGATCCCCAGAAAAATCGCCGAGATTCTTTCCCTGAAGAAAGGGACGATGTTCGACGTCATCGTGCACCGCAACCGGATCGAGCTGATCCCTCTTGAGACCGTCGAGAAGACCTTTACCGATAAGGAATATGACCAACTCGATGCTTTGGCTGCCGCCGAGCGCGGCCAAGAGAAGCCTGTGACGAAGGCGTTCCTCCGCGCCCTGAACACCGCGAAGGGTTGATCCCTGCCCCTCAAGCTCTACTTCCGACCTTCCTTTCAGCGCAGCCTCAAGCGGCTCGGGCCGGAGCAGCAGCGCACCGTTGGGCAGATCCTCGAAGCGCTGCAAGCGTACTACGCCGGCGGCTGTGATCTCGCCACGGCGCAACGTCTTGCCCCACGGTTTTTCTACAAGCAGCTCAGGAAGCCCTACCATGAAGCTGGGGTTGACCGCCACCTGCGGGTCATCATCACTCGCGAAGGCGACAAGGGTATCGCCGTCCTCGCTGGCAACCACGACCAGATCCGACGGTTCCTCGCCGGCGCGTAGGATCCTCCACCCCATGACGCTGCGGGGAACGTTTTCCCCACGCGTGTGGGGATGGTTTGATCCCTCCTTGCGACGGGGGAGGGGATATGCTATTGTAGTAACCCTCCCTGATGACATTACTTCGCTGCAAAGAGCAACCCAAGGTGAAGCAGACCATCCGCGATGTTGATCTGCGCAACAAGCGGGTGCTGATCCGGGCGGACTTCAACGTTCCGCTCGACGGCAGCCGCATTTCCGACGACACCCGGATCCGGGAGACGCTGCCCACTATCGAATACTGCCGGAAGCAGCAGGCGAAAGTCATCCTGGTGAGCCACCTGGGCCGGCCGGACGGGCAGCGCAATCCCAAGTACTCCCTGAAGCCGGTCGCCCAGCGCCTGAGTGAGCTGCTGAAGCAGCCGGTCGAGTTCGCCGAGGACGCGCTCGGCCCGACGGTCGAGCAGCGGGTGAATGCCTTGAAGCCAGGCGGGGTGCTGCTGCTGGAAAACGTCCGGTTCTATCCTGAAGAGGAGAAGAACGATCCAGGGTTTGCCAAGGCGCTGGCGCAGCTCGGGGAGATCTATGTCAACGACGCCTTCGGGACCGCGCACCGCGCGCATGCCTCGACCGAAGGGGTGGGGCGGTATCTGCCCGGCGTCGCCGGCCTCTTGATGGAGAAGGAAATCAAATACCTGGGGAGCGCCATCGCGAATCCGGCCCGGCCGTATGTGGCGATCCTCGGCGGCGCGAAAGTGTCCGACAAGATCGGCGTCATCAATAATCTGTTGGAACGGGTGGATCGGCTGCTCATCGGCGGCGGCATGTCGTACACGTTCCTGAAGGCGCAAAGCAAGGCCGTCGGCGCGTCCCGCGTCGAGGCGGACAAGCTGGACCTGGCCAAAGAGTTGCTGGAGAAAGCCGCGGCCAAGAAGGTCGAGGTGCTGCTCCCGCTGGATCACGTGATCACGACGTCGCTGGACCCCGGCACGCCGGTCGAGACGGCGAAAGCGGGCGAGATCCCGGACGGCTGGATGGGCGCGGACATCGGCCCGGAAACGGTCAAGGCCTTCACGGCGGCGCTGGCCGACGCCAAGACGGTGGTGTGGAACGGGCCGGTCGGGGTCTTCGAGCAGGAGCGGTTTTTGAACGGCAGCCGGGCGATCGCGGAGGCACTGGCCGGGCTCACCGGCAAGGCGACGACCATCATCGGCGGCGGCGACTCGGCGGCCTGCGTGCAGCAACTGAAGCTGGGCGACAAGATGAGCCACATCTCCACCGGCGGCGGCGCGTCGCTGGAATTCCTCGAAGGCAAGGTCCTGCCCGGCATCGCGGTGCTGCGGGACCGGTGATGCGCAAGCCCATCGTTGCGGGAAACTGGAAATGTCACAAGACCACGAAGGAAGCGGCGGAGTTGACGCGAGAGATTCTCGCCCAGCTTGGCACCATTCGCAGCGTTGAAGTGGTGCTGTGCCCGCCCTTCACCGCCCTGAAGGTTGTTGCGGAGGTGTTGGGCGACGACCGAGCCGGTACAGTCCGCGCTGGCGAGGGAGTGCCGCAGCGCGCTGGCGCTGCGGCCGGGCTCGGCGCGCAGGACCTGTACTGGGAGCCTCAGGGCGCGTTCACCGGAGAAATCTCCGCGCCGATGCTCACCGACGTCGGGTGCCGCTACTGCATCATCGGCCACTCGGAGCGCCGGCATACGTTCGGCGAGACCGATGAGCAGGTCGCCCGGAAGCTGCGCGCGGCCCTCGAGGGCGGCCTGACGCCGATCGTGTGCGTCGGCGAAACGCTCCCCGAGCGCGAAGCGAACCGGACCGTCGCGGTGGTCGAGCGCCAGCTTGAAGCCGCGCTCAAGGGCCTGGCGGCGGAGCAGGTGACCAAGCTCGTGATCGCGTACGAGCCGGTGTGGGCGATCGGGACGGGGCGCAATGCGGCCCCAGCCCAGGCGCAGGAAGTCCACGCGTTCATCCGGCAATGGCTCAAGACGCAGTGGAGCGCGCAGGTGGCCGATGCGGTCCGCATTCAGTACGGCGGCAGCGTGACGGCGGCCAACGCGGCGGAATTGTTGGGCCAGCCTGACGTGGATGGTGCTTTGGTCGGCGGGGCGAGCCTCAAGGCGGATGCGTTCGCGGCGATCGTGAGGGCTGCGGCAGAGAGCAAAAAACTGGCGGTGAAATAACGATGCTATATGGCTTCCTGATCCTGGTGCATATCCTGGTGTCGTTCGTCCTCATCGGCGTGATCCTGCTGCAAGGCGGGCGCGGCGGCCTGGCCGAGACCATGGGCGGCGCGGCGGCGCAGTCGTTGTTCGGCGGCAGCGCCGTGACGGTGCTGACCAAGATCACCGCGTCGTGCGCAGGCATCTTCGTGATCACCTGCCTGTCGCTGGCGGTGCTGTCGACGGCCCGCGGCCGCTCGATCATGGAGCAGATGCCGTTCGTCGCGCCTGACGCGCTGCCGTCAGCCCTGCCGCCTCCGGCGGCCCGGGCTGAACCCACGCCGGCCCCTGCGCAAGCCGAGCAGCCAGTTGAGCCACCTGTCGCGCCCGAGCCGACAACCCCGTAACCTCGCGCTCGCCGTCGTTCTCTTGTTAGCCGGCGGGTCCGCGCACGCCGCGGACCACCCGTCCGGGGATACGCTGGTTACCGCCTCCATCGGCGACGCCCGCATCCTGATTCCCATCCTTGCGTCCGACGGCTCCTCTCAGGACATCTGCGGCCTCGTCTTCAACGGCCTGGTCAAATACGCCCCGGACCTGACGCTCGTCGGCGACCTGGCCGAGTCCTGGGAGATCCAGGAAGACGGCCTCGTGATCATCTTCCACCTCCGCCGGAACGTCCGGTGGCATGACGGCGAGCCGTTTACGGCCGAGGATGTGCGCTTCACCTACCAGAAGCTGATCGATCCCCATGTGCCCACGCCGTACAGCGGCGACTTCGAGCGGGTGGAATCGCTGGACGTCCTCGATCCCTTCACGGTCCGGGTCCGGTACAAGGAGCCGTTCGCGCCTGGCCTGGCCAGCTGGGGGATGGCCATGATGCCGAAGCATCTGCTGGAGTCGGCGGACTGGCGCACGACCGAGTTCGCGCGCCGGCCGGTCGGCACCGGGCCGTACCGGTTCAAGCGCTGGAAGACCGGCGAGTCGATCGAGCTGACCGCGAACCCCGAGTACTTCGAGCACCGGCCGTTCCTCGACCGGTACTTCTACCGCATCATCCCGGACCAAGCCACCATCTTCCTGGAGCTGTCGACGCAGCAGGTGGACCTGTCCGGCTTGACGCCGCTGCAGTACCGGCGGCAGACCGATACGCCGTTGTTCCGCGACCAGTACCGGAAGTTCCGGTACCCGTCGTTCGGGTACACCTACCTGGGCTATAACCTCCAGGACCCGCGGTTTGCCGACCGCCGCGTGCGCCAGGCGTTCAACTACGCGATCAACAAGCAGGAAATCATCGAGGGCGTCCTGCTGGGCCTGGGGCGCGTATCCACGGGGCCGTTCCCGCCGGAATCCTGGGCCTACAACGACGCCATCCAGCCCGCGCCCTACGATCCGGCGCTGGCGAAACGGCTGCTGGCTGAGGCGGGCTGGCAGGATACCGACGGCGACGGCTGGCTGGACCGCGACGGCAAACCGTTTGCCTTCGTCCTGTTGACCAACCAGGGCAACGACCAGCGCGAGAAGGCGGCGGAGATCATCCAGCGGAGGCTGAAGGAGATCGGCATCCGGATGGAAATCCGCGTCGTGGAGTGGAGCGCGTTCATCTCGCAGTTCATCGACGCGCGCAACTTCGAGGCGATCCTGCTGGGCTGGGGCCTGTCGCGCGATCCGGACCTGTTCGACATCTTCCATTCCTCGAAGATCAAGCCCGGGGAGTTCAATTTCGTGGGGTACAAAAACGAGGAAGTGGATCGGCTGCTCCTTGAAGGACGGCGCATCTTCGATCAGGAGCAGCGCAAGGCGATCTACCACCGCATCCACCAGCTGATCTATGACGACCAGCCGTACACGTTCCTTTACGTGCCGGACGCGATGCCGATCGTGCATGCGCGGGTCCGCAACGTGCAGGCCAGTCCAATTGGAATTGGATACAACCTGATCGACTGGTACGTGCCGACGGGGGAGCAGCGGTATCAGCGCTGGAGGATCGAGCCATGATGGCGGGTCCTGTCACGGCGTACCCCCAGGCGTCCTCGCCGCGTCGTCACCTATCGTGCGCCGTCGGCTCCGGGCGCCCGGGGGTGCCCCCCGCCGCGCCACCCGCCCACCATCAATGTTGACGTACTTACTGCGCCGATTGCTGGGGCTCGTTCCACTCTTGCTCGGCATCACGCTGATTTGCTTCCTCGTGATCCATCTGACGCCGGGCGGGGTGGTGATCACCGGCGCTGAGCTGAACCCCAAAATCTCCCTCGAGGCCAGGCAGCGGATCGTGGAATTCTACGGGCTCAACGACCCGGTCATGGTGCAGTACGGGCGGTGGCTGGGACGCATGGCCCGGCTGGATTTCGGCCGCTCGATTGCGGACAACCGGCCGGTGATCGAGAAAGTGGCCGAGCGGATCCCGATCACGCTGGCCATCAACGTGCTGTCGATGGTATTGATCTTGTTGGTGGCGCTCCCGATCGGGATCCTGGCTGCGGCCAAGCCGCAGCGCGCCTTCGATCAGACGACGACGGTGCTCGTGTTTTTGGGCTTCTCGATGCCGACGTTCTGGCTGGCGCTGCTGCTGATGAGCTGGTTGGGGGTGCAGTGGCAATGGCTGCCGATCTCCGGCGTGCGCAGCCTGGGTGCTGAGCAATGGCCGTGGTGGCGGCAATGGCTGGATGCCGGCCAGCATCTGGTGCTGCCTGTCGGCGTGTCGGCGTTCGGCGGGCTGGCCGGCCTGGCCCGGTACATGCGCGGCAGCATGACCGAGGTCCTGCAGCAGGATTACATCCGCACCGCGCGGGCTAAAGGGTTGCCCGAGCATCGCGTCCTGTTCAGCCACGCGCTGCGCAACGCGCTGCTGCCCGTCATCACGCTCCTGGGACTCTCGGTGCCGGGATTATTGGGCGGGAGCGTCATCTTCGAGACGATCTTTTCCATCCCCGGGCTCGGGCGGCTGTACTACGACGCCGTGATGTCGCGCGACTTGATGACCGTCATGGGCCTGCTCACGATCAGCGCCTTCCTGACGCTGCTGGGCAACCTGATCGCCGACATCGCGTACGCGTATGCGGATCCGCGCATCCGAGTCGGAGGCCGCGCATGACGTACAGCGGACGGCGACTCAAGCCTTCGGTGCCGCAGTCCTCCCTCGCGAGCGGGGCCAGGATGGGCCCCTCCGGAATTCCCTCAGGCTTCCGCCCTCGGTCAGTTCCGGCAATCCCTGCCTGGCCAGTTGTCCAACTGCTCGGTCCGGGCTGCGGAACGCCTCAGGCCTTGCTCGCCGTCCGCCATGCATCACAACCCACGGAGTCCCGATGAGGCGGGCGGCGGACGCGTGGGTGTGGATCGGCGGCGCGATCGTGGCCGCGCTCGTCGTGCTGGCGGTGGCGGCGCCGTGGCTCGCGACGCACGCGGTGGACGTCGTGAACCTCCCCGAGGCGCTGCAGGCGCCGTCGGCGGCGCACTGGATGGGTACCGACAGCCTGGGCCGCGACCTGTACAGCCGGCTGGTGTTCGGCGCGCGCATCTCGCTGCTGGTCGGCGTGGGCGCGGTCGGCGTCGCCGTGCTGGTAGGCGTCCTGGTGGGCCTGCTGGCAGGCTGGTTCGGCGGTTGGGTGGACGCCGTCCTCATGCGCGTGGTGGACATCATGCTGTGCTTTCCCACGTTCTTCCTGCTGCTGGCGATCGTGGCCATGGTCGGCCAGAGCGTGCTCAATATCATCCTCATCATCGGGCTGACCGGCTGGATGGGCGTGGCCCGGCTGGTGCGCGCCGAGGCGCTCAGCTTGAAGGAGCGCGAATTCATCCAGGCCGCGCGCATCCTCGGAGCAGGGTCCTGGCGGATCATGTGGCGGCACCTGCTGCCCAACGCCCTCTCGCCGGTGCTGGTTAGCACGACGCTGGGGATTGGCTCGGCGATCCTCGTGGAATCCGGCCTGAGCTTTTTGGGGCTGGGCGTGCAGCCACCGACGCCAAGTTGGGGCAACCTGCTCATTGACGCGAAGGGCACCCTCGGCGTCGCCTGGTGGCAGACGGTCTATCCGGGCATGGCGATCCTCGTCACCGTCCTCGGATTCAACCTCTTGGGAGAGGGATTGCGTGAACGGTTGGGAAGGTCGTAATGTGACCATGCTGCTCGATATCCGGAATCTTACCGTGGAGTTTCAGACTGCGGGGCAAGCGGTCCGCGCGGTCGACGGCGTCTCGCTGGCTATCGGCAAAGGCGAGGTGGTCGGCCTGGTCGGCGAGTCCGGCTCCGGCAAGACGACGCTGGGGTTGGCGATCACCCGGCTGCTGCCTGAGCCGCCGGCCCGCGTCACCGGCGGGGAAGTGCTGTTCGAGGACAAGAATCTGCTCCAGGTGCCCCGCGAAGAGCTGTTCCGTGTCCGCGGCGGCCGGATCGCCTACGTGTTCCAGGAGCCGTCGACGTCGCTGAACCCGGTGATGACCGTCGGCCGGCAGCTCGTGGAGATGGTGGAGCTGCACACCGGTCGCCGGGGCCAGGCGGCGCAACAGGAAGCGGTAGCGCTGCTCGGACGCGTGGGCCTGCCGGCGCCTGTCGAACGGCTGCACAGCTATCCGCATGAGCTGTCCGGCGGGATGAAGCAGCGCGTGATGATCGCGATGGCGATCGCCTCGCGGCCGCAACTGCTCATCGCCGATGAGCCTACCACCGCGCTGGACGTCACGCTGGAACGGCAGATCGTCCTGCTGCTGCAGCGGCTGCAGCGCGAGCTGTCCTTGAGCCTGCTCGTCATCAGCCACGACATCCACCTCGTCAAGCGGCTGGCCCAGCGGATCGGGGTCATGTGGCGCGGGAAGCTCGTGGAGGAAGGGCCGGCCGACCAAGTCTTGACGGCGCCGCGCCACGCCTATACGCAACAGCTCTTAGCCGCGCAACCCAAAGTCGCCGCGCTCGAGCAGTGATGGACGCGTTGTTGGAAGTCCGGAACGTGACCAAGCATTTCCCATACCGCGCCGGGCCGTTGCGTCGCCATGTGGGCGACATCCGTGCCGTCGAGGACGTCACGCTGGCGATCCAGGCCGGCGAGATCGTCGGCCTGGTCGGCGAGTCCGGCTCCGGCAAGACGACGCTGGCCAAGCTCATTGCCGGGCTTGAGTCGGCCACCTCCGGGGAGATCCGGTATCGCAGCCAGCGGATCGGTCAGGGTTTTCGCATGGCGCCGGAGGTTCGCCGCCAGATTCAGCTCGTGTTTCAGGACCCGACCAGCTCGTTGGACCCGCGGCAGCGGGTCGGGTCCGCCGTCGCCGAGCCGCTCATCGTCCACCGCCTGGCGCGCACCTCGCCGGAACAGGACTCGGCCGTGCGCCGGTTGCTCGATCAGGTCGGCCTGCCGGGCCACTACGCCCGCCGGTATCCGCGTGAGCTGAGCGGCGGGGAGCGCCAGCGCGTGGCGATCGCGCGGGCGCTGGCCTTGGAGCCCCGGTTGTTGATCCTAGACGAGCCGGTGGCGTCTCTGGACGTCTATGTCGGCGCCCAGATCCTCGAGCTGTTGCAGCGCCTCCATCGCGAGCGCGGCCTGACCTATCTGGTGATCTCGCATGACCTGCGGGTGATCGGGTCGATCTGCCAGCGCGTGGCGGTCATGTACCTGGGCCATCTGGTGGAATGGGCACCGGCCGGGCAATTGTTCCGTCAGCCCTGGCATCCGTATACCGAGCTGCTGCTTGAATCGGCCGGCTTGCGGTCCGCCGGCACGGAGGACCGCGGGGAAATCCCGTCGCCGCTGCACCCGCCGTCCGGCTGCCCCTTCCGGACGCGCTGCCCCCTCGCCGCCCCGGTCTGCGCCGAGCAGGATCCTCCGCTGGCCGAGAAAGCTCCCGGCCGCCGCGTAGCGTGCCACTTCCGCCCGTGATATAATACCGGCTACCGACGTGGCAGGCCGCGCAGGCGGCCCTGCCCGCCTACCTGACCCCAAGTGCGGAATGGAACGATTCTGGCTGGCGTTTATCCCACTCTTCGTGGCCTTCGATGTGGTCGGCGTGCTGCCGGTCTACTGGGGGCTGGCCCACGGCCTGTCCAGCTCCCAGCGCCGGCAGGCGATCGACAGCGCGATCCTGGTGGCCTTCTGCGTGACCCTGGCGTTCTTGTGGGTGAGCCGGCTGATCTTCCAGGTGATGGGGCTGCAGATGGCCGACCTGCTCATCGCCGGCGGCATCATCCTGTTCATGCTGGCGCTCAACGACCTGCTCCATGCCGAGAAGACGCAATACAGCTCCGCCGAGGCGATCGGCGTGGTGCCGCTGGGCGTGCCGCTGATCGCGGGGCCGGCGGTATTGACGACCGTGCTGCTGTCCCGCGAGCGGTACGGGCTCTGGCCGACGGTGTGGGCCGTCAGCTTCAACGTCCTGCTGATGTGGCTGGTCCTGCAGGCGGCGGAGCGGGTGATGGGCTGGCTGGGCCAAGACGGCGCGCGGGTGATCTCGAAGGTGTTTAACCTGATCCTGGCGGCGTTCGCCGTCATGCTGATCCGGCAGGGCCTCATGACGTTCTGGCCGAGAGTGACACCGTGACATGATGCGCCAGGTGCTCGCATTCGTCATGGCCGGCGGGAAGGGGGAGCGGCTCTTCCCCCTGACCCGGGACCGCGCCAAGCCGGCGGTGCCGTTCGGCGGCATCTACCGGATCGTCGATTTCACCCTGTCCAACTGCATCAACTCCGGCATCCGCAAGATCCTGGTGCTGATCCAGTATAAATCCTTCTCGCTGCAGCGCCACATGAACCTCGGGTGGAACATCTTCCAGCATACCCTCGGGGAGTACATCGAGGTGATCCCGGCACAGCAGCGGATGGGCGAGCACTGGTACCTCGGCACCGCCGACGCGATCTATCAGAACCTCAATTCGATCGAGCGGGAACGGCCCGATCATGTGCTGATCCTGGCCGGCGACCACGTCTATAAGATGAACTACGCGAAGATGGTCGACTTCCACAAGCAGCATGGCGCCGACGCGACCGTCAGCGTCATCGAGATGCCGGTGGAGCGCGCCCGGGACGTCGGGATCGTCGAGGTCGACGCGCAGGGCCGCATCATCGGCTTCGAGGAAAAGCCCGCCACGCCGAAGACCATCCCCGGCGACCCCACCCGCTGCTACGTCTCCATGGGCATCTACCTGTTCAACCGCCTGGTGCTGGAGCGCGTGCTGATCGAGGATGCCCAGCGCTCGGGCAGCAGCCACGATTTCGGCAAGGACGTCATCCCGGGCATGTTCGAGTCGCACCGGGTGTTCGCGTACAACTTCTCCGCGAAGAGCGCATCCGCATCCGCCTCCGGCGGATGGGACGCCCATGCGCAGGACTCGCTCTACTGGCGGGACGTGGGCACGCTGGACGCCTACTACGAGGCGAACATGGAGCTGACCGGCGTCACCCCGGAGCTCAACCTGTACGACCGCGGCTGGCCCATCCGGACCTACCACGAGCAGTGGCCGCCGGCCAAGACGGTCTTCGCGGACGAGGCGACCGGCCGGCTGGGCACGGTGCTGGACTCGCTGGTGTCCAACGGCTGCATCATCAGCGGCGGCCGCCTCCAGCACTGCATCCTCTCGCCCAACGTGCGCGTCAACAGCTTCTCGGAAGTGTACGATTCCATCCTGATGGAGAGCGTCGAGGTCGGGCGGTACGCGAAGATCCGCCGCGCGATCATCGACAAGGACGCCGTCATCCCGCGCTACGCGCAGATCGGCTATGACCTGGAGGAAGACCGGCGGCGCTTCCACGTCACCGAGGGCGGCGTCGTGGTGGTCGCGAAGGGGACCGTGGTGGAAGAACCCCGTCCCGCGGTGTCGCTGGCCGGCACATGAGTGAAGCGCAGATCTTGCAGGAGGAGCTGCGGATCGGGCCGCACGTCTTCCGCTCCCGGTTGATCGTCGGGACCGGCAAGTACTCGAGCTTCCAGCTGATGCGGGAGGCGCATGAGGCGTCCGGCGCCGACCTGGTCACGGTCGCGGTGCGCCGGCTGAACCTCGATCAGCCCGGCCAGGAGAATTTGCTCGAGTACATCGACCGCTCGCGCGTGACGCTGCTGCCCAATACGGCAGGCTGTTACACCGCCGAAGACGCAATCCGCGTCGCGCGGCTGGGGCGGGAAGCCGGGCTGTCCAACCTGGTCAAGCTCGAGGTGCTCGGCGACGAACGGACCTTGCTGCCGGACACCGAAGCGCTGCTCTTCGCGACCCGCCAGCTTGTCCGCGAGGGCTTTGTCGTCATGCCGTACACGAACGACGATCCGATCATGGCGAAAAAGCTGCAGGCCGCCGGCGCCGTCTGCGTCATGCCGCTGGCCGCGCCGATCGGGTCCGGGCAGGGGATCCTCAACCCGCTGAACATCCGCTTCATCCTAGAAGCGGTCTCGATTCCGGTCATCGTCGACGCCGGGGTCGGCACCGCGTCGGACGCCGCCGTCGCCATGGAGCTGGGCGCGGACGGGGTCCTCATGAACACCGCCATCGCGTGCGCCGACGATCCGGTGAAGATGGCCCGCGCGATGCGCCTGGCCGTCGAGGCCGGCCGCTTGGCGTATGAAGCCGGGCGCATGCCGAAGAGGCCGTACGCCTCCGCGTCCAGTCCTGCCGAGGGGCGCGTCACCCGGCCCCTTCCTCGTTCTTGACCCGGCGCATCCGGACGCGTATGATTTGATTCCACCCATGACACGCAAACATCTCGCCTCCAGACCGTCCAAGACCGCCAAGCCGGCGGCCCGCAAGGGCTACCGCGTCGCGGTGATTCCTGGCGACGGCACCGGCCCGGAAGTCATCCGCGAGGGTCGCAAGGTCCTCGAGGCCGCGGCCGCCGCCGAGGGCTTCACACTCGCCTGGCAGCCGTACGACTTCGGCGGCGAGCGGTACCTGAAGACCAAGGAGATCCTGCCGGACTCCGCGCTCAAAGAACTGCGCCGGGTGGACGCGATCTACCTCGGGGCGATCGGCCATCCGGACGTGAAGCCGGGGATCCTGGAGCAGGGGCTGTTGCTGCGCCTGCGCTTCGAGCTGGACCAGTACATCAACCTGCGGCCGGTGAAGCTGTATCCGGGCGTGTGGACGCCGCTGCGGGACAAGGGGCCGGAGGACATCGATTTCACCGTGGTGCGCGAGAACACTGAAGGCCTGTACGCCGGCGTCGGCGGCTTCCTGCGCAAGGGCTCGAGCCATGAGGTCGCGCTGCAGACGTCGGTCAACACGCGCATGGGCGTGGAGCGCTGCATCCGCTACGCCTTCGAGTACACCCGCAAGCGCAACCGGCGCAAGAAGCTGACGTTCTGCGGCAAGACGAACGTGCTGACCTTCGCGCACGATCTGTGGCAGCGGGTCTTCAATGAGGTCGCCCGGGAGTACGCGGACATCCAGACCGACTACGCGCACGTGGACGCCTGCTGCATGTGGATGGTCAAGAACCCGGAGTGGTTCGACGTGATCGTCACCGACAATATGTTCGGCGACATCATCACCGATCTGGGCGCGATGATCCAGGGCGGCATGGGCATCGCCGCCGGCGGCAACCTCAACCCGCAGGGCGTGTCGATGTTCGAGCCGATCGGCGGCTCGGCGCCGAAGTACACCGGGAAGAACGTCATCAACCCGCTGGCCGCGATCTGCGCCGGCGGGATGCTGCTGGAGCACATCGGCGAACCGTCCGCGGCGGCGCGGATCGAGCAGGCCGTGATGCGGGTCACTTCGAAGCTGAAGAGCCTGGCGGCAGGCAAGATGGGCTATTCCACTTCCGAGGTCGGCGACCTCGTGGTCAAGCACTTGTCAGGGAAATAACAGATGGCACGCAACAAGCGAGTCACAGTGGCGGTGGTCGGGGCGACCGGCGCGGTCGGCACTGAGATACTGCGGGTGTTGCAGGAGCGCAACTTTCCCGTCGGGAAGCTGCGCCTGCTGGCGTCCGAGCGCTCGGCCGGCAAGCGGCTGGCCTATAACGGCTCGACCCACAAGGTCGAACGGCTCCAGGCGCGCAGCTTCGAGGGCGTGGACGTCGCGCTGTTCAGCGCCGGCGCCGGGCGGAGCCTGGAGTTCGGTCCTGAGGCGGTGAAGCGCGGCGCGGTCGTGGTGGATAACTCCAGCGCCTTCCGGATGACGGACGGCGTGCCGCTCGTCGTGCCGGAGATCAACCCGCACGCCCTCAAGGGCCATCAAGGCCTGATCGCCAACCCGAACTGCTCGACCATCATCCTGCTCGTCGCGCTCAAACCCCTGCATGACGCGGCGCGCATCAAGCGGATCATCGTCGCGACCTATCAGTCGGTGTCCGGCGCCGGCGCCAAAGCGATGTATCAGCTGTACGCCGAAGGCCAGCGCGTGCTGAAGCAGATCAGCATGTCGCCCAAGGGCTGGAGCGTGGACGCGAAGCTCGCCAAGCCGGATCCCAAGGCGCCGAGGATCCTGCCGTCACAGATCGCCTTCAATCTGATCCCGCAGGTGGACGTGTTCCTGGACAACCGCTCTACCAAGGAAGAGATGAAGATGGTCCAGGAGACCCGCAAGATCCTCGAGGCGCCGGACATGGCGGTCTCCGCGACCTGCATCCGGGTTCCGATATTCGTTGCACATTCCGAGGCGGTGTGGGTCGAAACCGAGCAGCCGCTGTCCGTTGAGCAGGCGCGCCGGCTGTTGTCCAAGGCGCCCGGCGTGAAGCTGGTCGACGATCCCTCGAAGTTCGCCTATCCGATGCCGGTCGATGCCGCCGGCCAGGACGACGTGCTCGTGGGCCGCATCCGCAAGGATGAGTCGGTGAAGCACGGCCTGGCGCTGTGGGTGAGCGGCGACAACCTGCGCAAGGGCGCGGCCACCAACGCCATCCAGATCGCCGAGCTCCTTCTCCGGCAGTAGCTGCGGGTCCTCTCACCCATGGCAGCGGCATGGCTCACCGATCAGTTCGCGTCGCCGTCCGCTGCCATGCGCTGTGCACCACCCGCGGCCAACGACCCATGCGAGCAATGCGGACTCTTAAACTGACCATCGCCTACGACGGCACGGACTTCGCCGGCTGGCAGGTCCAGCGCAACGCCCCCACGATCCAGGCCGCCCTCGAAGCCGCATTGGCCAAGATTCTCGGCGAGCGGGTGCGGGCGGCGGGCAGCGGGCGGACCGACGCCGGCGTGCATGCCAAGGGGCAAGTCGCCCACGTCCGCGTGCGCTCGCGGATGCCGGCTGAGAAGCTGCTGCGCGCGCTAAACAGCCAGTTGCCGCCGGCCATCGCCGTCATGAAAATCGAGGAAGCTCTGGCAGGCTTCCACGCGCGCTTCAACGCCAAGGCCAAGCGCTACCATTACCACGTGGTGACCGGCCCGGCGGTCCTGCCGTTCCACTCCCGCTACGTCCTACACGTGCGCGCGCCGCTGAACCTGGCGCTGATGCGCCGGGAAGCCGCCGCCCTGCGCGGCCGGCACGACTTCCGCGGGTTCCAAAAAACCGCCCGCCCCGGCGACTCGGGTCAGGCCGGGGGCCGGCCTGCCGGCAAGACGGTCCGGACC